>WNFU01005799.1_pt1 | contig 32502 bp, 32 predicted proteins | sample 5400121 | NCBI WGS metagenome assembly WNFU01 (sample SAMN13153360, study PRJNA577476) | soil metagenome | isolation source: 100 cm soil or saprolite under grassland replicate 1 | place: USA:California | collected 2016-06-15
GGACCAGTTCGCCCCCCTGGAGCGCCGGGCGGAGCTGGACGGCCAGGGGGATGCCTACGACATGCTGTGCGCCGAGGCCGAGAAGGCCCCGCCGGGCGCCGACGGCGTGGTGTTCCTACCCTCCCTTCAGGGCGCCATGGCGCCGGAATGGAACGGGTCGGCCCGGGCCGCGTTCTCCGGCCTCTCGCTCGCGCACACGCGGGCGCACATGACCCGAGCGATGCTGGAGGGAAGCGCCTTCGCCCTCCGTGACATCGTCGAGGCGATGCGTGGAGCCGGGCTGGACGTCCGGCGGATCACGATGGTGGGCGGCGGGGCGAAGGGGTCGCTGTGGCGGCAGATCAAGGCCGACGTCACCGGCCTCCCGGTCCGGGTGCCCGAAACGGTGGAGACGACCTCGACGGGAGCGGCCATCCTGGCCGCGGTGGGATCGGGCGTGCACGCGACGATCGCGGACGCCGTGGCGGCATTCGTGCGGTTCCGCCCAGGCGAGAACGAACCGGACCCCGCAACGACGGAGGTGTACGAGGGCGCGTACCGCCGGTACCGCGACACCTATTTCGCGCTGAAGCCGGTCTTCGCCTCCGGCTGAGCGTCAGGTCCGGGACGCGCCGCCGGCCTGATGCCGTCGAACGGGCCCCGACGCCACGATCGCGGCCAGCAGAGCGACGGCGGACGGCGTGAGCACGCCCCACACCGTCACCGCGAAGCCCAGGGCGACCCCTGCCAGGATCCCGATGCCGATGACGGGCCCGGTCATCGTGATTCCGATCAGGAAGCGGATCGCGGCCAGGGTCGCGACGAGCATGACGAGCGGGCCGAGGTCGAACCGGGCGTGCGGGGTCGCGATGTTCGCGCCCGCCGTGGCCAGGAGATGCTCCACGGGCCCAGGATACCCATGCCGGGCCAGCTGGGTCGCCGGCGGGCGTGGCGGTGCGTGCCCACGTCAGAAGTTCCGGGGCAACCGCTCAAGCGGCCCATCCGTATTTCCCGAAGAATGTATGGACGGAGCTCCGGGGACGGATCTGGATGAGCCTGAGGGTCGCCTTCTACTCGCACAACGGTTTTGGACGTCCACGTTCGGCGCAACCTCGTCCTGGCCCAGGGTCTGCTCAAGCGGCGACCGAACGCGGACGTCCTGGTCATCACGGGGTCGGCCGGCCTGCACACGTTTCCCATCCCCGACGGCATGGACTACGTGAAGCTGCCGTCCGTCCGCAAGCAGGCCGCGGGGAGGTGGCGTCCACACTCGCTGGACATCGAGATGGAGCACCTCCTCGGCCTCCGACGCACGATCATCCTCGAAGCGGTCCGGGCCTATCGGCCCCACCTTTTCGTCGCGGACTTCCTTCCACTCGGCGTCGACGGGGAGCTGGTTCCGGCGCTCGAGGAGCTGTCGGTCCGGCCAGACGCCCGAAGTGTCATCGGGTTCCGGGACATCCTCGACGAGCCGGGGGCGGTGCGGGAGTCGTGGGCGGCCGAGGGCATCCACGAGGCCCTGGAGAAGCTGTACGACCTCGTGCTCGTGTACGGCGACGCCTCGTGGTTCGACTTCGCGGCATACGGCGTGCGGCCGGACCTGCCGTGGTACGTCGGACTCCTCGGGGATACGGCGGCCGCCCCCCGTAATCGCCCCCCGGGAGACGTCCGGCTCCTGGCGACCTCCGGTGGGGGAGCCGACGGCTACCCCGTGCTCATGGCGGTGCTGGAGTCGCTCGAGGCCATTCGGGAGGCACTGGGTGGCACCGTGGGGTCAACCGTCCTCACCGGCCCTCTCATGAGCCCCCTGGATGTCGACCGGCTCCGAGCCGTCGGGAAGCGGGCAGGCGCCCGCGTCCACCGCCTGGTCGACGACTTTCGGGGCAAGTTGGCGCGGGCCAGCGCCGTCATCGGGATGGCCGGTTACAACACGGTCTGCGACGTCCTGTCCTACCGCCGGCCGGCGTTGATGATCCCTCGGCCCGGACCGAGCCGAGAGCAGCCCATCCGGGCCCGCATCATGGAGGATCGAGGGCTCGCCGCTGCGCTATCTCTGGCGGAATGCACGGGCCGCTCCGTGGCCGATGCCGTGGTTCGCCTCCTCGATGCCGGTCCCTACCCTGAGCACTCGCTGCCTCGGCTGGACGGTGTGGATCGGGCCGTCGGCGCGCTCCTGGACCTCGCGACATGAGGCTCGTCTACGTGGTCAAGCGGTTCCCGAAGGTCTCCGAGACCTTCGTGCTCCAGGAGGTGGAGGAACTCATCCGCCAGGGGGACGACGTCACGGTGTGCTCGCTCCGCAGGCCCCACCCGGGTGAGCCTCGGCATCCGGGCACGGCCGAGCTGGGGCAGCGAACGGTCTACGTTCCCGAGGGGTGGGCCCGGGGCCTCCGGCTGGCGGGATGGGCCCTCCTGGTCCTCGTGATGCGGCCGCTCCGCGCATGGCCGGCGCTTGCGATGTGCATCGCCTGGACGGTTCGGGACCGTTCCTTCCAGCACGTGAAGCGATTCGCGGAGGCGGCGTGGCTCCTGGACCGCGTCCCTCGCCCCCCCGACCACCTCCACGCGCACTTCGCGCACGGGGCAACGACTGTGGCACTGGTCCTCGGCCGGCTCACCGGAACGCCGTTCTCCTTCACGGGGCATGCCCGGGACATCTTCCAGCTCGTACCGCCGGAGCTGCTGGGGGCGAAGCTGGCCGAGGCGAGGTTCGGCGTCGCCGTCAGCGAGCATGGGCGTGAGCACATGCAGCGGGCGGCTCATCCCGCGGACCGGCACAAGGTCCTCGTCGTGCGCAACGGCGTGGACCGCATTCGGTTCGCCCCACGGCGCGCCGATCCCCCGGGCGACCCCGTGGTCCTGTCGGTGGCCCGGCTGGTATCGAAGAAGGGCATCGACAGCCTGGTCGAAGCGGCCGCCATCCTGGCGATGCGCGGGACGTCGTTTCGCCTCGAGCTGGTGGGGGACGGTCCCATGCGAGCCGAGCTCGAGCACCGGGCGAAGGAGCTCGGCCTCGACGGACTAGTGGCGTTCCGCGGGTCCCTCGGCCATCTCGAGGTGCGGGCTGCCTATGAAGCGGCGACGGTGTTCGCCCTCCCCTGCCGCCGAACCGCGCGCGGCGACCAGGACGGCCTTCCTGTGGCGATCGTTGAGGCCATGTCGGTGGGCGTCCCCGTCGTGACCACTCCCGTGGCCGGCATTCCCGAAGTGGTACGGGACGGCCACACCGGGCTGCTCGTTCCTCCGCACGACCCGGTGGCCCTGGCCGACATGCTGGAGCGAGTCCTGGGCGACCCGGGCCTGCGGGCCCGCCTCGCCATCGCGGCCCGGGAGGTCGCGGCGGGCTTCGACCTCACCCGCACGGTGGCCGGCCTGCGCGGCCTGTTCGCCGCGGCAGGCGAATCCCGGGTCCCGGCCTGATGCGAATCCTCTACGTCTGCCTCGATCGCGGGATTCCCATCGGCGGGACGAAGGGAGCGTCCATCCACATGGAGGAGCTGCTCCGCGCGTTCGAGGCGGAGGGGCACGAGACGGCGGTCCTGGCCAGGCACGTGGCCCGAGCCTGGGGGCGCCGGACGTTCCTGGCCCCCACGACGGCCTCGCTGAGGTGGGTGCCGGGTCGAGTCCTCCGCCGGGACCTCCGGGAGGTGGCCGCGGGACGGGTCCTTCGCGGAGCCATCCGCGAGGCGGTGACGGCCCTCCGGCCCGACCTCCTGTACGAGCGGTATTCGCTGTTCAGGACGGAGGCGCTGTCGGAGGCCAAGCGGGCCGACCTGCCCCACGTGCTGGAGGTGAATGCCCCTCTGGCCTGGGAGGAGCGGCGGTTCCGCGGGCTGGCCCTCGGCCGCGCCGCACTCCGTTCCGAGCGGGCGGCCTGGATCGGCACGGACCTCGTGGTCGTGCCGTCCGAGCCCATGGCCCGGCGGGTCCGGGCGACCGGCCAGGAGCACGTGGTGGTGGTCCCGAACGCCGTAGACACCTCGAGGTTCTCCGCCCACCGGCGGCGGGTGGACCTGCGATCGCGACTGGACCTCGAGGGCAGGTTCGTCGTCGCGTTCGCGGGGAGCCTGAAGCCGTGGCACGACCTTCGGACGCTGGTGCTCGCGGCCTCGGCGCTGCCCGCCCGGTTGCGGCCGGCCCTGCTCGTGGTGGGCGAGGGGCCGGAGCGGGCCTCCCTCGAGCGTGAGGCCGGCGATCTCGGCCTGGCTGCCCGGCTCGTGGGTGGCGTCTCGCACAACGACGTGCCCGAGTACCTCTGCGCGGCGGACGTGTGCGTCGCAGGGCTGAGCGCCGATCCGGACCTCGACTACTTCTCCCCGCTGAAGGCGGTCGAGTACCTCGCGTGCGGACGCCCGACGGTGGTGGCGGCAGCCGGCGACCTCGGGCACGTCGCCGAGGACGGTGCTGCGCTGGCCTACCGGCCCGGCGATCCACGCGACCTGGCCGCCCGCCTGGTGGAGATCGCGGACGATCCAACCCTCGCGGCGCGGCTGGGAACCGCCGGCCGGACCCTGGCCGAGGCCCGCACGTGGCGGCACGCCGCGCGGGCGGTGCTTCAGGCCGCCGACAGGCTCCCCCGCACTGCCTCCAGCGTGTAGTCCTGTTCCCCACGCGGCGCGCCCCGACGGCGTGCCTGGTAGGCGAGCTTGTACCAGGCGAACGCGTCGAGGGCGGGATGGCGCGGCGGCTGGGGCGCCACGGAAGCGTAGCCCGACCTGAAGTGCCCGAGGGCCTCGTCCAGCCCGTCGGGTCGGGCCAGCCACTGGAGCGCGAGGAGCCTGATGTGCGCGTCGAAATGCGCGAGGTCGAACGCGGGATCGCCCATGCCGGCCTCGTCGAGATCGAGCACGACGGTCCGGGGGCCGTCCAGGATGATCTGCGAGTGGTAGTAGTCGTAATGGACGGCCAGCCCTGGATCCGGGGCCTCGGCCAGGGCCGCATCGAGCACGGGGGCCACGCCGACCAGCTCGGGGATCTCGCGAGCCCATCGCGCCACCGCCGCTCGCTGCTTTCCCGATCCACAGTCCCGCGGGATGGACATTCCCGAGCGATGGAAGGTGGCCAGCCACGCCCCGGCCCGTGCCGTCGAGGACGGATCGTCGCGCAGGGTCTCCCGCAGGATGGGGCCGGAGATCGCCTCGGTGAACAGCACCCGGAGATCGGGGAGGTAGCCGAGGGGCTCGGGCACTCCGAACCGCCGGCCGGAGAACCCCCGGTCACGGAGCCCCTCCAGCGTTTCCTCGACGATCGCCCCTCGATCGGTCCCGTACCACTTGCCGACCACGTCAACGGTCCGCGAGTCCCCGCTCAGCCTGTACCGCACGACGATCCGGCGTTCGGTTCGCTTCAGGGCCGTCGGCTCGCAGGCGCCCGGCTCGAAGCCCACCCGAGTCCGGACGAGGGCGGCGACGAGGGGCAGCACGGCGTCGGCGTCGAGGGCCAGGTCGGCGAGGGGGTTCCGCGGCCGGCTCAAGGCGACCCCAGCACCTCCCGGGCCTCCGCCAACAGCCCGGCGGCCCGGTCGCGCCACCGCCGGGGACGCCGGTGGGAGAGGTACTTCGCCAGCTTGACCAGCATCGCCGACCGGTACCATTCCAGGGTCTCCGGTTGAACCATGTCCGAGGTCCCGGACCGGAACGCCCGGGCCGCTTCGGTCGCCTCCGCCCCCAGGCGGCGCCGCCCGCCCACGAGGCGAGACAACGAGGCCAGGAACATCCCCGCTTCGAGCTCCAGCGGTCCCCGCGCGAAGGAGTCCCAGTCGATGACCCCTGGCCCGTCGCCCAGGTCGAAGACGTGGCTGGGGGAGAAGCTCGCGTGGCGGGTTCCCATCGAGCCCGGTGTGGGCGGATCCGACGCCAGAACGTGGAGGGCGTCTGCGGCCGCGCGCCCCAGCCCTTCATCGGCCCGGGCCAGGTATCCCACCCATCGTGTGGCGTCGCGGAGCACCGACGGCGGGTCGAGTACCTCGCCCAGCTCGAGATCGACGTCCGCGGCGGCGTGCAGCCAGGCGGCGGCAACGTCGCCGGCCCGATGTCCCCGTCCCTGGGCCAGGAGGTCTCGACCCGCGGGTCCGTCGAGCCAGGCCGTGACCAGCAGGTTCAGGTCGACCCGGACATCCAGCAGTGGGGGAATGGTGGGGGCCCGCCCGGAGGCCAGCCCCACACGTTCGAGGCCGCGCATGAGCTCGACGAGCGCTTCGGGATGCTCCGCGTACGCCTTGATGACGATCCGGCGGTCCCCGAGGTCCGCCAAGACGGTGCACCGGGACCCCGGGTGATGTTTCAGCAGCCTCACCCGCGGCAGCCGAGAGCCAGCCAGGTCGCCGAGGACCGCCGCCACCCCGGCCTCCTCGATCGCTCGAAGGGCCGGGATGTCGGGATCAGTGGGAACGGTGTTGCCGGCCGCTGTCGTTGCGGTCTCCTTGGCGGTCGTCTCACTCAAAGATCGGCCCTTGAGATGCCGATGGTAAGGGTAGGAAACTGGGAACGGTCTCCGTCCGTACTTCCGGATAGGAGTGGGTGGAGTGCGCAGAGGGGTCATATACGTCCTTGCCGTCGTCGCGGCCTGGGGCTTTCTCCAGGTGGCGCTGGGCTCGAGCGTTCGCTTTCCCGTCGCCGTGGCCCGGGCAGATGATGGAGGCGGGGGAGGCTCGGACGACTGTTCGGGGACCGGCGCGCCGGGCTCGCGCCCCTCGGACGACGGTGACGACGATCCGTGTCAGGACCCCCCGGATGACCCGCCCTCGGGGCCGGGCGGCGGCGGGCCCGGACCATCTCCCACTCCCAGCCCCACGCAGAGCCCCGGCTCCGGCCAGGGTCCCGGTCCGTCGCCGAGCGCAGCCCCCTCGCCGAGCCCCGCCCCCACGCGAACCTCGAGCCCCAGTCCCGATCCCAGCCCGGGCGGCGGAGGGCCGGGGACCGGAGGGTCCGGCTCCGGTGGCGGTCCCGGGGCCGGTGATCCGGGCGGTGGACCGTCCTCGGCTTCCCCGGCCGGTGCCACCACCACGTCAGGCGGAGCGCCCGGTCAGGCCTCGTCGCGGACGGGAGACCCCGCGCCGGCGGAGAAGCCGCCGGCAGTGCCGGGAAAGGGGACGCGTCCCGTTGTAGACGCTGTGGACCCGCCGCCACAGCCGTTGCTGTTCCCGCCGGGACACCCCGACCCCATCTCGGCGCTGGCCGTCCTGGCGCCGCCGCAGGCCATCGAGGTGGCTGCATGGCTGCGGAACGTGGCCTTGGCCGTGAGCTTCGCCATCCTCGTCCTGTTGGCCTCGGGGTTCCGGGCGAAGCGCCGGGTGCTCCGCCTGTAGCGCGCCGTGCGGGTCTTCTGGCGGTTCCGTGACGTCTTGCGGCCGTACCGGGGAGGGCTCGCGGTCGGCTCTTTGCTCATCCTCCTGGTCGCCGCCACGGACGTCGCGGCCCCATGGCCGCTCAAGATCATCGTGGACAACGTGCTGCGACATCGTCCCCTCGGCCAGCAGCTCACCGCGATCCTCGGGCCGTCCACGAGCACGGATCAGACGGCGCTGCTCACCGTCGCGATCGTCGCGCTGGTCGCGATCGTGGCCCTCGGTGCCCTCGCGGACTACCTGAGCACGTTCGTGCTCGACGGGATCGGCGAGCGTATCACGACCGACCTCCGGGGGAAGCTGTTCGGCCACCTGGAGGCCCTGTCGCTCACGTACCACAACCGCCAGCGGGTCGGAGACCTCACGGCGCGCCTGACCGCGGACGTCGACTACGTGCAGGACATGATGATCGCCACGCTCTCCATCCTGCTGCCGAACCTCGTGGTGCTGGTCGGCATCGTCGGCGTGATGTTGGCGGCGGATCCCGGTTTCACGCTCGTGGCGCTCGCAGTCTCGCCCCTGCTGTTCGTGAGCACATTCGTCTACACACGACGGATCAAGCGTGCCTCCAAGGTGGAGAGGCGCAAGGAGGGCGAGGTCGCCTCGACCGCGACGGAGACCCTGTCGTCGATTCGGGTGGTCCAGGCGTACACGCGGGAGCCTCGACACTTCCGCCGGTTCCGGGACCGGAACATGGAGCGGCTGTCGGCGGGCCTCGAGGTCGTCGCCCTCCAGGCCAAGTTCAGCCCCGTGGTCGACGTCATCGGCGTCGCGGGCACGGCGCTCGTGCTGTGGGTCGGCGTGCGCCGCGTCATGGAAGGACGGATGAGCCTCGGACTCCTGCTGGTCTTCCTCGCCTATCTCTCCCAGCTGTACAAGCCGATGCGGAACCTCTCGAAGCTGGCCGCACTCGTCAGTCGGGGACAGGCCAGCGCCGAGCGGATCGACGAGGTCCTCTCCGTCCAGGCCCGCGTGCACGAACGGCCGGACGCGGTGCCGGCTCCGCGCTTCGACGGCGAGATCGAGTTCCGGCGCGTGACCTTCGGATACGAGACCGGGCAACCGGTCCTGAACGACGTGTCGCTGCGGGCCCGCTCGGGCGAGGTGGTCGCCCTGGCCGGGCCGACCGGAGTGGGGAAGTCCACGCTCGTCAGCCTGATCCCGCGGTTCTACGACCCCTGGTCGGGGGAGATCCTCATCGACGGCCACGACGTTCGCGAGTTCACGGTATCGAGCCTGCGCCGGATGGTGGCACTCGTGCTCCAGGAGTCGATGCTCTTCTACGGGACGATCTACGAGAACATCGCCTACGGGGCGGAGCACCCCACAGAGGACCAGGTCCTGGCCGCCGCTGAGGCCGCCTACGTCGACGAGTTCGTGCGGCGGCTCCCGGATACGTACGACACGGTGGTGTCGGAGCGGGCCACCTCGCTGTCGGGAGGGGAGCGTCAGCGCATCGCGATCGCTCGTGCGCTGGTCAGGGACGCGCCAGTGGTGATCCTCGACGAGCCCACCTCGAGCCTCGACGCGATCGCCGAGGGGTACGTGCTCCGGAGCCTCGACCGGCTGATGGTCGGCAGGACCGTCCTCGTCATCGCGCACCGTCTCTCGACACTTCGGAGCGCCGATCGCATCCACCTCCTGGAAGACGGGCGCATCGTCGAGTCGGGCACCCACGATTCGCTCCGGGCCGGCTCGCGGCTGTATCGGGAGATGTACGCCGCCCAGCTCGGCGCTTCCTGAGCCAAGCGCCGGAGATTCGGCCTATTCGGGCGTGATGTAGGCGGCCGTGATGCCGCCGTCCACGACCAGCGCCGCGCCGGTCATGAGCGAGGAGTCGTCGGAGGCCAGGAACAGGGCGGCGCGGGCGATCTCCTCGGCTTTCCCGAACCGTCCGATGGGGATGTGCACCAGGCGGCGGTTCCGCCGCTCAGGGTCGGCCAGCAGGTCCGCCAGCAGCGGCGTCTCGATGGGCCCGGGGCACAGCGCGTTGGCCCGGATGCCCTTCCGGGCGAACTCCACGGCGATCTCCCGCGTCATGGCCAGGACGCCGCCCTTCGACGCCGTATAGGCGATCTGGGGCGCCGCGGCGCCCATCAGCGCCACGAATGACGCGACGTTGATGATCGAGCCGCCTCCGTTCGCCAGCATCGCCGGGATGCCGTACCGGCAGCCCAGGAACACGCCCTTGAGGTTGATGTCGATGGTGCGGTCCCAGACGTCCTCCGGCGTGTTCACCACCGAGTCGTCCTGCGGGTGGAAGATGCCGGCGTTGTTGTAGAGCACGTCGAGTTGCCCGAACCGGTCCACGGCGAAGGCGACCATCCGCTCGGCGTCGGCCCCGCGGGAGACGTCCGCGTGGACGTAGGCGGCCTCGCCGCCGGCGTCCCCGATCTCACCGACCGTGGCCTCGCCCGCTTCGTCGGAGACGTCGGACACGACCACGCGCGCGCCCTCCGACGCGAACAGCTGCGCGGCGACCTTCCCCATGCCGCTGGCGGCGCCGGTGATGAGCGCGACCTTACCCTCGAGCCGCACGCTGCTCCCAGACCTCGGGATTGAGGAGGGTCGTCGGGCGCCGGCCCTCCAGCGCGGCGACGAGGTTCTCCGCGGCCAGCAGGCCCATGGCGTTGCGGGTGTCCACCGTCGCGCTGCCGAGATGAGGGATGACGACCGCGTTGTCGAGCCCAAGCAGGTCCGGGTGGACCTCGGGCTCTTTCTCGAACACGTCCAGCCCCGCGGCGAAGATCTCGCCGGCCTTCAGCGCTTCGGCCAGCGCGGGCTCGTCGATGACCGGCCCGCGTGAAGTGTTCACGATGACGGCGGTCGGCTTCATCTTCCGGAACTGGTCGGCGCCGAACAGGTGGCGGGTCTCCGGCGTGAGGGCCACGTGGATCGAGATGAAATCCGCCTCGGCCAGGAGGTCGTCGAGGTCGCGGTACTCGGCGCCGAACTCCCGCTCCACCTCCGGTGGCGGGCGGTAGGTGTCGTAGTAGATCACCCGCATCCCGAACCCCTGGGACCGCCGGGCCACGGCCTGGCCGATGCGCCCGAACCCCACGATGCCGAGCGTCTTGTGGTGTACGTCCTGGCCCAGCATCATCTCGGGACCCCAGATCCACGGCTGGCGGGAGCGCAGGAACCGGTCGCCCTCCGCGACTCGCCGGCCCGTCGCCATGAGCAGTGCCCATGCCGTGTCGGCCGTCGTGTCCGTCAGGACCTCCGGCGTGTTCGTGGCCATCACGCCCCGGCGCGTGCACTCCTCGACGTCGATGTTATCGAAGCCCACGGCGTAGTTCGCCACGATGACGAGGTCGGGCCCGGCGTCCAGGAACTCGGCGTCCACCTTCTCGGTGAGCAGCGTCACAGCGCCGACCTTGCCGGCGACCCGCCGGAGCAGCTCGTCGCGCGGGATGGCCCAGTCGTCCTCCCACACGTCGGCGTCGCACCGCGATGTGATGGCGTCCATGGCCGGCTTGGGCAGTCGGCGCGTCACCAGCACCGGCCAGCGTCGCTCAGCCATTCCGCACCGGAGGGCTAACGCTCGGCCTCATGCTTCAGCCTCCGCGAACCTGGGGCCTCGCTCATGAGCCCCCCGGACCCCCATGTGTCGGCAGGGAAGGGAGCGTGGCCTCGATGGCCTCCAGCGCGTCGCGGATGTTCTGCACGGAGTTCGCGTACGAGAACCGCAGGTACCCCTCGCCGTGCGCGCCGAACGCCGTCCCGGACAGTGCGGCCACCCCAGCCTCGGCGAGAAGGTGCGCCTCGACCGTCTTCGATGGCACTCCCAGCCGGGCGACGTTGGGGAACACGTAGAACGCGCCCGCCGGCTCGACGCACGACACGCCGTCGATGCGGTTGAGGCCGTGCACGATCACGTCTCTCCGCTGGCGGAACTCGGCCACCATCTCCTGGACCGGCTCCCACGGGCCGGTCAGCGCGGCGATGGCGGCGCGCTGGCTGAACGCCGAGGTACACGACACCGAGTTGATGACGAGGCGAGTCACGGGCTCGACCAGGTCGGGCGGCAGCACGCCGAACCCCAGCCGCCACCCTGTCATGGCGAACGTCTTCGACCACCCGTCGAGCAGGACCGTGCGGTCGGCCATGCCGTCCACGTCGAGGACGCTGACGTGCCCGCCGTCGTAGCGGATGGCCCAGTACACCTCGTCGGACAGCACGAGCAGGTCGCGGGCCATGGCGATCTCGGCGATCCGCTCGACGTCCTCCCGCGTGAGCGCGCTGCCGCACGGGTTGTGCGGCGTGTTCACGATGAGCAGCTTCGTGCGCTCCGTCACGAGCGACGCCAGCTCGTCCGGGTCGATGCGGAAGTCGTTCGCCTCGCGCAGGGGAATGGGGACGGGCGTCGCACCGGCGAACGCGGTGATCGACTCGTACATCGGGAACGACGGGTTCGGGTACAGGACCTCGTCGCCCTCCTGGCACAGCGCCATGATCACGTAGAACATGATCGGCTTGGCCCCGGGCGTGACCACCACGCGGTCCGCTGATGCCTTCATCCGCCCGTTTCGCTCCAGGAACTCGACCACCGCTTCGCGCAATGGGGGGATGCCGGGCGCCGGGACGTAGTGCGTCTCGCCCGCGGCCAGCGCCTCGGCTGCGGCGTCGCGAATGTGCTCGGGCGTGTCGAAGTCCGGCTCGCCGATCTCCAGGTGGATGACCTTGCGCCCGGTGGCCTCGAGGGCCCGGGCGCGGGCCAGGACCTCGAAGGCGGACTCGGTTCCGAGGCGTCCCATCCGCTCCGCGAGCTGCATCGGCCGCAAGCTACGACCCCCCACTTTGGGCAGTCAAGTCGAGCGACAGGCGGTCCTTGTTCCTGCGGAAACGATCGGCCTAGAATCCGCCCGGTGTCCGGTCGGTCCGGCATCCGTCCAGACCGACCAGCCCGTGCCCGCATCGGGAAGCGGTGGAACCGGACAAGAGGGGGGCCTGGGGATGGATACGCGTGACCCGACAGCGGTCGAGGCCGATCGCGATGCAGCCGATCTCGCGCAGTTCGGGTACAAGCAGGAGCTGCGACGCGCCCTCGGGGTGTTCAGCTCCTTCGCCGTCGCGTTCAGCTACATCTCGCCGTCGACCGGCATCTTCACGCTGTTCTTCCTGGGCATGGGCGCCCTGGGCGGCTTCCTGTGGTGGACGTGGCCGGTCGTCGCCCTCGGCCAGTTCATCGTGGCGCTCAACTTCGCCGAGCTGTCCAGCCACTATCCCGTGGCCGGCTCGGTCTTCCAGTGGACGAAGTACCTGGCAGGGAAGACCTACGCGTGGTTCACGGGATGGATGTACTTGTTCGCCGGCATCCTGACGGTCGCATCGGTGTGCGCGACGCTTCCCCTCGCGCTGCTGCCCGCACTGAACAACATGTTCGGGTGGCACCTCAACACGGACCTGGGGAGCGCGGACCAGAAGATCGTCGCGCTGGTGACCCTCGTCCTGATCACGGTGCTGAACATCTACGGCGTCCGGCTCGTGGCCATCGTGAACAACACCGGCGTCATCTTCGAGATCCTCGGCATGGTGGTGTTCGCGGTGATCCTGGCCATCGCCCACAACAACCAGGGGGTCGGGGTCATCTTCCATTCCGACGGGGCCAAGGTCACGTTGCCGTTCTTCCTGGTCGGGATGTTCATGAGCCTGTACGTGATCTACGGGTTCGACACCGCGTCCACGCTCGCCGAGGAGACCCGCGATCCCCGGCGCGAGGCGCCCAGGGCCGTGCTGGCCTCGGTGATCGGCGCGTTCATCATCGGCGCCATCTTCCTGTGGGGCGTCCTGATCGCCGTCCCGAACCTGAAGGACGCCGTGGCGGGGTTCGCCAGTCCGCCGGCCATCATCGAGAGCGTCCTGTCGAAGGGCCTGTCCACGCTGTACCTGCTGGTGGTCTCGGCCGCCATCTTCGTGTGCTGCATGTCCATCCTCACGTCGACCATCCGCCTGGGCTTCGGCATGGCCCGGGACAACCAGCTTCCGTTCTCGAGGCCGCTGGCCAGGGTGAACCCGAGGCTGCACACCCCCGTGTGGTCGTGCGTCGCCATCGGCGCGCTCTCGGCGATCCCGTTCATCCAGTTCGCGGGTGCCGCGGTCATCGCCGTTGGCGCGACGGCGTCCATCTACCTGAGCTACTTCCTGGGGAACATCGCCGTCATGCGGGCGCGGACCAAGGGATGGCCGCGGAAATCCGCCCCCTTCTCGCTGGGGAGGTGGGGGAAGCTGGTCAACGCCGGCGCCCTCCTGTGGGGCGGGGCCATGCTGATCAACTTCCTGTGGCCCGCCTCCGGGTCGAGCGGTGCGAACTCGCTTCGCATCTTCAGCAACCCGAAGGCCGTGCAGACCGACTACGGGCTCGGCCAGCAGGTCAACTTCCACGTGCGATTCCTGAACCACATCCCGCTGATCGAGCTGGTGATCGGCGTGGTCCTGATCGTCGGCGCCGTCTATTACTTCACGGTGCAGCGCCACAAGCCGCTCGCGACGATCGCGCCCCCGGAGGAGGTCGTCGCCGGCACGCCATGAAGGTCGTCGTCTCCGAACGAACGCGCGAGTACGTCCGCAGCCACGGGGGACGCGTGTGGGTCTGGCTCGACCCGCACCGCTCCCTCGTCGGCGCGTACACGCAGCTCGAGGCGGCCACGGAACCGCCGGGGACGAGCCGCACGACGAAGTTCACTCGCGCCTCGCGGCGCCCGCACCGGTTCCGGCGCGTCGACGGCGCCGATCTCGAGCTGCACATCGACTTCGGCCGGATGGATCCACCGGAGGAGCTCCACCTCGACGTGAAGGGGTGGAAGAACAAGCGCCTCGAGGCGTACTGGAACGGGTGCCTGTTCGTGGGCGACGACGTCCCCGCGCCCAGCGCATCGAACTGAATAACAGTGTGGGCGACCCGCTCCTCGTGGGCGGGCGGGGGAACCATCGCGTCCTGTGCCTGAAAGTGAACCGGGCTCGCGCTCCGGGGTCTCGATCATTCAATCGCGGGTCGAGTCGGCTTGCGCGTTATCTCACTGACTTGCACAGGCACTCGTTTCACTGGCTGCTGTCGAGCGAGAGGCGTGATCCATCGGCGCTATCCTCATATCATGGGCTCCGATCTGCTTGAGCTGGCTTTGCGGATCGTTAAGGCGACTTGGCGATGGCGCTTCCACATTCCGCGGCCCGCGTTCTGGGCACTGATCGGTGCCGGAGCCAGTCTTGCTTTCTTCGGCGGATCCGCCACGTCTGCTGTGACGGGAGCGGCTGGTGCTGCCCTCGGCATTGGCGGGCTCGCCAACTGGAGCTACTACTCAAGCCCCCGCCCACTGCTCGCAATACCGCTCTTCGCAGGACCGAGGTCGGAGCGCGGCAGGCCCGAAGACATTCAGCGCATGGTCGTAACCACGCTCCAAGATCGCATCGGAGCCCTCCTGCCGCCCGATTGGGTGCGGGCGGTGCCCGTCGAGGTAGGACCAGACCGCATCGCGTTCGCTCACCGTCTTATCAAGCGGATCAAGGCCCGGTATCTCCTGTACGGCGAGTCACGAGTCCGGCAGGACGGCGGTTATCAGGTCTTCGCGAGACTCGCGGTACGAGCCGACCCGACGATCGAACATTGGGACGGACATACGAAAGACAAGACACCGCAGCACACAATTTGGCACACACTGACGGAGAAACTTACCCCCCAGCTCGAGGTTGGAGACGTCGAATACCCATTCGAGTTTGCCGCGGAGATGGAAGCGCTCGTCCGCAGTCTCGAAGGGACCGTTTACGGGTATGCGCGTCGATGGGATCTCTCGGAGAAGGCACTCCGCAGCGCACTCAACGTCGCGCCGAACAGTGACACTGGAGCCGTCGACCAAATCCGGGTGAACCTTGATCCGCTCAACCCATTCATGCGCGGCCCTGACCCAGCTCGACTTCAAGAGGCTGTCGATCTCCTCCGCAGGGCGAGCGCCGACCGAGGAGATCCGCTCCGACCAATGAGCCAATACAATCTTGCTACCCTCCTTCTCCAACGTCCCGAGACTCGGAATGAGGGCCTGGCGATTCTGGATCGGTTGCGCCGATCAAGAACGCACTATGCCAGGGCCTGGTACGTGCGACGTCCTCTCGGCGTGGGACATTGGGCACTCGCGCAGCAACTTCGGGACCAAGGGCACGACGCAGCGGCCGAACGCGAGTTCGCCCGAGCGGCTACATGGTACTCGCGAGCCATCCGTGCCAGGCCGAAGCTCCGCCTGCGAAGAGTTGGCCGTCACTTTCACGTTCAGAGGTATCCGCGGTCCGCGATGCTCCATGCGAATGCCTGGGACGCGCACCACCTCGCTGGGCACCGCTTGCGCAGCCGGTACCATCGATGGCGCTTTCACCGTCGACGCACCTCTCTGTGGGGGGACGCGATCCGTGCGATGCGCGACGACGATTGGCCCAAGGCGTATGCAAACTTCGACTGGCAGATCGTCGGGTACAAGGATTTGCCGGAGATTGCTGCCCGAGTAGGCAGAGCAATTGCGCTCAAGCAACTCGGTCGTGAAGAAGCCGCTTCGACTGCTTACCGCGAAGCTGTCGCTATTGATGAACAGGCAGCCGCAGACATACGTGCGACGATGCTGAGTGAATTTGCCCTCACGCGTGGAGTTCCAGAGTAGCCCGATCAAGGCGTGGAGTCTCGGGACAGCTTCGACCACTGCCTCCTCAATCGGGTCAGGAAAGCGTCCCAGGGCAAGGTCCAATCAGGCTCTGATCCGGTCGCCCTTGGGGTCGTACAGCGGCTCGGGGGCGACTGTCGCCGGTACCCAGTCGCCGAAGACCTCCACGGCGAGCTCCGTTCCCGGTTCCGCCAGCGCGATCGGAAGGTACGCGTACGCGATGCTGCGTTCCACGGTGTACCCCTGGCCGCCGGAGGTCACGCGGGCCACCACCTCGTCGCCGGCTCGGACCGGCTCGTTCCCCAGGGCCACGGACCGCGGGTCAGCGAGCACCAGGCAGGACAGCTTCCGACGCAGGCCGTCCCCTCGGGCCTGTTCCAGCGCGGGCTTTCCGATGAACTCGACCGGCTTGTCGAGCTTCACCGCGAACGCCAGGCCGGCCTCGTCCGGGGTGTCCTCGGGGGTGATGTCCGCGCCCCACACGCGATAGCCCTTCTCGAGTCGCATCGAGTCGATGGCCCGGTACCCCGCGGGGACGAGCCCGTGCGGCTCGCCCGCCTCCATCAGCGTGTCCCACAGGCGGGCGGCGAACTCCATGGGCGGGTACAGCTCCCACCCCAGCTCGCCGACATAGGTCACGCGCAGCGCCTGGCACGGCACGGCGCCCACCGTGATCCTCCGGGCCTGCATGTAGCGGAACCCGAGGTCGTCTCCCGTCGCAGCCCTGAGGATGTCCCGCGCCCGCGGACCCCACAGGCCCAGGCAGGCCATCGACGAGGTGACGTCGCGGACCTGCACCGAGCCGTCGTCCGGCTGGTGCCGCCGGATCCAGCCCCGGTCGTGGTTCCCGAATGCCGTGCCGGTGACGATGAGGAACCGCTGGTCCTCCAGGCGCGTCACCGTGAAGTCGCACTCGATGCCGCCTCGGCGGTTCAGCATCGACGTGTACGTGATCGAGCCGACCAGCCTGTCGACGTCGTTGTCGCACCGGCCCGCTCGCGGGTGGCGAGGTGCTCGGCCGGGATGGCCGTCGACCAGTGCTGGCCCGCCCACCCCCGGGGACGCATCTCCTCGAACTCCTCGTTCTCGTTGCAGCGGAACCAGTTCGGGCGTTCCCATCCCGACTTCTCCCCGAACTCGCACCCCAGCGCGGCCAGCCGCTCGTAGGTCGGCGGCAGCCGCAGCCCCCGGGCGGCCTGCCGTTCCTCGCCCGGGTAGTGGATGTCGTAGTAGGTCGAGTAGACCTCGGTGGCCCGCGCCAGCGCGTATGGCCGGCTGCGGTGGTGCGCGCCGAACCGCCGGATGTCCATCTTCCACGCGTCCATCGACGGCTCGCCGTCCACGATCCACTCGGCCACCATCCGGCCCACGCCGCCGGCGCCGGCGATGCCGTGCGCGCAGAACCCCGCCGCCACGTAGAAGCCCCGCACATCCGACTCGCCCAGGATGAACTCGCCGTCCGGCGTGAACGCCTCGGGGCCGTTGATCAACTTCACGATCTCCGCGCGCTCCAAGAGGGGGACCCGGCGCAGCGCGCCCTCCGACAGCTGCTCGAACCGCGGCCAGTCCTCCTCCAGCAGGCGATGGTTGAAGTCCGCGGGGATGCCGTCCGTGCCCCAGGGGGCCGGGTTCCGCTCGTACCCGCCGACGACCAGCCCGCCGGCGTCCTCCCGGAAGTACACCAGCAGGTCGGGGTCGCGCATGGTGGGGAAGTCCCGCCGCACGCCGTCCAGCGGCTTCGTCACCAGGAACTGGTGGGCCATGGGGACGACCGGGACCTCCACGCCCGCGAGCCTCCCGATCTCGTGCGCGTAGATCCCCCCGGCGTTGACGACGACCTCGGCGCGGAGGGGACCGAGGTCGGTCTCGACGCCGTGAACCCGGCCGCGTTCCACCGTCACGGCGTGCACTCGGGTTCCCGTCAGGATGGTGGCGCCGCGGCTCTTCGCCCCCTCGGCCAGCGCGTACGTGAGCCCGGCTGGCTCCAGCCAGCCGTCCGTGGGGAGGTAGGCGGCGCCGATGACGCCCTCCGGGTCGAACAGCGGGAAGAGCCGCAGGGCCTCCTCCGTGGAGACGATCTCGAGCGGCAGCCCGAACGTCTTCCCCCATCCCGACAGGCGGGACAGCTCCTCGATGCGCTCCGGCGAGGAGGCCAGCCGGAGGCTCCCTACCTCGTGCCACCCGGGGTCGACGCCGGTCTCCTCCTTCAGCCGGCGGTACAGCTCGACGCCGTACATCATCATCCGGGTCAAGGTGACGGTGGATCGGAGCTGCCCCACCAGCCCCGCCGAGTGGAACGTCGAGCCCGACGTCAGGTCGGCCCGCTCCAGGAGCACGACGTCCCGCCACCCCATCTGGGTGAGGTGGTAGGCGATGCTCGCGCCGGCGACGCCGCCGCCGACGATGACGGCCTGAGCCTCGCCGTTCACGCCGCCCCCGTGGCGGCCGCGTCGCGCAGCCACGTCCGGTACCGGCGGTCGGACGCGTGCTGGCGCCCCCGCTCGAAGTTCGCCGCCGCGTATCCGACGTAGTCGAAGTCGAGCGTCGAGATCCCCTGCTGGAGGACGCCCCACATCGCTTCCCAGAAGTCCGCCATGACCTTCATCAGCTTGAGCCGTGCCATGCGCCCGTCCGTGACCTCGCCGAAGTAGCACGCCAGCAGGAGCTCGTCGTGCGCATCCTCGAAGTCGTGCTTCGTGGCCAGGTTCCCGAGGTCGAAGAACGGATCGTTCATCCCCGCGTACTCGTAGTCCACGATCCACACCCGGTCCCCCTGGAGCAGGAAGTTCGCGTTGAGCAGGTCGTTGTGGCAGGGCAGAACCGGCCCGGGGTGAACGGCGAACGCGGCCTCGATGGCCCGGGCCCGTTCCAGCATGGGGCCGTACTCGTCGGGGATCCGGACGTCCCGGCGCGCGGCCTCGTCCCGGAACCGCACCACGATCTCGAAGGGGGAGAAGGTCGAGGGGAGCTCTTGGCCGTCGTGGAACGCCCGGATGGCCGGGACCACGCGCTGGAGCATGTCCGCGTCTCGCATGCGCTCCGTGGAGATCCCGGTTCCCTCGATGAACCGCGTCACCAGGCACCCCAGCTCGGGCAGGAACGCCACCACCTCCGGCCCGACGCCCACGGACGCCGCAGCCTCGGCCGCGGCCCGCTCGGCCTCCCGGTCGATCCCCAGCAGCTCGGTGCCCGCGCCGGCCAGCCGGGCCACGAACCGCTCGTCACCCACCTCCACCAGGAAGTTGTGGTTCGTGATGCCGCCGGGTAGCAGCGACGTGCGGCTCTCCTGCCCCGGCCAGATCGCCCGGAGGACGCGCTCAAGCCGGGCATCCGGAGGCGCGTGGGCGGTCATGGTGCCGCGAAGGCTAGAGGCGCCGATCGTCGAGGGTCAAGGAACCGGTCCGCGCCGGAGGCGCCATCCGCCCACCCAGCCAGATCGGCGGAGTCCTCCTCCCAGGAGGGCTCAGAGGTAGCGCGAGTCCGGGCCGATGTCGGGTTCCTGCGAGGGCGACCCGCCGGCGGCGAGGCGCCGCTGCTGTTCCTGAAAGGCCCGGGCCGCCTGCATCTGGATGGCGAGCTGGGTTCCCTGGAACAGCCCCTCCAGCCATCCCAGGATCTCCGCGTGGGCCAAGGCCAGCTCCTCGAGCGTGCCGTCGCGGATGTCGGGGGTCAGCTCGTCCAGCTCCTCGAACAGCTCCTTGGGCAGCGATTCCCGGAGCTCCTCCGTGATCTGGGCGTGGACGTCGCGCAGGTGCGCCACCGCCGCGGGCTCGGGCCTGATGCGCCGGGCCTCCTCCAGGACCTCGCGGGTCACCGAGGCGATTCGCAGGAGCCGCTGAGGGTCGATCGCTTGCGGGCCCGCTTTCGGGGCCTCGGGTGGCGACTCTGGCGACTCTGGCCGCGCTTCGGGCTGCGCCTCGGAAGAGGGGTTCTGGTCGGCCATGTCCGGAAGCAGCGTACCCGAGGAAGCGCTCCTCACGTCTCCAGGGGCACGAGCGCGAACTCGACGCCGTCCACGAGGCCGAGGTCGGTGACCTTCAGCTCCGGGATCACCGACAGCGCCAGGAACGACAGGGCCATGAACGGCGCGCGAAGGCGGACGCCGCATTCGGCCGCGGCTCGCTCGAGGGCGAGCGACAGCTCCGCCACGCGGCCGCGAGGCTCGAGCGACACCAGACCCCCGACCGGAAGCGGAAGCTCGGCGAGGACGACGCCGTCCCGGACCACCACCTGCCCGCCGCGGGTCTGTCGAAGCCGCTCGGCGGCCGCGGCCATGTCCCCGTCGTTGGTTCCCACCAGCATGAGGTTGTGCGCGTCGTGGGCGACCGTGGATCCGAGGGCTCCTGCCGCGATGCCGAACCCGCGAACGAACCCGATGCCCTTGCCGCCGGTGGCACGGTGCCGCTCGACGACGGCGATCTTGGCCAGGTCGCGCTCGGGATCGGCGACGGCCAGCCCGTCCGCCACGGTGGGGGGCTCGATGGAGGCGCCCGTGACGATGGAGCCCTCGCGCACCTCGATGACCCGGATCGGCCGTCCGCTCGACGGCACGTGGAAGTCCGCCGGCGACAGGGCGCGGACGTGCATCGTGTCCAGCATCCACGCCGGGACCGACGGATCGTCGAAGGCGGCGACCTCGCGCCCGTCGTAGACGAGGCGGCCGCGCTTCCACACGGCCGCCGGCCTGAACGAGACCAGGTCCGGGAGCGCGACGACGTCCGCGACGTAGCCGGGCGCGATAGCGCCGTGGTCGTGGAGCCGGTGGTAGCGGGCCGGGTGCAGCGACGCCATGGCCACTGCCTGCTGCGGCGGGCAGCCCAGCGCCACGGCCTTGCGCAACGCGTTGTTCAGGTGCCCCTCGGCGAGGAGGTCGTGGGGCTCCCGGTCGTCCGTGACCAGCATGCAGTTCTCGGGCCCGAACCGGAGGACGAGCGGCAGCAGCGCTTCCAGGTTCCGGGCGGCGGACCCCTCGCGGACCATCACCCACATCCCCAGGCGACGCTTCTCCAGGGCCTCCTCGAAGGTCGTGCACTCGTGGTCGCTGCGGACGCCGGCGGCGAGGTACGCGTTGAGGCCGGGGCCGGTGAGGCCCGGCGCGTGACCGTCGACGTGTCGGTCGCCGGCGGCGTGGATTTTGGCCAGGGTCTCGGGGTCGCCGGCCACGACCGCTGGGAAGTTCATCAGCTCGGCGAGTCCCAGCACCCGCGGCTCCGTGGCGAGGAGGTCGGCGATGTCCTCGGGGCCCAGATGGTGGCCGCCGGTCTCGAGCGCCGAGGCGGGAACGCACGACGAGGCCATGGCGTAGACGTCGAGCGGCGTGGCCTCCGACAGTCGCAGGAGCATCCTGATCCCGTCGACGCCGAGCACGTTGCCGATCTCGTGGGGATCGACCACGACCGTCGTCGTGCCGTGGGGGAGGACGGCCCGGGCGAACTCCCCCGGCGTGAGCTTCGTGGACTCGATGTGCATGTGCCCGTCGACGAACCCGGGGACGAGCACCTGCCCGCCGACGTCGTGCGTGCGCTCGCCCTCGTACGAGCCGATGCCGGCGACGTGCTCGCCCGCGATCGCGACATCGGCCCCGAGCAGCTCCCCGGTGAACACCGACAGGACGCGGCCCCCCTTCAGCACGGCGTCGGCCGGGACGTCTTTCCGGGCGACCGCCAGACGATGCGCGAGGTCGGGCTCGGTCATGGTGTGGCTCGACAGGATACGGCGGCTCGTTTCGGTGGGGAAGCCGCCGGTCCGGCGTGGCCGCCGCCCCCGCGGGGGATACAGCTGGCGTGGCGTCGTGGCTGTTCCTGGCCAACGCCCTGCTGCTGGTGGGCTTCAAGCTGGCCCTGCGCACGCGCTGAGCGTGCTAGGTCTCCCCCAGGAACCGGACGATCCGCTCGGCGATCTGCTCGCCGGCGTCCTCCTGGAGGAAGTGGCCGGCCCCGGCGACGATCTCGGCAGGTCCCGCGCCGGGGATGAGCTCGGAGAACCGCTCCGCGACGCGAGTCGAGAACACCGGGTCCGAGTCGCCGAACAGCACGAGGGCCGGCTTGTCCCACCGCTTCATGGTCTCGCGGACCTCGAGGGTCTTCGCGGCCGAGGGATGGTCGGGGGCTGTGGGCACGAGCTCCGGGAACATGAGCACGCCGGTCTTGGACTCCGGGACCGGGAACGGCGCGTCGTAGCCGGCCACGGCGTCGTCGTCGATCGGCTGCGGACAGGTGATGCGCACGAGCTGTCCGGGCCGGATCTCGGTGCCGACCCGCCGCATGAAGTCACGGAACTGGAGCCAGGCGTCCGACGGCGGCCGCCCCGAGAAGATGCCCGTGTTCATGACCACGATGCGGGCGACCAGGTCGGGATGCTCCGCGGCCAGGCGGAGCCCGATGGGCCCGCCCCAGTCCTGGACCACCACCGTCATCCCGTTCAGGTCGAGGTCCGAGACCAACCGCTCGATCGCGGCGTAGTGCGAGTCGTACGTGTACCAGTCCCGCCCTACCGGTTTGTCCGACCGGCCGAAGCCCACGTAGTCGGGAGCGATGGCCCGCGCCGTGCGCGCCAGCACCGGGACCATCTTCCGGTACAGGAACGACCACGTGGGCTCACCGTGCAACAGCAGCACCGGCTCGCCGGAGCCCTCGTCCACGTAGTGCATCCGCAGCCCGTCCTGCTCGACGTAGTGCGGCTCGAACGGGTATCCCGTCAGCCCCTCGAACCGCTCGTCCGGCGTGCGGTAGACCTCCACGCGGAGAACCTACCCGAAGCGCCTGGTGATGGCGGCGGCGATGGCCCGTGGCGCGTCCTCCTGGATGAAGTGCTTCGCGCCGGGAAGCTCCACCACCTCCAGGTCCCGGAACGTGCGCCGCAACCTGGGGAAATGCGCCCGCGGGGGAAACGCGAAATCGCGCATCCCCCACACCAGGAGCGCCGGCGTGCTCGCGAGGGCATCCGAGACTCGCCGCTCGACCCCGGCGAGCCATTCCCTGGCAGCGAGGAGCTGCCGGGGGAACTCGGCGACGCCCACACGCGATGGGGGGTCGGGCTGGACACCGCGGTAGTGATCCATCTCCTGCTCCGACAGCTTCCGGGCGGTCCCCAGGGGGATCACCCGCTCCACGAAGTAGTTCCGTTTCAGGATCCGCCGCTGCATGATCCGTCCCGACATCACCCGGCTGAACGTCTTCGTCGCGATCCGGTCCGTGGGCCAGAACCAGGTGTTTCCCAGGACGATCCCCCGGATCCGGCCTGGCGCCGAGCCGGCCACGGACATCCCGATCGGCCCGCCCCAGTCCTGGCACATCATCACGAGATCGTCCAGCCCGAGATGCTCCACCAGCTCGCCGAGCACGGCAGCATGCTCGGCGGGGGTATACCGGAAGCCGTCCGGACGGTCGGAGAGACCGAAGCCGAGGTGGTCCGGAGCGAGACAGCGGAAGTGATCACGGAGAGGAATGATCACGTTCCGGTACACGAAGCTCCACGTCGGGTTGCCGTGCAGGAGCAGGATCGGCCGCCCGGCTCCCTCGTCGACGTAGTGGACCCGTCCGGCCGAGCTGTCGAACCACCGGGACTTGAAGGGGTACAGGTCGCTCGAGGGCGTGAAGCTGGTGGGGGCCATCCCGGGTCGGGGTTATTCGGCGCCGGCTTCGATGGTCGCCTCGACCTGCGCGGCACGGGCCGGGTCGATGTCGGCGAGCGGGCCCTGCCCGTCGCCGTCGCCGTTCCCGCTCCCGGCGCGGCGGCGGTCCAGGTCCGCGGCGAGCTGCTCGTCGGCCGTGGCGAGGTCCTCCGGGTTCAGCTCCGCGAACGAGATGACGCCCATGTCCTGGAACGCCGCCTGCACCTTGGGACCGAACAGCCCGAGGTCCTTCACGGTCGGCACGATGCGGGAGAACAGCATCTTGCGGAACTCGCCGAGCATGTCCGACTCCCGGACCCACTTCATGCATTCCTCGACCGGGAGGCCGGCCACCTCGTAGATCTCGCGGCCCATGAACCGGTCCCGCATGAGGTACGAGGCGTACACCACGAACTCCTCCCGCTCGTCGCGCTCCGCCTGCGTGAGCTGCGGGTAGAAATCGCGCAGCGACAGACGGCCGAACGCGACGTGGCGCGCCTCGTCCTGCATGACGTAGGTGTTGATCGCCTTGGCCAGCGGCTCGTCGGAGAAGTCCCGGATCATGGCGAAGGCCGCCAGCGCCAGGCCCTCGATCATGATCTGCATGCCCAGGCAGGTCATGTCCCATCGGTCGTCGGCGACCACGTCGGACAGCAGGGTCTTCAGGTAGTCGTTGATGGGGAAGGCCATCTCGATCTTCTCCCGCAGGTACCGGGAGTACGTCTCCATGTGCCGCGCCTCGTCCATGACCTGCGTCGCGGCGTAGAACTTGCAGTCCACGTCGGGCACGGTCTGCACGATCTTCGCGGTGCACACGAGCGCGCCCTGTTCCCCGTGCAGGAACTGCGAGTTCGTCCACGCCGCGGCCAGCTGCCGGTAGTTGCCTCGTTCCTTCTCGGTCATGCGGTCCCAGATTGGAGAGCCGTAGATCGGGATGTAGTACTCGGGGTAGTTGTCGGGCGACTCGGGATCGACGTCGATCGACCAGTCGATCCGTGTGTTCGTGTTCCACTGCTTCTCCTTGCCCTTCTCGTACAGGGAGAGCAGCCGGTCGCGGCCTTCGTCGTAGTCGAAGGTGAACGTGGTGGTGTGCTCGGCGCCGATGGCCCACTTCGTCTGGTCGACCGGCAGGACGTAGTGGCGGGTCGTCACGTCTCGATCGGGCTCCGCATGATGGGGGCGATCGCGGTTCGGGCCATCATCCGGGCGACGCTGTCGGACGGCCGCTCGGAGGGCGTGAGCATGTACGAGATCATCGCGCGGCACACCACGTCGAGGCAGCCGCGCAGCTCGTCCTGCGGGACGTCCGGAAGGCGGGGCCCCATCAGTTCCACCAGCGCCTCGCGTGCATGGATGATCAGGGGAAGTCCCCGCGTGGTCAGGTACGGCAGGAGCGTCTCGCTGTCCGTGGCCAGCAGCCGGTCGAGCAGCGGGTGCTCGTGCGTGTAGCGCAGGACGAAGTCCGTGGCGAGCCCGAACGCCTCCTCCACGTCCTCGTGGCTGGCGAAGGCGGCGCGGACCCCGTCGAGGAACTTCTCCTCTTCCCGGGCCACGAGGAACAGGACGACGTGGTCCTTGCTGGGGAAGTACCGGTAGACCGTCTGGCGGGACAGGCGAGCCCGGTGGGCGATGTCCTCCACCGTGATCCGCGACAGCCCGAACGCCTGGACCGCGTCGAACGCGGCGTCGAGGATCCGGTCGCGCGTGGTGCTCTGGAGCTCGGCGGTGGAGGTCGCCATGTCTGAGTGTGACACTAGAACGGGTACCGTCACATCGTCAACCCAGGGTGAATCGGAGGGTGGGCGGCGCCCCGGCCAGCCACTACAGTTTCGGGACCGATGGACCTTCCCGAGGAACTCGCGTCCAGGCCGCCGCGCCACGAAGGCCAACACCCCACGGCCACACTGACACTCGACGCCTATCTGCGGCTGAAGGCGGAGCTCGACGAGAAGAAGACGGAGGGTCGGGCGCATATCGCGGAGCGCCTGAAGCGTGCCCGTGAGTTCGGCGACATCCGGGAGAACGCCGAGTACGACGCGGCGACGAACGAACAGGCCCTCCTCGAGGCCCGCATCCGGACCCTCCAGCAGATGCTCCGGGACCCGGACATCATCGAGGCCCCGGTGGACGCCGACGCCGTGGGGCCCGGGATGCTGGTGACGGTCCGGCCCCTCGACGACGACGAACCGGAGGACGAGACGTACCTGCTGGCCGACTCGGCCGAGGAGCGCGCCAAGGGGGCCCGGACCATCACCACGACGTCGCCCCTCGGATCGGCCCTGGTCGGCGCGCGCAAGGGCGACGAGGTCTCCTACGAGGCCCCCGGCGGCACGTTCCGCTACCAGGTCGTCGAGTTCCACCCCTACACCGCCTGACCTCGCCGGTCGCCGAGGCCGCGCCTACACTTCCGATGGGATGGAGGGCCTCTTGATCGCCCTGGCGGTACTCCTCTTCATCGCGGTGGCCGCGCTAGTGTGGGTGCTGCCGTGGGTCTCGATCACCGGCGAAGCGAAGCTCGCTGAAGCGAGGAGAATGGGCGTGGACCCTGGGCGGCGGCCGCGCCTGGCAACCTTGTTGGTCCCGATCGTCGCCGCGGGCTCGGTCTTCCTCGGCGTTTCACAGGGCATCATTCACGCGTCGCCTCTCGTCGGCGTGTGCGTTGCGGCGTGGTTCGCGACGTTCTGGGTTCTTGCTCGGTGGGGATGGAACCTCCCCCGGATCACCACTCCCTACCTCGTGGCCGTTCTCTCATACACGGTCGCGGTCATGCTGGCCGCTCGCTTCACGGACGTCCTGGGCTCGAAGAGCAGCTGGGGCGGACTGGAGTTCGTGGTCTTCGACAGCGCGGTGTTGCTGATGCTGCCGTACGCGCGTCGGCGGATCTGGGCGGAGCGGTCCCGTCGCCGCTCGGCGACATGACAGGGGCGCGCGACTACGCCGCCAGCCGTCTAGCCTCCCTCTCGCCATGACGAAGGAAGCTCCGGCGGGGAAGCACGGGGCGCCGCGGGTGCGGGAGGTGCTGGGGCTGTATCGGGCCGGCCTTCGCCCGTGGCAGCTCACCATCGCCTCGGTCGCCATGAACGTGGTCGTGGGGTGGCTGCTGCTGACCGACCGCCGGTTCCTGCCCGGGATCCTCCTGCTGCCGGCCGGGCTGCTGGACGTGTTCGACGGCGGCGTGGCCAGGATGCGCGGAGAGGACAGCCGCCTGGGGGCGTTCCTGGACTCCACGCTCGACCGGGTGTCCGACGGGATCGTGTTCGGCTGCCTGTTCTGGTCGCTGGCCGGGCAGGGGCGGGAGACCGAGGCCGCCCTGGCCCTGTCCACCCTCGCCATCTCGCTCGTGGTGAGCCAGATCCGGGCGGACGGCGAGGCGCTCGGTGTGACGCTGTCGGAAGGCGTGTTCCAGCGGCTGGAGCGCTACGTCGCGCTCATGGTCGGCCTCACGGCTCCGGGGGCGCTGCTTCCGGTGCTGGCCGTCCTCACCGGGCTGGGAGGCATCACCGTCGCACAGCGCGGCTGGTCGGCGTGGCGGCACCTGTCGCGGCCCCCGGCCCCCCCGCCCTCGGGGGCTCAGCCGGCGGCGGCTGGTCCGTCGGACAGAACCACGTCGTCCGACCGGCCGCGGTGATCCGCTCCAAGGGCGTCCCGCACCGCGGGCACACGGCCCCGGGCCGGCCGCGAACATGCGAAAGCCACCCACGCTTGCGCGGGACGTAGTCGAACTTCGCGACCATCTCCTTCAGCACCGAGTGCATGGTTCGGTACAGCCGCGCGCGCTCCTCGTCGTCCAGCGACTCGACCCGGCGGCGAGGATGCAGTCGGGCCTGCCACAGCACCTCGTCCGCCACGAGGTTCCCCACGCCTGCCACGAACCGCTGGTCCATGAGCAGGGCCTTCACCCCGCCCCGGTGCCGGCCCAGGCGTTCCAGGAACTCGCGCTTCGTCACCGTGAGTGCGTCGGGCCCCAGGCCCCCGGTGATCGCCAGCTCCTCCTCCCGGTCGTGGGCCAGCCAGGCGCCGCCCAGCTTCCGCATGTTCCGGTACCGAAGCTCGCCCCGGTCCAGCACCAGGATCACGCGGTCGTGGCGGTGCCGTTCCGGCTCGTCCCCGGACCAGATCAAGTCGCCGGTCATGCCGAAGTGCAACAGCAGCGCCGGGCCGTCGGTCCAGGCCAGCAGCCATTTCCCGTGGCGCTCTGGCTCGGCGAACCGCCTCCCCCGAAGCGCGTCGTCCAGCGCGGCGGGCGTCGCGTTCCGGACGATGGTGGGGTCGGGGACGACCACCTGGAGGACCCGGCGCCCGGCGGCGTGCCGGAGGAAGAACCGCCGATACGCCTCGACGTCCGGGAGCTCGGGCACCGTCCGGCCCTAGGCAGGCGTGACGGCCGTGTGGCGGTCGAGCCAGCCCACCACGTCGTCCAGCACGCGGTCCTGCTCGGGCTCGTTCATCACCTCGTGGTACAGGCCGTCGTAGACGATGAGCTCCTTGTCGGGGGAGGCGATCGAGGCGAACAACTCGCGAGCCCCTTCGACGTCGGCGATGGCGTCCGCACCGCCGTGGACCATCAACACGGGCATGGTGAGCCGCCGGCCCGACTGGTTCACCTCGATGGCTGCCTCCAGCGCGGCCGCGTTCGCCTCCGGCGTGACCCGGTCGGCGAACACGAGCGGGTCGTCGACGTAGGCCTGCACGACCGCGGGGTCGCGGCTGATCGCGGACGGGGGGATGCCCTGCCCGTCCGGATCGGCCATGGCCGACAGCAGTGCCATGCCGGCGAGCACGGCGGTTCCCGACAGGACCACCCCGTCGACCATGTCGGGATGATCGGCCACATACGCGGCGCCGACGAGCGCGCCGAGGCTGTGTCCGAGCAGGAAGACCGGCCTCCCCGACGCCGCGAAGCGGGCACGCAACACGATGCCGGCCGCGTCCTCCAGCCAGTCGGCCAATCCGCCGACCTCGCCGGGAAAGCCGGGGCTGCGGCCGTGGCCCCGGAGGTCGGCGGTGAACACCGAGTAGCCCGCCTTGGCCAGGCGGGCGCCGACGTGCTCGTAGCGGCCGGAATGCTCGGCCAGGCCGTGCACGAGCGCGACTGCGGCGCGGGGACGGCGCGCCTCCCATTCCCGGGTGAACGACGTGGCCATGGGGCGGGATCGTTCCACGGCGGACCGGCCCCGGCAACCCGTCCTCACGGATGCTCGCGGGCGTGGCGGGATGTGTGAGGATGGCCCGACCGGTGCACTTTCGAGACGGAGCACTGATGCAACGGGAACACGTCCGCGTCGGCACGCTCGCCGAGATCCCGGAGGGAGAGGTCCGAGCCTACGACCTCGGCGGGATCCGCGTCGCCGTGGCCCACCTGGACGGCGAGGTCCACGCCGTGGGCGACGAGTGCACGCATCTGGGGTGCTCGCTGTCCGAGGGCGAGGTCGACGCCGAGGGCATCGTGACGTGTCCCTGCCACGGCAGCCGGTTCGACCTCACCACGGGCGAGCCGGTCGAGGGACCGGCCGACGAGCCCGTGCCGGTCTTCCCGGCCCGGGTCGCCGACGGGTGGGTCGAGGTCGCCGTCGCGTCCTGAGGGCAGAATGATTCGGACGATGCGCGCACGGAGGAGGCGCCGATGAAGCTCGGGACCCGTCGAGGCGGGCGGACGCGATGACCCTCAAGCCTCCGGAGCCACAGGCCATCGTCATCTTCGGCGCGTCCGGCGACCTCACGAAGCGCAAGCTCCTTCCCGCGTTCTGGCACCTGTTCTCCGAGGGCCTCCTGCCCCAGGGCATCGCCATCATCGGATACGCGCGCACGGAGATGTCCGACGAGGAGTTCCAGGAGGAGGCCCGGCACTCCGTCGAGACCTACGCGAGGAACAAGCCCAGCACGGACGTGTGGGCCGAGTTCCAGAAGCGCCTGTCCTACGTTCCCGGCGAGTTCGACAGCGAGATGGCCATGGAGCACCTCCGGGAGCACCTGGAGTGGACGGACAAGACGCAGGGGACCGAGGGTCGGCGCTTCTACTACTGCGCCGTGCCCCCCACCGCGTACCCGCTGATCGTGGCCCGGCTCGCCGAGAGCAACATTCATGTGGGGGCGAAGATCGTCATCGAGAAGCCGTTCGGCCGGGACCTCCAGACCGCCCGGGAGCTGAACGACGCGCTGCACGCGGTGTTCAACGAGTCCCAGATCTTCCGCATCGACCACTACCTGGGAAAGGAGACCGTCCAGAACATCCTGGCCTTCCGGTTCGCCAACGGGATGTTCGAGCCCATCTGGAACCGCCGTTACGTCGACAACGTGCAGATCACGGTGGCCGAGGACATCGGCATCGAGGGGCGCGGCGCGTTCTACGAGCAGACCGGGACCATCCGAGACATGGTCCAGACGCACCTGTTCCAGGTCATGACCATCCTGGCCATGGAGCCGCCGGTGTCCTTCGACCCCGATCGGCTGCGCGACGAGAAGGTCCGGGTGCTTCGTTCGATGAGCTCGGTGGACCCCAAGAAGGTGGTGCGCGGGCAGTACGTCGGCTACCGGAACGAGCCGGACGTGGCGCCGCGCTCGCAGGCCGAGACGTTCGCGGCCCTCCAGGTGGAGATCGACAACTGGCGTTGGGCCGACGTCCCGTTCAACCTCCGGACCGGGAAGATGCTGGCCCGCAAGGTGACCGAGTCGTCGCTGTCGTTCCGGCACGTCCCGTACAACGTGTTCCGGGGGACCGACACCACGCCGCTGGGCCGCGACGCGCTGGCCATCCGCATCCAGCCCGACGAGGGCATCTCGCTGCACCTCAACATCAAGAAGCCCGGGCTGGGGTTCGACCTGGATCGGGCCCGGCTGGACTTCGACTACCAGCGCACGTTCGCCACGCCCATCATCGAGGCGTACGAGACCCTGATCCTCGAGGCGATGGAGGGCGACCACACGCTGTTCACGCGGGAGGACGAGGTCGAGGAAGCGTGGCGGGTGCTCATGCCGCTGCTGGACTATCCGCCGCCGGTGGAGTTCTACGAGCCCGGGTCGTGGGGGCCGCCCGAGGCCGACGTCCTGATCCTGCCCCGGCACTGGCACGTGACGCCGCCGCACGAGAAGCGCGAGGGCCAGTAACGGGCCGCGAGGGCTTTGCCGTTGTGGCCGGGTAGGCTTGCACGGCCCGCAGCACCGACGACATCGGGAGGACCGTGGTGGGACGTGAGATCGACTGGGCGCTCTTCGAGAAGGCCGTGGACATCACCGCCAGCGCCGTGCGCGGCGCGATGGGCACCGAGAACAGCCAGCCGCCGAAGTACGTGGGGGACGTGTTCCGGGAGGTGTGGACCGCGCTGAAGGAGGCGTCCGCGGACCTCCCCGAGAAGCCCGGGAAGACGGGGTTCTAGCGCGCCGTCGTGGGGCGGGGCTTGCCCCCGCCCGGCCGGGCACGAGGCCCGGCCTACGGTCCGATCGGGTCAGCCGTCGGTGGCTCCGGCCAGGTCGCGCATCGAGAGCATCCCCACGACGCGGTCGTCGTCCACCACCGGCAGGTGGCGGAAGCCGCCGGCCAGCATGCGGCTCAGGGCCTCGTCGGTGGTGGCGTCCGGGCCGATCGTGGCCGGGTTCCGCGTCATCCAGTTCGAGACGGTATGTCCCGCGGCATCGAAGTGCTCGCCCAGGGCCCGGACGATGTCGCGCTCGGTGAAGATGCCGGCGATGCGGTCGCCGTCCATGATGAGGGCCGAGCCGACCCGCTTGCCCCCCATGACGGTCGCCGCTTCCGCCACGGTCGCCTCGGCGTCGACCGTGATGACGTTGTCGCTCATGACCTCGCGCACCATGGCCATGGTCGGCTCGTAGCCTACTCCGGCGGGCGGTTCGAGTCGAAGTCGACCGGGCCGGCGGCGGTGTCGCGTCGCCGCTAGGCTGGCCGGGTGGGCGATCGGGACGTGGTGGCCGCCTGGTTCGAACCGCGCCGCAGCGCGTATCCGTGGCGGGGCGAACGCGACCCCTACCGTGTCCTGGTGAGCGAAGTGATGCTCCAGCAGACCCAGGTCGCCCGGGTCGTGCCCGCCTACCGGCTGTTCCTGGAACGCTTTCCCGACGTGTCGACGCTGGCGTCCGCATCGCGGGCCGAGGTCATCCGGACCTGGGGCAACCTCGGATACAACCGCCGCGCCGTCGCGCTGTGGGGCGCGGCCCGAACAAGAGTGCGGGACCATGGCGGGCGCTTCCCGCCGGACCCGGCCGCGCTTCGGGGGCTTCCCGGCGTCGGTCCGTACACGGCGGCCGCGGTGGCATCGCTGGCCTTCGGCGTCCCGGTCCCCACGCTCGACACGAACGCACGTCGGGTCGTGGCTCGGGCTCGCCTGGGCCGGGAGCCCCACGACGTGGCCCCCAGGGCGCTCCATGCAGAGGCGGCGTCCTGGCTGGACCGGCGAGACCCCGGTTCCTGGAACCAGGCCCTCATGGACCTGGGCCGGGACGTGTGCAGGCCGGCGCCGCGGTGCGGGGAGTGCCCGCTCGCGGCTGGATGCCGCTTCCACGGGTCCGGGCGGCAGGGCGTTCCCGATCGTCGCCGGACCGAGCCCTACGAGGGCTCTCGGCGGCAGGCCCGCGGGAGGGTGGTGGCGGTCCTGCGAACGCGGCGCTCCGCCTCGATGCGCGCGCTGGCCACCTCCACCGGGCTGCCGCCGGAATCGCTCGCCGCCGTCGTGGGAGGCCTGGTCGCCGACCGGCTCGTGGCGGCCGGGCCGGCAGCGCTGGCCGGCCGGCCGAGCGGGCGGGTCCGCCTGGCCGGCTGAGACCAAGGGCCCATCCTCCCGGGGCCTGGAACTCGTACACGTGGGTAGGCGTCCAACGACCCACACGGGAGGGATCCATGAAGAGGTCCTCGCTCGGAGCGGTCGGGCTCATCGCGCTGTCGGGAGTGCTCGGAGCCATCGCCACCGCCTGTT
>WNFU01006821.1_pt1 | contig 32502 bp, 25 predicted proteins | sample 5400121 | NCBI WGS metagenome assembly WNFU01 (sample SAMN13153360, study PRJNA577476) | soil metagenome | isolation source: 100 cm soil or saprolite under grassland replicate 1 | place: USA:California | collected 2016-06-15
GAGATGGCCACGCGGAGGAACCGCGAGCACGTCGAGGCGGGCAGGGCTGTGCTCGAGGCCGTCGCGCTGGAGGACGCGGACCTCGGCGATCGGCGCTTCGACAAGGTCTTCGCCTTCAACGTCGCTCCCTTCTGGCAGCAGCCTGAGGCGGCGCTCGGTGCCGTCCGCGAGCACCTCGCCCGTGATGGGGCCGTCTACCTCTTCTGGGACGCGCGCCACTCCGCGCCGGAGCGAGCCCGGGACCTCGGGAACGAGCTGGCCGACCGGCTACGCGAGGGCGGATTCTCTGTCGACAGGGTGCTGGTCGAGGACCTGCGCCCGGTCCCCGCGGTCTGCGCGATGGGGCGGCCTCAGGGCGGATGAACATGGACCGCAACACCGTGTCGCGTTCCCATGACAGGGGGCGTCTACGCGGCCACCGCTCTCGCTAGCGCAACGGACGACGCGCAGTCGTCTGCGTCGGCGCCAAGCTCGCGGCCGCGTTCCGTCAGGAACGGGTGTGTCCGCCGAGCCAGTACGCGCGTGCGAACTTCTGAGAGAGACCACTACGCCGTCGAGGTTGGCCATTCGACCCAGGATTCAAGCGGAATCCTGAGGTCGCTAATGGGTCCATATCGTGCCCCGCTATCGGACCCCCGCCTTTGCGGGGGTCTTTCTTTGTCTGTGGCAGGGAGGGCGCTATGAAACCTGCGACGCGTTGCCCGGACCGTGGGAGCGCGGGCGTCTGGGCCATTCAACAACCCTCACACGACTTGGAAACGGCGCATGATGACGTTGGTGCGTCGCAATCTTCCCTTGGGCACCGTCACCTTCCTCTTCACCGCCTTGGGCACCGTCACCTTCCTCTTCACCGACGTGGAGGGCTCGACGAAGCTGCTGCACGAGCTGGGCGTCGCCGATTACTCGCAGGTGCTCGCCGAGCATCGTCACATCCTGCGGGAGGCGTTCGCAGCACACGGCGGCGTCGAGGTCGATACGCAGGGGGATGCGTTCTTCGTCGCCTTCCCGACGGCGGCCGGGGCGCTGGCGGCGGCAACGGAGGCGCTAGAGGGGCTGACGCACGGTCCGATCCGCATCCGGGTCGGCATCCACACCGGCGCGCCGCACCTGGCCGAGGAGGGCTACGTCGGGCAGGACGTGCACAAGGGAGCCCGTATCGCAGCGGCTGGACACGGGGGCCAGGTGCTGCTCTCGAAGGAGACCCGGGAACTCGTCCACGTCGACGCGATCGACCTCGGCGAGCACCGCCTGAAGGACTTCGAGGAACCCGTTTCGATCTTCCAGCTCGGCTCGGAACGCTTCCCGCCGCTCAAGACGATCTCGAACACGAACCTGCCCCGCCCGGCCAGCTCGTTCGTTGGCAGGGAGAAGGAGGTGGAGGAGATCGTCTCGCTCCTCCAGGACGGCGCCCGCCTCCTCACCCTGACCGGGCCCGGGGGTTCGGGCAAGACGCGCCTGGCGATCGAGGCCGCCGCCGAGCTCGTGCCGGAGGTCAAGGCGGGGGTCTTCTGGATCGGGCTCGCTCCGCTCAGAGACGTGGCACTGGTCACCGACACGATCGCGCAGACGCTCGGGGCCAAAGATGGCTTGAGCGAGCACATCGGGGAGCGCGAGCTCCTGCTCCTGCTCGACAACCTTGAGCAGGTGGTCGAAGCAGCACCTGAGCTCGCGGCGCTCGTCGAGGCCTGCCCCAACCTCAAGCTCCTCGTCACGAGCCGCGAGCTTCTTCGAGTACGAGGAGAAGTCGAGTACCCGGTGCTTCCGCTCGCCGAGCCCGACGGGGTCGAGCTTTTCTGCACTCGGGCTCGGACGGAGTCGGACGAGAGCGTCCACGAGCTCTGCCGGGCGCTCGACAACCTACCGCTCGCACTTGAGCTCGCCGCGGCCCGGGCGAGCGTGCTCTCACCGAAGCAGTTGCTCGAGCGGCTCTCGGGCCGACTCGACCTACTCAAGGGAGGCCGGGATGCCGATCCGCGCCAGCAGACGCTCCGGGCAACGATCGAGTGGAGCTACGGGCTACTGACGGCTGAGGAGCGGTGCCTCTTTGCCCGCCTCGCCGTCTTCTCCGGCGGCTGCACGCTCGAGGCCGCGGAAGAGGTGACGGAAGCCGTTCTGGACACCCTCCAGTCACTCGTCGACAAGAGCCTCCTCCGCCACACGGAGGAGCGGTTTTGGATGCTGGAGACGATCCGGGAGTATGCGGTCGAGCGGCTCGAGCATTCGGGCGAGGCCGAGGAGCTGGGGCGCCGCCACGCGGAGCACTTCCTGGCCCTCGCGGAGGAGGCGGAGCCGAATCTCCGCAAGGAGTCCAGGGAGTGGCTCGACCGCATGGAGCGCGAGCACGACAACCTCCGCGCCGCTCTCGACCATCTCGAGGCCGCAGGCGAGAGCGAACCTGTTTTGCGGTTGGCGGGAGCAGTGTCGCTGTTCTGGTCTCTGAGGGGCCATCTAGTGGAAGGCCGGCATCGTCTCGAGAACGCGCTCTCCGCCGACGAGCGTCCGACGGCGGCCCGGGCCAAGGCTCTTATCGGAGCGGCCGACATGGCGGTCGACGCTTCGGATGCTGCGGCGGTGAGGATTCGAGCCGAGGAGGGGCTCGCGCTCTACCAAACGCTCGGGGATGCATGGGGCACCGCGTATGCCGGTGTCTTGCTCGGCCACGCCTCCGCCGACGAGGGGGATGCGACGCGGGCGCGGCAGCTCTTCGAGGAGAGCACACGAGCATTTCGCGAGCTAGGCGACCAGCATCACACCCTGCTGGCGACTCGCCTCCTCGCGTGGATGCATGACGAGCTCGGCGACCGCGAAAGCGCCCGAGCACTGCACGAGCAGAACCTCCGTCGGGCACGTACGCTGCGCAACGAGCCCATCGAGGCGACGACGCTGGGTGCCCTCGCGTCCTACGCCGTCGACGAGCGCCGAGTCGAGGACGCCGTCTCGCTTGCGAGGGAGTCCCTTCGTGTGTACCGCGACCTCGGCGATCTCGGCGGAACTGCGATCGAGCTCTGCCGCTGCGCCGGTGCTCTCGCCTTGAAGGGAAGCGCGGGGACGGCCGTACGGCTTCTGTCCAGCTCGGAGGCGCTGCGCGAGGAGATCGGCCTCAGCGTGCGCCCATGGCTCGCAGCCGAGAACGAAGAGACGCTCGCGACCCTCCGCACGCAGCTCGACGAAACTGCTTTCGCCGAGGCATGGGAGCAAGGGCAGACGCTGGCCGCCGACGAAGCCGTCGCGCTCGCCCTCGACTCCCTGGACTGAGCGCACCGCCGCGCCGCCCTCCGACCTGCGCGAGCGGTCTCCGCGGCTGCGAACCCCGAGGACACCCGAGATCGTCTGTGCCCGGACGCCGGCACGCCTGAGCGCGCCGGCGGCTCGTTATGAAGCGAGTTCTTGGACGGCAATTCGACTAGCGCTTCGACAACGATCCACCGGTCGCTAATGGGTCCATATCCCGCCCCCGCTACTTAAAAGGCCTGCAAATGCATGCCTTTTCTATTGCATTGCGAATAGCGGCGGTGGAGGTGAGCGTTGACGCCCGGGAACCTCCGCTCCAAGATGTTGCGCATTAGGGGTCTTGCATTCGTCTGTGCCGCCGTGACGCTGACCAGCGTTGCGAGCGCGGCGTCGCCGTCTTTGCCGCGCTGGGGCGCGCCGATCCTCGTGGGGCAGCTCCCCGCAGTCGGCACGGCGACGGAGCTCAAGACGGTTGACGTGAACGGCGACGGCTTGCGCGACGTGATCGTCGTGCAGCTCCTGTGGCCGACCTACGACACTTTTCCTCTGACGATCCTCCTCAACAAAGGCGGCGGTCGCTTCGTCGACGCCACGTCGACGCTGTTCGAGGGCCCGGGCGTGCGGACGCAATGGCCGCGCGCGATCGTGGTTGCGGACTTCAACGGCGACCGTCGCCCCGACATCTTCATCGTCGACACCGGTACGGACATCGCCCCGTACCACGGTCATCAGAACGAGCTGGCGCTATCGACGCCAAGCGGAAAGCTCGTCGATGCGACGGCGAATCTGCCGCAGCAGAAGAGCTTCACGCATTCAGCCGCCGCCGCGGACGTCGACGGCAACGGAACGGTCGACCTGTTCCTCGGCAACTTTCCGTGCTGCGGTGATGACCGCACGCCGCCTCAGGTTCTCCTCAACGACGGAACCGGCCGGTTCGCTGCGGCCACCGACCGACTGCACGACGTTCCCCTCGACCGCTGGGGCAACTTCTTCCACACCGCGAGCGCGTTCGCCGACGTGAACCGCGACGGATCGCCCGACCTCGTCCTCGGTGCCGGTGACAACGTCGCTCGTTCGGTGGTGGCCTTGAACGACGGCAGAGGGAACTTCTCCGCGCAGTCACAGGCCTTACCGGACGGCGTCTACGGTCCCGGTAAGGGAATCGTCCTCGACATCGCGCCGATCGACCTCAACGGCGACGGCGCGGTCGACCTGTTGTTCGCAGAGACGCCGGTCGATCCGTATTACGTCGGGACGCGGATCCAGGTACTGATCAACGATGGAGGCGGGAAGTTCCGTGACGAGACGGCCGCCAGGTTCCCCGACCAGCCGTCCGGTCGCGGCTGGCCGAACCGCCTGCTCGTCGAAGACGTCAACAATGACGGCGCTGCCGACCTCGCGGTTCAGTACGCGCCGCCCGGCATCTCGCCGGAGATCGAGTCGACGCCGTTCTGGCTCAACGACGGCCACGGCGTGTTCCACGCAATCCGGGGACCGATCTCGCCGGCGGAGGCGCCCCTCCGGGGCCCCGCCGGCTTCGTCGACGGGGCCGGGGCGCACGCCGTCTTCTTCCTCGAGGGAGATCCGAGCGGCGTCGCACGGCGGTACTGGGTAGCGCCGCAGCTGGTGGCGCCCGCCGCGCCGGCGGGCGTGCGTGCGACGCGGACGCTCGCGAGCGGGATCAGGGTCAGCTGGCAGGCGGTGCAAGGAGCCGCGCGGTACGAGGTCTGGCGGTCAGCATCGCGAGGCGGATTCCGCTCCCGGGTCGGAGTGACGACGGCGATAAGCTTCCTCGATCGCACCGCTCGCCGAGGAGCGATCTACTACTACGCCGTCCGCGCCGTCAATCCCGGCGGCAAGAGCGGCTTCAGCGCGCCGGTCCTCGGGCGGCGGCGGTAGGTGGTGACCGCACATGCGGTCTATGGCAGCGACCGGAGTTCGATAAAGCGGTAGGCGACGCCGTCGGGGAATCTGTCCAATCCCTCCCTGCTACTGAAGAAAGGCCCGCACACCGCGGGGGTTTTTTCAACCGGGTCGGCGATCGCGACTCCCGCACGTCCGCGAGGGCGCGCGCGCTTGGGCGCCTGGCTGCTGGAGTTCGTAGCTCTAGCCGACCGCGATGGCGCGCGAGCCGGCCGCGGCAAGCTGGCCGTACGACGCGCACCTCGAGCGAATACGTCCCCGGAGGGAGCGAGCTCGACGTGGCGACGCGTGCCTGGAACGCGTCGTCGTCAGCGATGTATGCCGCGCACTCGGTGATGCCCGCGAGGCTGATCCTTACCGCGCAGGCGTCGGCGAGCGGCTGGGCTACGGTGTCGGCGATCGGCAACCCGCTCGCGTCGCCGAGCGCCAGCCGGACGTTCAGGCTCTGGCCCGGCTTGAGCGAGTCCTTAAGCGGCTGCAGGAAGCTGAGTTCGACGCCGACGAAGTAAGGGCACGAGACGGTGGTCGCGTTCCCCGCGCGATCCGCGCCGGTGATTTCGGCGCTGTGCGCGCCCGGAGAGCTCGTGTCAGCCGCTGCGGTGACGGAGGCTGAGAGAGCGCCCGACGAAGTGTCGCTGACCGTCGCGGTGACGACGCCGTTCGCGCCCAGGACGAATGTCGGCGTCGCGCCGCACGTCACGGTCGGCGGCGTCGCATCGCGCTTGATCGTCAGCGACTTCGTCGACGTGCCGCCGGCGCTCGTCGCGATGCACGTGAAGGTGCGGCCCGAGGGATCCGTGTCCGTGGAGACGACGACGCTGTCGCAGCCGCTTGTCTGAACGGGCGACTCCGGATCGCTCACTGCGAAGCTGACGGTCGGCGAGCTCCGATACCAGCCGTTCGTCCCGTCCGGCTCCGGAGGAGCGACCGACGGCGCGATCACCGGCGGCGTGCTGTCGCTCACCGGCATCCCGATGCCGCGGAAGTCGAAGGCGAACGGCTGGCCGTTCAGGGTTCCGGATGTGCTGCCGGTCGCCGGCCCGGTCGTGGTGGGGGTGAAGGCGTAGGAGAAGGTGCAGGATTCGCCGACGGCGAGGGTGCGGCCTTGGCAGTTTTGGACGCCGCCGAAGTCGCCGGCGCCGCCGCCTGCGCCGTTGACGGTCACGGGCGCGAGGCCGACGTTCGTGACCGTGACCTCTTGCTCGGGTGACGTCGTTCCGACGACGACTTCGCCGAAGTCGAACCGGGTCGGCGTGATCAGGAACTTCGGCCCGACGCCGACGCCGCGGAAGTCGAAGGCGAACGGCTGGCCGTTGAGCGTTCCGGAGGTGCTCCCGCTCGCCGGCCCGGTCGTGCTGGGGGTGAAGGCGTAGAAGAAGGTGCAGGATTCGCCGACGGCGAGGGTGCGGCCCTGGCAGTTCTGGACGCCGCCGAAGTCGCCGGCGCCGCCGCCTGCGCCGTTGACGGTCACGGGCGCGAGGCCGACGTTCGTGACGGTCACCTCCTGCTCGGCCGACGTCGTCCCGATCTGCACCTTGCCGAAGTCGAACCGTGTCGGGCTGATCCGGAACCGCGGCCCGACGCCGTTGCCGCTGAAGTCGAAGGCGAACGGCTGGCCGTTGAGCGTTCCGGAGGTGCTGCCGGTCGCGGGCCCGGCGGCGCTCGGGGTGAAGGCGTAGGAGAAGGTGCAGGACTCGCCGACGGCGAGGGTGCGGCCTTGGCAGTTTTGGACGCCGCCGAAGTCGCCGGCGCCGCCGCCTGCGCCGTTGACGGTCACGGGCGCGAGGCCGACGTTCGTGACCGTGACTTCCTGGTCGGGCGACGTCGTCCCGAGCTGGACGTCGGCGAAATCGAACCGAGTCGGCGACACGCGGAACTTCGGTGCGACGGCCGTCCCCGTGAAGTCGAACTCGAAGAGTTGGCCGTTGAGCGTGCCGGATGTGTTGCCGGTCGCCGGCCCGGCCGCGCTTGGCGTGAACGCGTAGAAGAACGTGCAGGACTCGCCGGACGCGAGCGTCCTGCCTTGGCAGTTCTGGACCCCGCCGAACTCGCCTGCGCCGCCGCCCGCTCCCGAGACGGTGATCGGCCCCGCGGTCACGTTCGTGACCGTGACCTCCTGCTCGGCCGACGTCGTCCCGACCTGCACGTCTCCGAAGTCGAAGCGCGTCGGCGAGATGAGGAACGGGCCCTGGGGCGCGGTGCCGGTGGGGATGCCCGTGCCGGAGAAGTCGAGCGCGAACGGCTGCCCGTTGAGCGTTCCCGACGTCGAACCGGTCGCCGGCCCGGCGCCGAGTGGCGTAAACGCGTAGGAGAAGGTGCACGACTCGCCGACGGCGAGGGTGCGGCCTTGGCAGTTCTGGACGCCGCCGAACTGACCGGCGCCGCCGCCTGCGCCGTTGACGGTCACGGGCGCGAGGCCGACGTTCGTGACGGTCACGTCCTGCTCGGGCGACGTCGTCCCCACCGGCACCTCGCCGAAGTCGAGCCGCGTCGGGCTCACGAGGAACCTCGGCGCGACCCCGTTCCCATGGAAGTGGAACGAGAACGGCTGGCCGTTGAGGGTTCCGGAGGTGCTGCCGGTCGCGGGCCCGGCGGCGCTGGGGGTGAAGGCGTAGAAGAAGGTGCAGGACTCGCCGACGGCGAGGGTGCGGCCTTGGCAGTTCTGGACGCCGCCGAAATCGCCGGCGCCGCCGCCTGCGCCGTTGACGGTCACGGGGCCGAGTCCGATGTTGGTGACCGTCGCTTTCTGGTCGGGCGACGTCGTGCCGACCTGCACGTCGCCGAAGTCGAAGCGGGTCGGCGAGATGCGGAACTTGGGCCCTTCGCCGACGCCTGCGAAGTCGAAGGCGAACGGCTGGCCGTTGAGCGTTCCGGACGTGCTGCCGGTCGCCGGCCCGGTTGTGCCGGGCGTAAAGGCGTAGGAGAACCCGCAGGACTCGCCGACCGCCAGGGTGCGGCCCTGGCAGTTCTGGACGCCGCCGAACTCGCCCGCGCCGCCGCCCGCGCCGTCGACAGTGACCGGGGCGAGCCCCGTGTTCGTGATCGTCGCGGTCTGATCCGGCGACGTCGAGCCGAGCGCGACCGGGCCGAAATCGAAACGCGTCGGCGTGACGAGAAACTCGGGCCCGACGCCGTTGCCGCGGAAGTCGAAGGCGAACGGCTGGCCGTTCAGGGTTCCGGACGTGCTCCCCGTCACGGGCCCGGGCGCGGCCGGCGTGAAGGCGTAGAAGAACGTGCATGACTCGCCGGGCGCCAGCGTGCGCCCCTGGCAGTTCTGGACGCCGCCGAACTGCCCTGCGCCGCCGCCCGCTCCCGAGACCGTGATCGGCGCACTCGTGACGTTCGTGACCGTAACGCGCTGCTCGGGCGAGGTTTGTCCCACCGCCACGTCCCCGAAGTCGAACCGCGTCGGTGTGATCAGGAAGATCGTGGTCGTCGTATGCCCCGCGGGCGCCGCCGCCACGAAGATCCCTGCCAAAGCCAGGCTTGCCACGAGCGCCGCCGCCAGCCGCCCGCGTTTGTTGGGTCCGACCATTGCCCCCTTCCGCTCTGACGCTGGTCATACACCATTGCCCGGGACCGCACAAGGTCTCGGCAGCGACGACGACCACGCCGGTCACGTTCGCGTGCAATCCCGATCGATGCACCCGCGTCAACCGTCTGGCCGCCGGGGTCGCGGGAGCGACGGGGTTTGAGCCCTGGCTTTACACCTCACAAATCGAGATTCGGCTCTAGCGATCGGCGCCGTCTTCACGGATGTGACGTTCGTGCGGTGACGCTCGAGCGCGACCACGGTCGCGCCTGCGGCGCGGTCGGGACGGCGCCCTGAAGCGCCATGGCCGCCTCCGCGAGCGGAACTGTCGTCCCTGACGTGCAGCGAGAGCGGCCCTTCCGCGAGCGCCCTTACGTGCGCTCTGCGGTCGCGACGATGTAGCGGTTGGTCACGCGGAAGGCCGCCGGATCTTCGTTCGCCGCCTCGAGGATCTCGAGGGCCTGTGCGCGCAAGGCCTCAGCTTCGCCTCGCGGCTCGAGGACGGCGCGGCCGGCCACGACGAGCGGGTGATTCTCGTATTCCGCGTCGAGGTAGTCGCTTGCCGACGCAGCGGTGAAGGAGAGGTGGTGTTCGTCGGCGGTGACGGAGAAGCCGTGCGGGGCGAAGAGGTCGGCGAGCGCGTCGTGGTCGTGCCAGGGAAACGGCGGCGGGGCCGCAGGCGCGCCGAGCGCGCGTATCACCGCCTCGCGTCCGAGCCGGTTGGTCTCGGAGATCGCGCCGATCGGGATCCAGGCGCTCAGGACGATCCGCCCTCGGGGGGCCGTCACGCGCGCCAGCTCCGCCGTCGCCGCCTTGGCGTTCGGGGCGAAGATGACGCCGAACACCGACAGCACGACGTCGGCACTCGCCTCCGGAAGCGGTAGCGCCGCCGCCTCCCCGTGCAGAAACATGACCTCGAGGCCTCGCGCGTCGGCCTCCTCGCGGGCAACCTTGAGCAGCCGTCGCGCCGGATCGACGCCGGTCACGCGGGCGCCCCGCGCCGCCGCCAGCAGCGCCGCGTTGCCCGTGCCGCAGCCGACGTCGACGACCCGCTCGCCGGCGACCGGCATGGCCCGTTCGACCACGACCTCCGCCGCCGGCAGCAGCTGGGACGCCGAGTGCTCGTAGTGCCCGAGGCTCCAGTCCACAGTCGTCAACTTCTCGCCTTTTTTCGATACGGCGTTACGCTATCCGGGAGTAACGTAACGTCGTTACGCTTCCCGGTCAAGGTGGGCCGTCCGAGACGACACGCAGAACGAACCGCCCGCGCGCTGCTCGACGCGGCCGAGCGGATCGTCGAGAGCGAGGGGCTCCAGGCTCTCTCGGTGCGCCGAGTCGCGGACGAGGTCGGGACGACGACCCGCGCCGTGTACAGCCTCTTCGGGTCGAAGCAGGGCCTCGTCATCGCGCTCGGGAAGCGAGCCTTCGAGCTCCTCGGGACCGCGATCGCGGCGCTCCCGACGACACCCGATCCTGCCGCCGACCTGGTCGAGGCCGGCGTCGCCGTCTTCCGTCGCTTCGCCGTCGAACACCCATCGCTGTTCCGACTCGCGGTGCAACGGACGCTCACCTCACCGGAGCTCGCCGCCCAGTTCGACGCGGCCGCGGCGGACGCCCTCGCCGGACTCGATGCACGAGTCGCGCGGCTCGCTGCCGCCGGCCTGCTCGGTGATCGCACGATCCGCGACGCCGTCTGCGAGTTCCACGCCCTCTGCGAAGGACTCGCAGCCGTGGAGCTACGCGGTCTCCTCCACGCGAATCAGGCAGAACGAGTCTGGCGCGACGCGCTCGGCGCAATCATCACCGGGTTCGCCGCCGTCTCCGTGCCTGCGGCCGCAACTCAGGTTCCCCGGAGCTGAGGAGTCCGCTCTCGTAGGCGTAGATCGAGACCTGCACGCGTCCGCGGAGGCCGACCTTCTGGAGGATCCGCGCGACGTCGGTCTTCGCTTCGCGGTCGCCACCGTGATCGCGAGGCGTTCGCAGTTCTCCGGGTTCGACGGGTGTCCATGCGTCTCCCGGTTACGTCGTCGCCCCATCCCCTCGGAGGCTGGCGCAGCCGGCGCGGCTCGAGCGCTTCGTGTGCGCGTTGGCAGTCGTACCTTCGGCATTAGCACAAGGTGGAACTCACGATCACGCACGCCGGCGTCACGCAAGGTCACTAACCGCAAGCTGGCAAGGTCCCGTTTCCCGCCTCCGGCCCTGCGTTGATCGTTCTTCCCGAAGGACCATTCGTCGAGGTTGCGAGTCATCCGGAGACTGGTTCTGACGGCCGCTTCTTTTCCGAAATTGTCGTGGCGGTCCGGCTACTGCAAGACGGTGCGCGGAGGTGGCTCGATTCTGACCAACTCTGACGCGTGACATTCCGAAGACGGGCCCTTTGGAGAAACGTAACTGGCACTTATGGCCATGTGACCCAGCGAGCGGTTGCTCAGGCGAGACGACGCTGGCCCATGCATGCCGTGCCCACGGAGCGTCGTCATCGCGGAGAAGCTCTCCAGGCCGAGCCTCAATGGCTGCGGGCTCATCTGGCGGATGACGTGGGACACTCTCCGCATGGACATACCCGACGTCCACTACGCTCGATCGGGAGGCATCGCCATCGCCTACCAGGTCATAGGTGATGCGCAGGAGACGCTCGTATTCGGGCCGCCCCTCAGGGGATCTAGCGCCAGTTCGCGCCGGGTTCTAACCTGTCCCCGGGGGGCATCCGCAACGTGGGCAGCACGAGGGGGCCCGACGTGAAACGACAGAGGATTCGCCCGTTGTTCCTGTCCTTCGCGACCGGGAGCCTGTGCCTCGTTGGTTCGGCCTCCGGCGTGCGAACCGGCGGGATCTTCCGCATCAGCCTCGCTCCCCAAGCCGGGCTCGACAACATCGACTCCGCCCTCTCCTTCACGGCGCCGGGCTGGGCGCTCATCGACACGACCTGCGCGCGGCTGATGATCTATCCGGACAGGCCCCCGCCGGCGGGGTTCCGCGTCGTTCCGGAGGTGGCGGCCCGCTTCCCGAAGATCTCGCGCGACCTCAAGTCGTTCACGTTCACCCTGCGCCGCGGCTTTCGCTTCAGCGACGGCGCCCCAGTCCGCGCGAGCGCTTTCGCGCGGGCGATCAATCGGATGCTCGCACCCTCGATGAAGTCGCCGGGTGCGCTGTTCACGCGCGACATCGTCGGCGCCGCCGACGTGCTGTCCGGCAGGCGAGCGGCAGCAACTGGCGTGAGAGCTCGCGGGAACACGCTCGTCGTCCGCTTCACGCGCCCCGCCCCGGGCTTCCCCACCTTGACGACCTTGCCGTTTTTCTGCGCGGTCCCGCCGACGCTGCCGATCGACCCCGAGGGAGTCGGCGTCTTTCCGACTGCCGGTCCCTACCACGTCACCGATTACCGTCCGGGGGAGCGCCTCGTGCTCCGGCGGAATCCGTTCTACCGCGGCAAGCGCCCCCACCACGTCGACGGCTTCGACGTCGACCTCGGGGCACCGTCGCCCTCGGAGGAGATCCGGCGCATCGAGCAGGGCGAGGCCGACTGGGGCTACAACCTCGCGGGCGTGTTCCTCGACCCGGCGCTTGGGCTCGAGCAGAAGTACGGGATCAATCGCTCGCAGTTCTTCCTCAAGCCCGGGCTCACCCTGAGGATGTTTGCCTTCAATTCGTCCCGGCCGCTGTTTAGGAACAACCCGAGGCTGCGGAGGGCGGTCAACTTCGCGCTCGATCGGCGCGCGTTGCAGACGACCGCCGGTGGTCCGCTCGCCGGCCGTGTCACCGACCAGTACCTTCCGCCCCTCGTGCCGGGGTTCAGGAACGCCCGCATCTATCCACTCGGGCGCCCTGATGCCCACAAAGCAAAGGAGCTCGCGCACGGGAGCCTGCGCGGCGGCAAAGCCGTCCTTTACACGAGCAACATTCCACTCGCGATCGCGGCCGCGCAGCTCGCGAAGCAGCAGCTCGACGAGATCGGGCTCCGGGTGGAGATCAAGCCGATTCCGTTCCACGCTGCGAGCGCGGCCTACCTCGACCTGCTGGCCGCCCACAGCGAGCCGTGGGACATGGCGCTCGTGCTCTGGACTCCGAATCTCCCCGATCCGGAGGCGTACATCAACCTGCTGCTCGACACGCATCACATCGGCGCTACGAACCTCTCCCGCTTCAGCTCGACCGGGTACGACCGGGAGATGCGGCGAGCGGAGCGCCTTCCGCAAGCACGTGCGCGAAACCGGGCGTACGGCGTGCTCGACGTTCGGCTGGCCCGCGATGCCGCACCGCTCGCCGCGCTCAGCATCGTCAATGAGGCAACGTTCGTCTCCAAGCGGGTCGGTTGCGTCGTCCTACGCCCCGGGCTCGACCTCACGGCCGTCTGCCTCAAGTAGCGCCCGCTACGGCGCCTGCACGGCGATCCAGACCAAGCCCTCCGCGACGACGATTCCCGACGGGGCGTTGCCGACCTCGATCGTCTGCACCACCTTGTTCGTCGCCGGATCGATGCGCGAGATCGTGCCGGCGGCCCTGTTTGCTACCCAGACTGCGCCTTCGCCGACCCTCGGTGCGCGCCCGACGTTGTATTCGGCGAGCGGGCCTTCCTCGAACGTGATCGGATTGAAGCGCTGCACCGTCGAGTCTCCCGAGTTGGAAACCCACACCGACCCAAAGCCCACGGCGAGCCCGGCCGGTCCTTGACCGACCAACCTCGATCCCGACAGTCGCATCCCAGCGGGATCGATCCGAGCAAGCATCGAGTTCCCGAAGACGGCCCAAACCCAGCCTCCGCCGACGTCGATGCTCCCGTTCGGAAAATAGAGCGCCCGGCCGGCGAGATCGATTGTCTTCGTCACGCGGTCGAAGTGCGGATCGACGCGCGAGAGCTGCCCACTTCGGCCGTGGGCGATCCACACCACACCGAGGCCGACGGCGATCCCAGTGGGAGTCGCCGGAAGCTGGATCGTCTTGACGATCTGCCTCGTGTCGGAATTGATCCGCCACAACGTCTTGCCGTCGACGTTGCCGACCCAGATCGACGCCCCCTGGGCCAACGGGCCCGGTCGCGGTCCGACCGGGATCGCGTCCACGACCTTGTTCGTCTTCGGGTCGATCACGCCGACGGAGTTCGGTGGCGCTGTGACGGGCACTGGACCGTCGCGTAGGAGGAGGACCGCGGTTGCCGCAGCGGCGACGCCGACGACAGCAACCAATAGTGCGGTGAACCGGCCTCGCAGGCGTCGGGCCCGAAATGCGCGCGGAGATTTGTCCCGTGGTGGGGGAGGCTTTTGCGGCTCGGTCGGCGAGGGCGGCGGAGCCTGAACGACCCGGCCGTCGACGGAGAGCGACTCGTCCTGTCGCAGAATTGCGGCTTCGAGATCGCGGAGCTCCTGACTCGGCTGCAGCCCTAGCTCGTCGCTCAGCGTCCGGCGCACGGCTTGGTAGGCGTGCAGCGCCTCCGCCTGCCGCCCGGAGCGGTAGAGAGCGAGCATCAGCTGGGCATGCAGGCGTTCCTGATACGGATTGGCGGCCACCAGCGACTCGAGCTCGCCAATGAGCTGGGCGTGGCGGCCAAGCTCGAGTTCGGCGTCGATTCGCTCGATCTGGGTTGCCAGTCGGAGCTCGCTGAGACGGCCAACCGTGTGTCGCGCGGGACCCTCGAGGGCGACGTCCGCGAGCAGCGGCCCGCGCCAGAGGGACAGCGCTTGCCTGCGTAGCGCGACGGCGTCGGGGAGCTCGGCGCCTCGGGCGTCGTCGGTCAGGCGCTCGAACTCGAGCAGATCGAGCGCACGTGGGTCGAGGCGAAGCTTGTATCCCGGTGCCTGCGTCACCAGCGCATCCGCGCCTAGCTGCTTGCGCAACGCGTGCACGTATCCCTGCACGAGCTTCTCGGCGGTGGCTGGCGGCCGCTCGCCCCAGAGCTCGTCGACGAGGCGCGTGGTCGAGACAACCTCGTTCGCGTGCAGGAGCAGCACGCCGAGCAGTGCGCGCTGCTTCGCCCCGCCCAGAAGCACGGCGCGCTGATCATCGAGCACTTCGAGCGGACCAAGGATCCGGAATTCCATGCAGGGCCTTTCCCAGGGGATCCGCCCCGACCGTAGCACCGCCCTCAACCGGTTCTCCACCCGGGCTCAAACGGGACTCAACCGGCGACTTGGAGCCTGGGAGAAGAACGAGCGAACGGAAGGTGGAGAGCCATGTTCAAGATCCTCGTCGCGCTCGCGACTGGCGCATTGGCGGTCTGCGCCGGGGCGGCGCTCCCAGTCGGCGCGTCGGCGACCTCGTCGCCGGCCGAGCCACAGGCGCTGGGGCATGCGCGACAGATCCGCGCCGAGGTCGACGCCCGCTACCGGAGGCCGCACGGCCCCAAGCTGGCCGTCACGGAAGCCTCGACGACGGGGGTCATCGACTCCTTCACGCTGTTCGGCAACCCGCTGGAGGATCCGCGCGTGGTGCCGGCCGCTAACGGGATCTACTACGCGATCTGTCCCGTCGGCGCAATCTGCCCGTATCCGGGTCGCTCCGCCAGGCAGGCAACGGCATTCCTCCCGCGGCGGGAGGCACTTGAGCTTGCGCTCAGCACGTTCCTCGAGACATCGGCGACCGTCGTCGACGTGTCGCTGCCAACGCCACGATTCGTCCTGCTCATCCTCGAGCGTGACGAGCTGACGGCGGGGGTCGACGCACCGGCGCTGCGGGATGCGCTCTCCGGCGATCCCGCCGCCGCCCCCGACCCACCGCTTCGACGGGTCGTCGATCGGCTGACCCTGCAGCACCTTTTCCTTGCGTGGGCGCTCGCCCCGATCTCCGATACAGGCGAGACGCTCGTCGCCTCCTGCCTCTTTCCATAAGGCCCATCCGATCCCCGGTCTTCGTCACCACGACTAGCAAGAGGAGGTAAGAAACGATGAAGAACTCGATTCGACTGGCACTCCTGGTCGCGGCGCTGGTCGCCCTCGCGAGCGGCATTGCGCTGAGTGCGGCGGCGAAGCCACCGAACCACGCGAATCGGCTGGAGGCGAGCTTCGCCGAGAGCCCCGCATCGATCACCAACCGGATCGCCGATCTCGGGATCTTTCAGCTCATCAGTACCGGCACGGGGACGGTTGAGGGATTCGGCGCGGCGACGGTTGTCGTCGGGATCACGCAGGATCGCTCGGTCACTCCTTGCGGGCCGGGCAGTTGGACGAACGCCGCAACGCGGCGCATCGTCGTCGACGGCGGCGTGCTGGTCCTCCGCGAGGTGGCCGTCAGATGCGCGACCGCGTCCGGCCCCGACATCATAGGCACCTACGAGGTCGATGGGCTCTCGAGCACGGGGATCTTCGCGGGAGCACGCGGTTCCGGCGACCACACGATTGACACTGTCGCCCACACGTCCACGCTCTCCGGGAAGCTGAAGCTCGCCGGATCGGACGACGGCTAGCGCTAGCGCATGGCGCCGCTCGTTCACGTGCGTCGACGCCTCGCGGCCGCTGCGGCACCGATCGGCCGCATCGGCCGCCGCGTCCCGCGCACCGGTCCGCTCGCTGTTACCGCCGCGGTAACGACCGTTGCGGCCTTGGCCTTCACCCCGGCAGCAGTAGCCCACGAGATTCCCGCGCAGCTGAACGAGGTCGCCCGCTTCTACTCACTTGGAGTCGGCGAGGTGCGCTGCCCCGCGCAGGCGGAGTGGAACAGCGATTCCCACCGGGCCTCGTTCGTCTGGGGCTACACCAACATCACCAGGAACTACAGCGTCCTGCCGCCCCTGATCTGCGACGGAGCAACAAACGTCGGCAGCAGCTCGGTAGCAGCGTGGCAACAGGCCGCCGGCGTCTGGATGCTCGTCCACGAAGCGTTCCACCTACGCCACTGGCGCTTCCGCCGCAACGAGGCCAAGGTCCTCTGCCAGACCATCGTCTACTTCACCGACGCCGCCGCTCGACTGGGCGCCTCCGAGGCACAGGCACACCTGCTCTACCCCTACGCGCTCGCGCTCCACGACCTCGAGCTCGACCTCTATCCATGGCATCGCGACCCGAACTGCATCGTGCCGCCGTGGATACTCCCCTCGGCTCCGTAGTCCCGTGCATCGACCGTGTATCGGCTAAGAACCGCTTCGAACAGGTGGCTGAGCGAAACAGCAAAATTCCGCAAAGGACGGCAATTGCTTTCGCCTAGATCGCACCCAGGAGGTCGCCGGTTCGAGCCCGGCTAGCTCCACTCACGAACGCGGCGCTTCTCGGCATCTGAGGCAGACCCGGATCTCGCGCGGGCCGTGGAGCCCGACGACCAGCGTCTGCTCGATGTCCTTCGTCCGGCTCGGGCCGGTGACGATCGCTACGGCGCTCGGCATGTCCTCCACGAGCACGGCGAAGAGGCTCTCGAGGTCGGGAAGGATCCGTTCTTCCGGGAGCGCAGCACCGAGGACCTCCGGTTCGAGCCACGATGCGCGAGTTCGCGTCGGAGAGGGCGTGAGGACGAGGCTCCCGGTCTCGGCGATGCCGTAGTCGGCTTCGAGCTCTGCGGCTGCGTCTTCCTCGACGCTGCAGCCGGCCGCCCGGGCTCGCTCGGTGAACAAGGCCTTCACCGCCGGTCTCGGAAACGTCGGCGGGCGAACGTTGGCAGCTCACGCCCCCGCGACCACACGCGGCCGGGGCCGACAAGCGGTGCGAGGCGCCGGCCAAGACGCGCGAGCGTTGTGGTCAACCGGTAGCCGACCGTGAAGCTCCACGCGTATGACCAGACCGTGAAGGCGATCCGCTCGACACGTGATGCAACACCCCGTTCGACCAGGTCGCGGCGCAGGTCGAGCAATAACTCGGGCAGCGGTATCCCGACCGGGCACGCCTCGGTGCAGGCGCCGCACAGCGACGACGCGTGCGGCAGATCGTGCGAGCGTTCCAGACGCGAGAGCAGCGGCACCAGGACCGCCCCCATGGGCCCGGAGTAGATGTCGCTGTAGGCCTGCCCGCCCGTCTTGCGGTACACGGGACAGACGTTCAGACAGGCGCCGCAGCGGATGCAGTTGAGCATCTCGGCATAGCGCGTGTCTCGTAGGGCCGAGCGGCCGTTGTCGATCACCACGACGTGCAGCTCCTCCGGGCCGTCGATCTCGCCGGTACGCCGGGGCCCGGTGATCAGCGTGGTGTAGGTCGTGAGCCGCTCTCCGGTAGCGCTGCTTGCGAGTAGGCGGAGGAGCGGCGCGAGTTCCGCGAGCGTCGGTACGAGCCGTTCCATCCCGAGGACGACGACGTGCATCCGCGGCAGCGCGGTGAGCAGGTCCGCGTTCCCCTCGTTCGTCACGAGGCAGATCGATCCGGTCTCCGCCACGGCGAAGTTGGCTCCGGTGACGGCGACATCCGCGGTGCGGAACACTTCGTGCAGCCGCTGGCGCGCAGTGCGCATCAGCTCCTCCATGTCGGGCGCGACCCCGAGCGCCTCTGCGGCGTCGTCGCGAGTCAAGCGGATTGCCGGTACGACGATGTGCTGCGGGTGCTCACCGCGCATTTGCATGAGGTATTCGCCGAGATCCGTCTCGACGACCTCGAGCCCCGCGGCCTCGAGCGCTTGATTCAGTCGGATCTCCTCCGTCGCCATCGACTTGGATTTCCCGACGAGCCGAGCTCCGGCTGTGCGGCAGATCCCGACAACGGCTTCAGCCGCCTCTGCAGCGGTCGACGTGCGGTGGATCACGCCTCCGCGAGCAGTAACGGCCGCCGCGAACGTGTCGAGATGGCGGTCGAGGTCGCGGATCGTCGCCGTCCGGATCGCCCGCCCCCGCTCGCGGAGCGCCTCGATGTCGTCGGCGGAGGCCCAGGCACGCAAGCGCCCTTCGCGCAGTCGTGCGGTCCCCGTCGCGAGGGCATTCTGGGCGTGCTCGTCGCGCAGGACGTCCCGCGCGACCTCCCTGAACTCAGCGTGCGTCGACACCGCGCGCGAGCGCCGTTGCGAGGTGCACGACGCGCGCTCCTCCCGTGCGCGCGGCACGGGCCCGAAGGTGCATCAGACAGCCGGGATCCGCGCTCACGAGCGCGTCGACCTCGGCTGCGCCCGAGAGCTTGTCGTCAGCCATTGCTGTCGACACCTCCGGCTGGCGGATCGAGAAGGTTCCGCCGAAACCACAACAGAGATCCGGGCGAGGGAGGTCGCGCACCTCTGCGCCGGACCGCACGAGCAGCCGCCTGGGGGGATCGCTGATACCGAGCTCGCGCAGCATGTGACAGGAGTCGTGGTAGGCGACGGTTCGTCCCGAGTTGGGTTGCGGCAAGGCGCCGCCGTGCACTCCGAGGAACGCGGACAGCTCCCAGACGTCCCATGGCTCGCAGCCAAGGAGGTCGGGGACGTGGCGGCTGAGCATCGTGGCGCAGGAGCCGGAAGGGACGACCACCGGTGCGTCGCGTGCGAATGCACGCTCGAACGTGCGCGCGACCCTGCGGGCAGCGGAACGATGGCCGGCGTTGTACGCGGGCTGTCCGCAGCACGTCTGGACGCGCGGGAATACGACATCGCACTCGGCCTTCTCCAACAGCAGCTCCGCGTCGGCCACCGCTTCGGGGAAGAAGAGATCTCCGAGGCACGTGGCAAAGAGCTGAACCCTCATCCTCGCGTGCCGCTCAGGCCCCCGTCGACGAACAGGCCCGTTCCCAATACGAACCGCGACTCATCCGACGCGAGGAAGAGCGCCGCACGCGCGACGTCCTCCGGTTGCCCGAGATCGCCCGTGAGCTGGCGGGCTCGAACGGCGCGTAGTCCCTCCTCTGGATCGTCGTAGGAATCGCGCAGGTAGCGCTCGACGAAAGGCGTCATGATCGTTCCGGGGAGGAGCGCGTTCACTCGAATGCCGTGCGATGCGCAGTCGACCTGCATCGACTTCGTCAACGCGAGGACGGCGCCCTTCGATGCTGCGTAGGAGACACGGCGCGCGAGGCCGGTCTCGGCGATCGCCGATGCCATGTTGACGATCGACCCGGATCGCTGGGCGATCATGTATGGAACCACGGCGCGGCTCATCAGGAAGACGCCGCGCGCGTTGACGCGCATCACTTCTTCCCAGAGTTCGAGCGTCGTCTCCTCGACGTCGCCGACGCCGCTCACTCCCGCGTTGTTCACGAGGACGTCGATGCGTCCGAACTCTTCGTTCGTCCGCTGCGCGAGCGCCTGCGTTTGCGCCTCGTCCGAGACATCGACGGCCATCGCCACCGCTCGACCCCCGCTCTCCTCGATCCCGGCGGCAGTCTCGCGCGCGGCGGCCTCATCGACGTCGGCGGCGACCGCGACTCCCTGCTCGGCGGCGAAGATGCTCGCGATTGCCCGGCCGATGCCGGAACCGGCGCCGGTGACGAGGCAGACGCGGTCAGTTAAGCGAGGGCTTGCAAAGATCGGATGATTATCGTACGGTTGGCGCCGAAAGCGCAAGTGGCCGGGCATAAACCGCCGAAAGATCGGATTTTTGGCCGAAGACACCCCAGTCAGGATCGTTTCGCTCAAGGCTCGGGACGTCCGTTTCCCCACGTCGCGCCTCCTGGACGGCTCGGATGCGATGCATCCCGATCCTGACTACTCCGCCGCCTATGTCGTACTCCGGACCGACGTCGAAGGGCTCGAGGGGCACGGGCTCACCTTCACCATCGGCCGCGGCACCGAGATTTGCGTCGTCGCTGCGCGTGCGTTCGAGCCGTTTGTTGTGGGCCGGACGCTCGAAGGCATCCAGGGCGACATGCGGTCGTTCTGGCGGAGCCTCGTCGCGGACAGCCGCCTGCGGTGGCTGGGACCCGAGAAGGGGGTCGTCCACCTCGCGGCGGCTGCAGTGGTCAACGCCGTCTGGGATCTCTGGGCGAAGCTGGCAGGCAAGCCGCTCTGGAAGCTCCTCGTCGATCTCAGCCCGGAGGAGATCGTCGCCTGTGTCGACTTCAGCTACATCGAGGACGTGCTCGACCAGGAGGAGGCGCTTGACCTCCTGCGGGCACAAGAAGCGGGCCGGGCTGCGCGTGAGGCCGATTTTCGCGAGTTCGGTTATCCGGCGTACACGACCTCGGCCGGCTGGCTCGGATATGACGATGTAAAGGTCGACGGACTCGTCCGCAGCGCGCTCGACAACGGTTTCGCCCATGTGAAGATGAAGGTCGGTCGCGATCTGGACGACGACGTCCGTCGTGCGCGATTGATCCGGAACGCGATCGGGTCGGACCGCAAGCTGATGATGGACGCGAACCAGTTCTGGGGCGTCGGCGAGGCGATCGCGGCGATCGAACAGCTACGCGAGTTCGACCCCTGGTGGGTGGAAGAGCCCACGAGCCCCGACGACATCCTCGGGCATGCGCGCATTCGGCAAGCCATCTCCCCGATCCGAGTCGCGACTGGCGAGCACGTCCAGAACAGAATCATCTTCAAGCAGCTGTTCCAAGCCGACGCCATCGACGTCTGCCAGATCGATGCGTGCCGCCTCGGCGGCGTGAACGAAGCCATCGCCGTTCTCCTCCTCGCGGCGAAGTTCGGAGTTCCGGTCTGTCCGCACGCCGGTGGCGTCGGTCTTTGCGAGTACGTCCAACACCTCGCTGCCTTCGATTACATCGCCGTCAGCGGGTCCCAGGAAGACCGAGTGATCGAATGGGTCGATCATCTGCATGAGCACTTCCGGGAACCCGCCGTCGTTCGCGACGGGCGCTACCAGGCACCACTCGCCCCTGGCTACAGCGTTGAGATGCTTCCCGAATCGGTCGGCGACTACGAATATCCAACAGGACGTGCCTGGGCTGATGCCGTGCCGATCGGAGGCGACTAGAGGTGGCCGTGGCCGAGCGTGAGCACTTGCTCGGGCGATCCGGGGACGCTCGGCAGCCGAACCGGCGCGAAGTTGCGCGCTACCGGCTGCTGCAGTTCGGTCTGGCGACTCTGCGGCTCGGGCCCGCGCTGATCCTCGTCTTCCTCGTGATCGGCGTCGCGTTGACGACGCCCGTCTTCACCAACTCTCGGAACGTCGGCAACGTCCTCTCGCAAACGGCCGTCATCTCCGTGCTCGCCCTCGGCCAGCTGCTGGTGATCATCACGCGCGGGATCGACCTGTCGGTCGGCTCGACGCTGGCACTCTCCACCGTTGTCGGCGCGATCGTGTTCACGCACGTGGACTCGTCGCTGCTCGTCATCCTTGCGATCCTCGCGACCGGCGCTGCCGTCGGCTTGGCGAATGGTTTCGTCTACGTGGTCGGACGCATCCCCCACGCGTTCATCGTGACGCTCGCCAGCCTCAGCGTCGCTCGGGGGATCGCGTTGTGGGCCGCCCACGGCACGCTGATCCCGGGAATGCCCCACGGAGTCGACGTCGTCGGCAGCAGCCAGCGCGTCTGGTTGCCGAACTCGACGTTCGTCGTCCTCGGTTTTGCGCTGGTCGTGCTGGTCCTGACGACCTTCCTGGTCTGGGGGCGCTGGCTCTATGCGATCGGCGGCAATCCGGAAGCGGCGCGGCGGACCGGGATACCGATCAGGCGGGTGCTGATCGCCGTCTACGCCATCAGCGGGCTGGCCGCGGGGGTCGCCGGCCTGATCACGGCCGGACAGACCGACTCCGGCTCGCCCACGTTCGGAGAGCTCGCGGAGCTCGACGCCATCGCGGCCGTGATCATCGGAGGAGCGGCATTCGCGGGCGGGCGCGGTCACGTCGGGAATGCGCTCGTCGGCGCGTTCACGATCGGCGTGATCCGCAACGCGCTGAACCTGCACAACGTCGACGCCTTCTACCAGCTGATCGTGATCGGAGTCGTCATCCTCGTCGCGGTCGAAGCCGACGTGATTCGTGGCCACCTCGAGGAGCGCTTCCGTGTCGCCCAGGCTGCGAGGTCCGGATGAGCGTTCCTGCGCAGCCGGCAGCGCTCTCGATCCGAGGGGCCTCCAAACGCTTCGGCGCGGTCACCGCGCTCGACGACGTCGACCTCGATGTGCGCCGGCGCGAAGTCCTGGCGTTGCTGGGCGACAACGGCGCCGGCAAGTCGACGCTGATCAAGTGCATCAGCGGCGCGCACCGGTTCGACAGCGGTACCGTCGAGATGAACGGTGAGACGGTCGCGATTCACTCTCCGGCGGCTGCTCGATCACTCGGCATCGAGACCGTCTACCAGGACCTCGCGCTCTTCGACAATCTGAAGCCGAGCGAGAACTTCTACGCGGGCCGCGAGCTCGGAAGCCCGCGTTGGTTGCCGAAATCGCTGCGCATCCTGAGACGACGACGAATGCGCGAGGCGACGCAGGACGTCCTCGACCGCCTGCAGGTGTCGCTCCCGGATCTCGACAGCGACGTCGGACTGATGTCCGGCGGTCAGCGGCAGGCGGTCGCGGTGAGCCGTGCCGCCGCGTTCGCGTCGAAGGTCGTGATCCTCGACGAGCCGACGGCGGCGCTCGGCCTCCGTGAGGCGCGCAAGGTGCTCGATTTGATTCGACGCCTGCGCGACGACGGCCGAGCGGTGATCGTCATCTCGCACGCGATGGATCACGTGATGCAGGTCGCGGACCGCGTCGTCGTGCTGCGCCACGGGCGCAAGGTCGGCGACCTCACACCCTCTCCAGAAACCCACGCACAGATCGAGTCCCTCATCGTGGGAGGTGATTGACCGGTGATCTAACCATTCCGGATCCGGGCTCGGCGCCTGCTCGCGCGGGCGCCCAGAGCGACGTCGGGCCCGACCGCGCACGCTCAAAGCGAACTCAGGAAGGAAGGAACGATGTCGAAAACACGACTGCTCGTCGGCGTCAGCCCGGGCATAGCCGCCCTGCTGGTTGCCGCCTTCGCGGGTGGCGCCACGGCCAAAACGGCGCCGACCGCGACGGCTGCAAACGCCAAGGTCACCAAGCTCGGCTTCATCACGAAGTTCCCGGTGGGCTTCTTCTTCACGTTGCAGAACGCGGCGAAGAAGTGGGACAAGCAGCATCCGGGTGCGAAAGTCGTCTTCGCGCAGGGAAAGAGCGCGACCGACGACGCGGGCGAGATCGCAGCGATCCAGGACATGGTCGCCGGGGGTGTGAAGGGGATCGCAATCACTCCGACGAGCCCGGCCGTTGTCGCAGCGCTGAACAAAGCGAAGAAACAAGGTGTGAAGATCGTTCTGATGGACAACGACATTCCCTCGTGGAAGGGGAAGGCGTCGGTCGTCGCCACGAACAACTTCAAGGGCGGCACGCTCGCCGGGAAGTACCTAGCGAAGCATCTCAAGGCGGGCGACAAGCTCGGAGTCCTGGCAGGCGTTCCAGGCGTTCCCGCGCTCGACGATCGCGTGAACGGCATGCTTGCCGGGCTCGGCGCGCTCAAGTCGCAGATCAAGGTCGTCGGCAAGCTCGAGACGGACTGCGCTCAGGACAAGGGCTTCACCGCCGCGCAGACGATTCTCACGGCTAATCCCGACATCAAGGCGATGTTCTCGGCGTGCGGGCCGCCTGCGCTTGGTGCGCTTCAGGCGATCAAGCGGGCGAACATCAATCCGAAGGACATCTGGACCGTCGGCTTCGACGCACAGCCCGAAGAGGTCGCCGAGATCAAGGCGGGGAACGAGGACGCAAGCGTCGCGCAGTTCCCGGCCAAGATCGGTCTCCTCGGAATCGACACGCTCTGGAAGGTCGTCAACCACAAGAAGGTCAAGAAGAACGTCGATACCGGGACAGCACTCGTCACGGCGGCGAACGCCTCTCAGTTCGGCCCGTAAACCGATGAATCTCTAGGAGCCCGCGTCGTCGGCGGTTCCGTCGACGGCGCGGCTCTCCTGGTCGAGGAGCCCGCGCAGCCAGCGCTCGCCGTCCGCGAGGTGGATCAGGTCCGCTGCGGCGGCGAGGTTCGGGTCGCGCGCGACGAGCGCTCGGTAGATGTCGTGGTGCAGCTGCCGCGTGCTGTCGACAGCGCCGCGCTCGTGGATCGCGCGCCAGATGCGGGCTCGCAAGGTTTCACCCGACAGGTTTTGGATCAGCGAGGCGAGCGTCGCGTTGCCACACGCGCCGACGATGATGCGATGAAACTCCAGGTCGCTGTCGATGAAGGCCTGGGTCGTCTCCGCCGCGTCCATTCGTTCGAGGCAGTCCGCAATCGCCTGCAGGTCCGCGGCCGACAGGCGCGTCGCGGCCATCGCGGTTGCCGCAGGCTCGAGAATTCGACGCACCTCGTGCAGCTCGAGGACAGTCGTGCCCGTGAGCAGATCGCTGACGAACGTCGTGCCTGCGAGCAGAAGCTCGGGCTCCAGGCTCGTCACGTAGGTGCCATCGCCCTGCCGAGGCTCGAGCACACCGATCAGGGTCAGCGCACGCACCGCCTCCCGGAGCGAGTTGCGAGATAGGCCGAGACGCTCTGCGAGCTCGCGTTCCCTCGGGAGTTTCGAGCCGGGCGCGAACTCGCCCTCGATGATCAGGTCCTTGATCTTCTCGATCGCCTGATCAGTGAGCGCCATCTTCGTCTTCCGCTTGTACGTGAACAGGAACGCGGTCGAGCTCGTAGAGACGCCGCGCTGTGCCGGCGAGGATCGCTTCCGCGTGGGGAGAGGCAGCAAGATCGACGACCCTCCGAGTCTCGCGCCAGACGCGCTCGTAGTCCCCGTTCAGAAGCGCCATCGGCCAGTCGCTTCCGCACAGGAGCCGGCCCGGTCCGAACGCGTCGACGGCCACCTCGACCGCAGGCCGCAGGACGGCAGCGTCCCAGTCGTGTGCCGCGGTCGCGGTATTCAGGCCTGAGATCTTCGCAGCGACGTTTGAATGTTCGGCTGCGGCCGCGAGTTCGTTGGCCCAGCGGCCGAAGCTTTCCCGGCCGAGCGGCGGCTTGCCAAGATGGTCGATCACGATCGTTAACTGCGGGAAGGTCCGTGCGAGCTCCGGAACATCTCCGAGATGCCGCGGGAACACGACGGGGAGCTCAAGGATCAGGCCACGCTCCTCCAGCAGCGCCAGGCTCTCGAGGACTGGCGGCTGGAAGATCCAGTGCGGGTCTTGCTCGTCGTGGATCAGATGTCGGATTCCGCGGAGCTTCGGCTGCGAGGCGAGCTCGTCGAGTCGTTCGTCGGCTCGGTCCGGATCATCGAGAGGGACCCAGGCGATGACTGCCGCGATCCACTCGCAACGGGCCGCATGGTCGAACATCGAATCCGTCTCGGCGTCGAGGCACGCAGCCTGGACGAGGATCGTCGCCTCTACACCGGCTGAGCGCATGAGGGGCGCCAGCTCATCGGGGCCGAAGGACCGGTCGATCGCTGCATGCTCCTCGGTCATCCACGGCAGCGGCAGCCTCGCTGGGTCCCAGAAGTGCTGGTGGCCGTCGACAGCCAGAACATCCGATCTTTTTGCGCTCAGGGGCGCATCCGCGTCGTCCAAGAGCAGCAAGGTACCAGAGACATCCGATCTCTTCCTTTTTGCGAAGATCGGACCATGACCGATGCAATGGCAAGCGTCTGGAAAGAACGGTTCGGCCGGGCGCGGCCCGAGAAGGTGCTCTGCGTTGGCCTCAACTACCAAGATCACGCGGCCGAGCAGGGGGTGGATCCGCCGCGTGAGCCGCTCTTCTTCGGGAAGTTCGCGAATGCGCTCTGCGGCCCCGGCGATCCGATTCGCTTTCCCAGGCAGATTGGCCACGTGGACGCCGAAGCGGAACTCGCAGTAGTCATCGGCCGGCGCGCGAGGCGGATCCCGCAGGACGAGGCGCTTGAAGCGGTCGCGGGCTACGTGTGCGCCAACGACGTCAGCGCGCGGGACCTGCAGTTTGCGGACGGGCAATGGCTCCGCGGTAAGGGATTCGACACGTTCTGTCCCGTCTCGACGGAGATCGTCGGCGTGGACGCCCTCGGCGACGCAAGCGGCCTTCGGATCGTTCAGCGCCTCAACGGCAGACCACTGCAGGACTCGAACACCGACGAGCTGATCTTCGGAGTGACGGCGCTGGTCGCGCGCGCGTCTACCGTCTTCACGCTCGAGCCGGGCGACCTCATTCTCACGGGCACGCCAGCGGGTGTCGGCGTCTTCCGCACGCCCCAGCTCGCCCTGGCCGACGGCGATCGCGTGGAGATCGAGATCGAGGGGATCGGGGGCTTGGCAACGAGACTGTCGTGGCGCTTCTAGAGGCGCTTCCTGCCAAGCGGCTTCAGCGGCCCAGTTGATTTCAAGCTGGGACTGGCTTTGAGCGCAATCTGGACCCACGTGGACCCCAGTCCCGCAACTCCCAAAGCGGTTGTCCAAATAGGCAACAGCGGCAAGGATTACACAGCTCAGGAGGCCATTTTGTTAGGGGTTCTTAAGCAGTTGCTTCTCGATCGCCAACTGCGACGCGCGCTACCACCAGGGTCGGCGCTGGATCGCGCGTTGGAAGCGGCCGTCTGCTGTTACGCCGACCAGTATCCAGCGAGCTTCTTTAGCAGTTATTCCTCGACGCGCTTCCAAACCGGGTAGCGCTCGAAGAGTTCGTCCTTCGTGACTCTCTCCCGCCGTTCGCCGACCGAGACCCCCTACGCGCTGTAGCGGCGGTTGGTGGGCGAGGGAGCCGTGTGGTCGTCGGCGATTGTAGAAGTCGAGCCAGCCGGCGAGGGCGAGTCGGCGCTCCTCGCTGTTGCGGTAGATGGCGCCGTAGGCCCAGCCGCCGAGCAGGGTGCGGATGAAGCGTTCGGCCTTGCCGTTGGTGGGCGGCCCGTAGGGCTGGGTACGCATGTGCTTGATCCGCAGTGATGTGCAGGCGAGCGCGTGGATGACGGCGCGGTAGCAGGAGCCGTTATCGGTCATCACGCGCTCGACCCGGATGCCGTAGGCGCGGTAGTGCGCGACCGCGCGGCGCAGGAAGCAGGCCGCGGTGGTCGCCCTCTCGTCGGCGAGCACCTCGACGTAGGCAAGCCGGGTCGCTTCGTCGACGCAGATGTGCACGAACTCCCAGCAGCGGCGCCGGTGCGTCTGCCGTTGATGGTCACCTTTCGTCGGGCGGCGGCGGCACGGCTGCCGGTGACGCGGTGGCCGGCGGCGCGGATGCGGCCGAACTTCTTGACGTCGATGTGCAGCAGCTCGCCGGGATGGCGACGCTCGTAGCGGTTCGGCGGCTCCGGCGGCTCGAGCCGCGACCGCTTGCCCAGACCGATGCGGGTCAGGATCGCCGACACCGTCGACAACGGCATCCGCACGCATTCGGCGATCTCCGCAGCCGTCATGCGCAGACGGCGCAGCGCCGCGATCGCCCGCACCCGCTCCTCGGGCGTGCGGTGCGGGATCGAGCGCGGCGCCGAGGAGCGATCGAGCAAACCTTGCTCACCCTCGGCCCGATAGCCGTTCGGGCCGGCTTGGAGCGTCAACGGCATTTGAGAAGGCGGCGCTTCCGGCTGCCGGACCTCGTCTCAGGCGCCGGACTGTGGCCTAAGGGCGTCTGCCGCGAAAGCAGAATCTCCCTGCAAATCGGCCGTGACCGAATTTATGCACCCTACGGGCTCACGACGATCCGATAGTCGTGGAAGGACTTGTCGCCGCGCTTCTTGACCCAGATTTCTTCGATCCGGGCCTCCGTTCCATCCGGGTAGGACTCGAGCGCCTTGTCGACTGCGCTTCCGAATCTCTCCCTCCAGCCCTGGTCCCACGCGGCGTCGTCGATCCTGTACACCTCTGGGTCGCGTCCCATGCGCATGCCAACCTCCCTTGTCGTGTCAGCGTGATCCTAGGACGATCGCGCTGATCCCGCTGCGATACGCCTGATCCCAGCCATGTTCCCTTTGCGCTCGTATTCGCGCGCCGCCCCGTCGGTGTCGCCCACGGCGAGGCGCGCACGGGCCCTGATGTCGGTGTAGTCGGTGGGCTCGGCGAGCTCGACTGCCTCCCGCGCGAGGGCGAGGTTACGTGTGGCGTTCGCGCGCGCCACTCGCCACATCACCTGTGTGGCGACGTCCAAGCCGGCGGCATGCCGTTCACTCACCTCCGAGTAGCGAACCGCGTCGTCGATCGAGCCCTCGACGGCCAACGCGTCGGCGAGGAAGGCAGCGACCGTGGACATCACACTCGATGCCCCCATCTCCCGAAGCTCTCCAAACGCCCAGCGGAGGATCGCCGTTGACTCGCTGGGACGTCCGGCGAGTGCTTCGGTCTCGGCTGCAATTAGAGATCTCGTCGCGATCCGGAAACGGTGACCGAGCTCTTCGTGGAGGGCGCGTGCTGCTCCGTGCAGCCGCCGCGCCTCCTCGAACTCCCCCTGCATCGCTCGCAGTCCGGCAATGGAGCCAGTGACCGACGCCCGCAGCGACCGGTCGTCCGGAAGCTCGGCCAACAGGCGTTCACACCGCTCGATTGCGTCGTCGACCGGTGTCGGACCGCAGTACAGCGCCACCGCAAGCTGCGATGCAAGCGTCGACTGCTCGCTCCGGTCCCCCGCAGCTCGCGCGTACCCGAGCGCCCGCTCGAGGTTCTCGGCGCGGGCAGCCCACCGGCACGCGTGGACGTGAACCTCGCTCTTCAGCCACCACGCCTTCGCGAGGCCGAGGTTGTCGCCGAGCTCGCGTAGAAGAGGGATGGCGTGGTCGGCGACGGCGACGATCTCCTCGACCGACTCCTCTGAGCTCGTGAACGAGCGGAACAACTCCCGCTCGATCAGAGTTCTCATCTCGAGGCGCTGGTCGCCCGCTGCATGGGCAGCCTCCAACGCCTCCGTCAATGCGCTTTCGGCGCGCGAGAAGTCGCCTGTTCGCATCAGCGCGCTCCCGAGGATCGATAGGAGCTCGCGCCGCTCCGCATGCGAATCCGGGAGAAGCGCAGCGGCCCGGGTTAGCAGGCTGACCGCGGCCGGCAAGTCGCCACGCCGTACCGCCCGCCTACCCGCTTGCGCGAGATGCTCGCCCGCGGCTGTTGCCAGTTTGGCGTCGGCCGGCCCGAGCTCCTGTTGATACCGGAACGCCTCCTCGAGGTGGTAGCCGACGAGCTCGTCCAGTTCCCCGGCCGAGCCCAACCATTTTGCGTATGCAAGGTGAAGCTCGGCCCGAGCCTGCTTGGCAAGCCCGAGGTAGGCAGCGTCGCGGATGAGGACGTGGCGGAAGCGAAAGCCGTCATCGCCGTGCGCGAGCGAGCGGTCCGGCTCGATCAACTCGCGCCGAACGAGCGAGAGGAGCGTCTGGCCGACCGCCTCTCCGCTGGAGAGCGCCGCGATCGCACTCCGCGTGAACTCGCGGCCGATCAGAGCCGCACGCTCAAGAACGGTGCGCTCGCCCGGCGCGAGGCGGTCGAGGCGAGCGGCCAGAATCGCATGGATCGACGGCGGGATCGCCTCGTCGCGGCCTTCGTCCTCCAGCGCGACCAGCTGCTCGAGGAAGAGGGGATTGCCGTCGGCGGCGGCCGTAATCCGTGACCGGTCCTTCGGCTGCGCGCCGAGTGCGTCCGCGAGGCGCTCGGTCTCGGCCGGCGAGAGCGGCTCGAGCGAGATCGTGATCGGCCACGTCGGCCGTCGCTCCGCGAGCTCCGGCCGCCCGAGGCCGAGAAGGAGGATGGGCGCGTCGGTCGTCCAGCCGACGAGGTACTCGATCAGGTCAAGGAGGGTGGGCTCAGCCCACTGCAGCTCGTCGAACCCGACGATCAGCGGATGCTCCCGTGCGAGGTGCTCGAGGAACCGGCGAATCGCCCAGAACGCCTCCTCGCTTCCGCCGGGCGCCTCTGCGGTGCCGATCGCGTCGGCGACAACTGCCGCGATGCGATCAGGCTCCTCCGCGCCCTCCAGTCGTTCGGCGATGCGCTCCGCGGACAGGTGGCCGACCGCGGCGAGGACGATCGCGCGCAGGGGCCAGTACGTGACCCCCTCCCCGTACGCGAGGCAGCGGCCGACGAGCGCCGTAACATCCTCCGAGGTCTCGCGGGTGAGCTCGTTCGCGAGCCGCGACTTCCCGATCCCTGCCGGACCGACGATCGTCGCCAGCCGGCAGCGGCGCTCGCGGACCGCCGTCTCCAGCTCCCCCCGGAGCCGCTCAAGCTCCGCTTCGCGGCCGACCAGCGGCGTGTTCAGCCGTCGCGGAAACGGTGGAGCGCCCTCGATGACCCCCATCAGACGCCACGCCGCGACCGGCTGCGCCTTGCCCTTGAGCGTCAGCGGTTCGACAGGCTCGACGAGGACGGCGTTGGCGACCAGCCGGTAAGTCGGTTCGCCAATGAGGATCTCGCCGGCGCGGGCGCTAGCCTCGAGCCGCTGCGCCGTCGCGACGGCGTCGCCGGTGGCGAAGGCCTGCCCCTGTGATGGATCACCGGTGACGACCTCGCCCGTGTTGACGCCGGTGCGGATCGAGATGCTCACACCGTGGTCGCGGTCGAGCTGGTCGTTGAGCTCGGAGAGCGCGAGTCGAAGGTCCGACGCGGCACGCACCGCCCGCAGCGCGTCGTCGTCGTGCGCGGCGGGAATGCCGAACGCGGCCATCACTGCGTCGCCGATGAACTTCTCGACCGTCCCGCCGTGCCGCTCGAGTGCGACGCGCGCGGCGTCGAAGTAGCGCTCCTGGATGCGGCGGTGGACCTCGGGATCGATTCGCTCGCCGAGCGGTGTGGAGTCGACGATGTCACAGAAGACAACCGTCACGGTCTTCCGGGCAGCCATGTCCCGAGTGTAGGGAGACCGAGGGCGCATCTCTAGCGGCTTCGTGTTTGCTCTTGGCGGACGACGCGCTTTTCGGCCGCGGTCTGACCGCCGTAGCGGACGACGGTGTTGTAGTCGTAGCGGTCGGCCTGGGATAGGTCGCGGCGAGCGCTGTAGTAGGCGTCGCGCTCGGCGTGTTCCTGGGGTGTGCGCGGCCAGCCGTCGCTGTCGCCCCAGAGCGGCACCCCGTCGACCTTGCGGAAGCCGTTGGGCGGCTGCTCCCCGGCCTCGGCGATCGTCTCCTGCTGGCCGGGCGGGGCCGACGGCCGCTCGGGCTGCGGCTGGGCTGCTGGACGAGGGTCTCCGGCGCGGTCGTGGCGCGTGTCCGCTGCGTCTCCGCGGGCGGGCGCCTTGGCGCTGGGGACGGCGACGAGGTTGGCTGGCGGGGGCGTTGGTGTTGGCGCTCGAGCTCGCGGCGGAAGGCGGGCGCGGCTTTCCAGTTGCGAAGCGTGCGGCTGGTGACGCCAACCGCGGCCGCTGCCTCGTGCTGTGTCATTCCCTGGGCAAGCAGCCTCGCCGCCCGCGTCTGCTTGCGCGTTCGCTCCTTTCGGCGGCGGCGCTCGTAGGCGAGCTGCTTCTCCGTTCGCGCCCGCGGCCGCCCGCCCCGGCGGGGAGCGACCCGGGCTTCCGGGGTGGCGGCCTCGGCGGCGGCGCGGGCGCGGACGGGAGCCTCGAGCGTGGCGGGCCGGGAGAGAAGCTATCGACCTCGCGTACCCAGAGGAAAGCGGTCCAGCTCCCACATCCACGCGCAAACGAGCATGTAGGTGCAGGCGCGTAGAGCTGCGATGATCGTCGACTTGCCTGCGTTGTTCGGGCCAACGAGGAACGACGCCGTCCGAAAGTTGACCGTGAAGCGTTCGAATGCCTTGAAGTTCCGGAGATCGAGGCTCTGAACCACGCGCGCATTCTTACGCCGCTACCAGACGTTGCCAAGTGTCAGGACATGGAGCGACTGCCGCCAGAGGTCCGACAGGAGCCGACACGGCAACCTCGTCCTTGTCGCGTTTCCGCCAAAACGCGACAGCTATAGCCTCGACGACGTTTCAGCCCGCGACCTTGAAATTTGGTCGCCTTGCCAATGGCGGACCAAAGCCGACAGCGATCTGTCGTTCGAGCCGCTCCTGAGAACGAGGCGTTGATGGTTGAGCCGCCGCGTTGACCATTGGATGCGGGCGTGCGTGGAAAGATCGCGGCGTGGCGAGGCGGGAGGGCATCGGCGCACGAGTGAAGCGACTGCGGCTGGAGCGCGGCCTGTCGCAGCGCGAGCTTTCCTCTCCGG
>WNFU01001742.1_pt1 | contig 32475 bp, 30 predicted proteins | sample 5400121 | NCBI WGS metagenome assembly WNFU01 (sample SAMN13153360, study PRJNA577476) | soil metagenome | isolation source: 100 cm soil or saprolite under grassland replicate 1 | place: USA:California | collected 2016-06-15
CGATCCCGAACTCGCTCAAGAGGCGTCCCGTCGAGCCGCGCAGGAACCCGAGCGGCGTGAACACCGCCACCAGCGCGATCGTCGTCGCGATCACGGCGAAGCCGATCTCGTTGGTGCCGTTGACCGCGGCCTGCTCCGGCGCCTCGTGCAGCTCCTCCTGGTGCCGGTAGGCGTTCTCGAGCACGATGATCGCGTCGTCCACCACGATGCCGATGGCGATCGTGAGGGCGAGCAGCGTGAAGTTGTTGATCGAAAAGCCGAGGAAATACATGATGGCGAACGTCGCCACGATCGACGCCGGGATCGCGAGCCCGGGGATCACGGTCGCCCGCAGATTTCGCAGGAACACGAAAATGATCAGCACGACGAGGATGGCCGCGATCAGGAGCGTGAGTCGTGCGTCGTTGATCGAGTGCGTGACGAACACCGACCCATCCCACGCGGTTTCGAGCTTCACGCCCGGGGGCAGCATCTCCTGGATGCCGGGGATGGCCTCGCGAATACGTTGCGCCACGTCGATGAGGTTCGCTTTCGACTGCCGGACGACGCCGATGGCGACCGCGGGATTTCCATTGTAGCGGAAGATCGAGCGATTATCCTCGGGCCCGAGCTCGACGTTCGCCACGTCCTTCAGCTTGATAACCTGCCCGCCCTGACTCGCCACGACCATATCCCCGAATCCCTGCGGCGTCTTCAGCTCGCCGAGTGACCGGACCGAGAACTCCCGCCGCGTCGATTCGATTCGGCCGGCGGGAATCTCGACGTTGCGCGCGGTGATCGCGGCCTCCACGTCCTGCACGGTGAGACCTCGTGCCGACAGCTGGTCGGGCTGGACCCACACGCGCATGGCGAAGCGCCGCTCGCCGTACACCCCGGCGCTCCCGACGCCCGTGAGACTCTGCAGTCGCGCTTTGACCAGACGGTCGGCGACATCGGAGAGCTGCATCAGGTCGTAGTTCGCGCTGCTCAGGGCCAACCAGAAAAAGGGTTGCGCGTCGGCCTGCTCCTTCGCGATCACGGGCTCGAGCACGTCCTCGGGCAGCCGCCCCCGCACCCGCGACACCTTGTCGCGCACGTCCTGCGAGGCGATGTCGACGGGCCGGTCGAGGTTGAACTCCAGGGTGATCTGGCTGTTCTCCTCCGACGAGGAGCTCGAGAGCGTGCGCAGTCCCTGGATCGTGGAGAGCTCCTCTTCGAGAACGTCGGTCACCGCGGTTTCCACGACCTGCGCGTGCGCGCCGGGCAGGGTGGTCGACACGGAGATGATCGGCGGGTCGATGTCGGGCAGCTCGCGCACCGACAGCCGGGTGTAGCCGATGACGCCGAACAGCACGAGCGCGGCCGAGAACATGCTGGCCAGCACCGGGCGACGGATGGACATTTCGGAGAGTTTCATATGGCCCGAAAATTAACCGAATAGAGTGCCGCCGGGAGGAGGGGCCCGGCTGTCAGGAAACGGTCAACCTATTTCGCCAGCTGCCTCCATCTTCTACGACGATTCTGCCCTCTGTATTACGACAGCTACGAGCATCCCTACCGCTGGCACTTCGGGCAGAACGTCGTCGCCCGCAGGTCGATCGTGTGGGTCGTGACCAGCCGTTTCCCGCAGGTGACGCACGCCTCCCCGCCGCGGCCGTACACCTTGAGCTCGAACTGGAACCGGCCCGGCTCGCCCACGCCCGTGCGGTAGTCCCGGACGGTCGTCCCCGAGGACTGGACCGCGCGCTCCAGCACGTCGGTCACCGCGGCGTGCAGGCGTGCGAACTCGTCGAGCGACAGCCGGCTCGTGGGCTTGGAGGGATCGATCCCCGCCTCAAACAGGGCTTCGTTCGCGTAGATATTCCCGATTCCGGCCACGCGGCGCTGGTCCATGATCGCCTTCTTGATCGCGGCGCGCGTGCCCTTGAGGCGCTCGGCGAACACGAAGGGGGTGAACGTCTCGGCCAGCGGCTCGGGGCCGATGCGGCCGGTGTAGGCGGCCCACCCTTTCTCGTCGAGCAGCCACACGGTGCCGAGCCGGCGCACGTCGCGGTACACGAAGAGGCGGCCGTCCTCGAGCGTGCAGGTGAGGACCGCGTACCTCGCCTCCTCCCTCGTGAGCGGGCGGTCGTATACGATGAGGGAGCCGGTCATGCGCGGCTGAACCACCAGGCGGTGGCCGCTCCCGAGCCGCAGCACGGCGTGCTTGGCGCGGCGGCTCACCTCCTCGAACGCGTTGCCGGTCAGCGTCCGCAGCAGGCGCGGCTTGGACACGCGGCGCAACACGTCGGTCTTCGCGAGCCGGGCGCGCGCGATGCGATGCCCCTCGAGCCGGGGGGCCAGCTCCCGGACGATCGTCTCAACCTCGGGCAGCTCCGGCACGCGCCTCCCTGATCTCCCGCCAGGCGATGTCCCGCCGGTACGTCTTCCCCGGAAACGTGATCAGCTCGCACGCATCGGTGCTGCGTTTCGCGGCCTCGCCCACCGAGTTGCCGAGCCCGGTGACGGTGAGCACCCGCCCGCCGTGCACCCGCAGCGCGCCGTCGGGGTCGCGCTCAGTCCCCGCGTGGAACACCAGCGTCCCGGGCTCGAGATCGCGCGGCACGACGACGCCCGCGCCCAGCTGCGGTCTGTCGGGATAGCCGGGTGCGGCGAGCACGGTCGCCACCGCGGCGCGCGTCGCTACGAGGATCCGCTCGCCGGGCGTCCAGCTCCCCGCGGCGATGTCCGTCAGGTGGCGCGTCACGCCGGGCAGCACCGGCAGCAGCGCCTGCGTTTCGGGATCGCCCAAGCGGCAGTTGAACTCGAGCACGGACAGCCTGCCGTCAGCCCCGAGCATCAGTCCCGCGTACAACACACCCTGGAAGCGGGCGCCCTGCGCCGCCAGCTCGCGGATCGCCGGCTCCAGCACCTCGCGCCGCACGCGCTCGAGCAGCCCCGGGGTCGCGACGCTCACCGGGCAGTAGGCGCCCATGCCGCCGGTGTTGGGCCCCGTGTCGCCCTCGCCCAGCCGCTTGTGATCCTGCGCGGCGGGGAGGACGAGCAGCCGCTCACCGTCGGTGAGCGCGAGGACCGAGAGCTCCTCGCCCTTGAGGAAGGTCTCGATCACGATCTGCCGTCCCGCGTCCCCGAACGCGCCGTCGGAGAGCATCGCGCGCGCCGCGCGTGCGGCCTCGGTGCGCCGGGCGCACACCACGACGCCCTTGCCGGCGGCGAGGCCCGAGGCCTTCACCACCAGCGGCTCGGCGTGCCGGGTGATGTAGGCGAGGGCGGGCTCCAGTGCGGTGAACGTGCGGCTCGCCGCGGTCGGCACGCCGGCGCGCCGCATGAGGTCCTTCGCGAACCCCTTGGACGACTCGATCCGCGCCGCGGCGGCGCTCGGGCCGAACGCGGCGTGCCCCGCGGCGCGCAGCCGGTCGGCGAGCCCCGCGGCGAGGGGCGCCTCGGGGCCGATCACGGCGACGTCGATGCGGTGCTCGCGCGCCGCCGCGACGAGATCGTCCGCGGCCGTGGCGGCGATGGGTAGGTTGGTGCCGAGCTGGGCGGTGCCGGGATTGCCCGGAGCGGCGAACAGCGTCGCGTCGGGGGTGTCGCGCTTCAGCGCCCAGCAGAGCGCGTGCTCGCGGCCGCCTCCGCCGACGACCAGGACTCTCACTTCTTCTTGAACGCCTCCGCGAACGCCTGGGCGGCTCGCTTGGCGCTGTCCACCACGTCGTTCACGACGGCCTTCGCTTCCTTCATGTAATAGTCGCGCGCCTCGTCGATGTCCTTGTCGAGGGGCCGCCCTTCGGCTTCGGGCCCGCGCTTCGGGTATTCGCCCGCGAGGATGCGGTCGTAGGGTCCGGCCTCGATCCAGCGCTGCAGCTCCGCGGCGCGCAGCGTGTTGAACGGGTGGGTGCGCTCGAGCGTGTTCAGCACCTGGAAGATGCGGTCGAGCGCGCCGCCCGTTTCCTCGTACTCCTTCGCCTGCGCGAGGAAGGCGTTCAGGTCCATCTGCGCCATGTCGCCGCCGCCCGCCATCTTGAGGAACATCCGCAGCGAGGCGTTCGTGTCCTGGCATGCGAGCAGCCCCGCGCGGTCCGACGACAGCTCGCTCTTGCGGTACCACTCGAGCAGGGCGATGCGGATCGGGAGCAGCGCGATGCCGGCGAGGAAGGGCAGGGACGCGAAGCTCACGTTGAGGATCAGGATGAGGATGGTACGGTACAACGCGTGACCGCTCATCACGTGCCCCACCTCGTGGCCGAGCAGGGAGCGCATCTCGTCGTCGTCGAGCAGGTGCAGGGCGCCCGAGTTGATGACGATGAACGGCTTCTCCATGCCGAAGGCGCCGGCGTTCACGAACGGCGTCTGGGAGACGAACAGCTCCGGCCGCTCCGCCCAGTCCAGCGAGGTGAGGATTTCGGTGTAGAGCTGGTTCAGGCGGGGGAACTGCGTGGGCCCGACGCGCACGGCGTCGGCCTGGAACAGGAGCCGCACGCCCCGCTCCCCGATGAAGCCGTAGATCTTCTTCACCAGCTCGTCGAAGCCCGGGACGGAGCGCAACGACTGCAGCGCCGCGCGGTCGGCGGGGTGCTCCCACGCGACCGGGGCGATCTGGGTGAGGATCTTCCGGGGACGCGCGGCGGGCAGGCCGGTGGATTCAGTCATATGACGCTCCTACCAGAGAAAGATAGACCCCACTACGCCGAGCGGTGGTGCGTGTTTCGTCCGTTGCTCATCCCGCCGCCGCGAGCGCCTGCTCGAGATCCCCGATCAAGTCCTCGACCTCCTCGATCCCTACCGAGAGCCGCACCAGGCTGTCGGTGAGGCCCATCGCCCGCCGCATCTCGGGCGGCACGCTGGCGTGCGTCATGGAGGCGGGGTGCCCGACCAGGCTTTCGACGCCGCCAAGCGACTCTGCGAGGGCGAAGATCTTGGTGCCCTCGACGAACCGCCGCGCACGTTCGACAGAGCCGAGCTCGAGCGAGATCATGCCGCCGAACCCCGTCATCTGGCGGCACGCCAGCTCGTGCTGTGGGTGCGACGGCAGGCCCGGATAATACACCCGCTCCACTTTCGGATGCCGGGTGAGCCACTCGGCGATGCGCCGGCCGTTCGCGTCGTGCTGCCGCATGCGCAGCGCCAGCGTCTTGGTCCCGCGCAGCGCCAGCCAGCAGTCGAACGGGCCCGGCACCGCGCCGACCGCGTTCTGGAGGAAACCCAGCCGCTCGGCGAGGTCGTCCCGGCCGGTGACGAGCAGGCCGCCCACCATGTCGCTGTGCCCGTTCAGGTACTTGGTGGTCGAGTGCAGCACGACGTCGGCGCCGAACTCGAGCGGCCGCTGGAAGTAGGGCGTGGCGAACGTGTTGTCGACGACGAAGAGGGCCTGCGCCCGGCGCGCGGTCTCGCCCGCGGCGGCGAGGTCGCACAGCCGCATCATCGGGTTGGTCGGCGTCTCGGCGTAGATCATCCGGGTGCGCGGCGTGACCGCCGCCGCGAGCTCGCCGGCGTCGGCGGCGTCCACGAACGTGAACTCGAGACCGAGGCGCGCCCACACGTGCGTCATCTGCCGGTGCGAGCCGCCGTACAGGTTCTCGCCGCTCACGACGTGGTCGCCCTGGGACAGCAGCTTCAGCACCGCGTCGAGCGCGGCGAGCCCCGACCCGAACGCGAAGCCGTGACGGCCTCCCTCGAGCGCGGCCACGTTGCGCTCCAGTGCCTCGCGCGTGGGGTTTCGGGTGCGCGCGTACTCGTAGCCCTTGTGCCGGCCCAGCCCCTCCTGGATGTACGTGGAGGTCTGGTAGATGGGCGTCATCACCGCGCCGGCGAGGGGATCGGGGATCTTCCCGGCGTGCACCGCGCGGGTCCCGAAGCGGTTGCCCAGGTCCTCCCCCGATACCTTGGTCATGGCGGGGAACGTAAGGGTGCCTTTCGCGCCGAGCAAGCGACCTTTACGTTAAGCGCACGATGCCGCAACCGAACGCCGTGAAGTGCCTGGTCGTCGACGACGAGCCCCGGCTGCGTCGGGTCCTCGTGCGCCTGCTCGAGGGCGAGGGCTTCACCTGCGCGGAGGCGGGCTCCGGCACCGAAGCGCTCGAGACGATGCAACAGGACCCGGTGCCGCTCGTGATCTCCGACCTGCGGATGCCGCAGATGGACGGGGTCACCCTGCTGCGCGAGATCATTGCGAAATGGCCCGACACCGCCGTCATCGTGGTGACCGCGGTGGCCGAGGTGGAGAGCGCCGTCGCCTGCCTCCAGCTCGGGGCGCTCGATTACGTCGCCAAGCCGTTTCACCTCGACGAGGTGCGCGCGCGTGTGATGCAGGCGCTCGACAAGCGCCGCCTGATCCTCGAAAACCGGATGTACCACGAGCAGCTCGAGCAACGCGTCGGGGAGCAGGCGCGGCGTATCGAGGAGCTGTCGCTCGAGCGGCTCCAGGCGCTGGTGCACTTCCTCGAAGAAAAGGACCCCTACACCCGCGGCCACTCGGTGCGTGTCGCCAACTACGCGACCCGCATCGGGCGCCAGATGGGGCTCGCCCCCGGCGTGATGGACATGATCGGGCTCGGTGCCGAGCTGCACGACATCGGCAAGATCGGCGTGAGCGAGGCGGTGCTCCACAAACCGGGGAAACTCACGGAAGCCGAGTACCGCCACATCATGGAGCACCCGGTGATCGGCGCACGCATCCTGGCGCCGCTGATGCGCGACGCCCCCGCCGCCCTCGCCATCGTCCGCTCGCATCACGAGCGGCTCGACGGCAAGGGGTTCCCCGACGGCCTGAAGGGAGACGAGATCCCGCTCGAGGTGCGCGTGGTGACGGTCGCCGACTCGTTCGACGCGATGACGAGCGTGCGTCCCTACCGCCCCGCCCTGTCGGTGCAGAAGGCGCTGCAGGAGCTCGAGGACGGGCGGGGGGTACAGTTCGACGTCCAGGCGGTGGAGGCGTTCCTCACCGCCTTCCCCGACAAGGGCGCGCTCCCCGTTTCCGCCCCTGAGGTCCGACCGCTGCATCTCCCCGTCCCCCCAGCGGAGCTCCGACGCGGTTGACGCGCGTCCGACTGACCCGTCGCCCTTCCGTTCCTACGTCGCCGCCATGACCGACTCCCCCTCCCCCACCCTCATGGTCGGAGTGTCGGGAGTCCGAGGCATCGTGGGTACGGACCTGACTCCCGATGTGGTCGAGCGCTGGGCGGCGGCGTTCGGCGTCTGGATGGGCGAGGGGACGAGGGACGGGGGGCGGGGGAGAGGGGGGGAGGGGGGGCCGTCCGTCGTCGTCGGCCGGGATTCGCGCCAGTCCGGGCCCGCGTTTGCGCAGGCGGTGTGCGGGGGGCTGACGGCGGCCGGCTGCGATGTGATCGACGTCGGGCTCGTCCCCACCCCCACCGTCCAGCTCGCGGTCGAGCATCACCGGGCCGGCGGCGGCATCGCGGTCACCGCGAGTCACAACCCCATCGAGTGGAATGCGCTAAAATTCATCGGACCGGACGGGATCTTCCTGGACGGGACGGACTGGGCGCGGGTTCGGGAGCTGATGGAGAAGGGCGGGGGAAGAGGGAAGAGGGAAGAGGGAAGGGTGACCGCCGATCCCGGTGCGGTCGACCGGCACTTGGACGCCGTTCTGAAGCTGCCGGCGATCGACGTGAAACAGATCAGGGCCGGCAAGTTCAAGGTGGCGCTCGATGCCGTGCGGGGGGCGGGCGGGCCGGTGATGCGAGCCCTGTTCGAGCGGCTGGGATGCGAGGTGGTGGGCATCAACCTGGAGCCGGACGGGCGGTTTCCCCGGCCGCCCGAGCCGCTGCCGGAACACCTGGGGGAGCTGAGCTCCCTGGTCCGAAAATCCGGCGCGGCGCTCGGCGTCGCCGTCGATCCCGACGTGGACCGGCTGGCGATCGTGGACGAGACCGGCGCCCCGATTGGAGAGGACTATACGCTAGCGTTCGCGGTGAGAGCCGTGCTGGGGACGGGGGATGGGGGACGGGGGAAGGGGGGGACGGGGGAGACGGTGGTGTGCAACTTGTCCACGAGTCTGGTGGTGGACGACGCGGCGCGCGAGGTCGGGGCCGAAGTGGTGCGCACGCCGGTGGGCGAAGTGCATGTCGCCCGGAGGATGGTCGAACTGAAGTCCCGTGTTGGGGGCGAGGGCAACGGCGGCGTGATGTACGCGGACCTCCACGTCGGCCGGGACGCCCCCGTGGCCGGGGCGCTCGTGCTCGCGCTGCTCGCGCGGACGGGGGGGGGGCGGCGGGTGAGCGAGCTGGTGGCGGCGGCCCCGCGCTACGCTATCGTGAAGGCCAAGGTCCCCCGCGGGCCGGCGCTCGAGCCGGTGTACGCGGCGCTGCGGCGTCGCTTCGCGGACGCGAGCGTGGACACGCAGGACGGCCTGCGGCTCGCCTGGCGCGACCGCTGGCTGCACGTGCGGCCGTCGAACACCGAGCCGATCGTCCGGCTCATCGCCGAAGCGCCCAGCGGCGCCGCGGCGCGGGAACTCGTGGAGGAAGGGCAGCGACTATGTGCGGCATCGTAGGCTACACCGGGCCCCGGCAGGCGGCCCCGCTGCTGCTCGAGGGCCTGAAGCGGCTCGAGTACCGCGGCTACGATTCAGCGGGCTTGGCGCTGGTCGCAGACGGCCGCATCGAGGTGCACAAGGCCCCCGGCAAGATCAGCGTGCTGGAGAAGGAGCTGGGGACGACGCTCCCGCCGGGCCACACGGGAATCGCCCACACCCGCTGGGCCACGCACGGCGCGCCCAACACCGTCAACGCGCATCCCCACACCGATTGCGGCGGTACGCTCGCCCTGATCCACAACGGTATCATCGAGAACGCGGGCGTGCTGCGCGCCGCGCTGGCCAAGCGCGGGCACGTGTTCCGGTCGGAGACCGACACCGAGGTGCTCGCCCACCTGATCGAGGAGCTGCTGGCGAACGGCGTCGCGCTGGTCGAGGCGGTGGCGGGCGCGCTGCACCAGGTCGAGGGCACGTACGGCATCGCCGTTGTCTCGACGCGCGAGCCGGAGACGATCGTCGCGGCGCGGCGCGGCTCGCCGCTGCTGGTCGCGATCGGGACGGGGGAGAACTTCGTGGCCTCGGACGCGTCGGCCGTGCTGGCCCACACGCGCTCGGTCGTGTACCTGGACGACGGCGAGATCGCCGTCGTGCGGCCCCAGGACTACCGCATCCTCGATCTGGAGTCGGTGGAGAAGGAGAAGGCGGTCACCCGGGTGGACTGGGATCTGGCGACAGTCGAGCGCGGCGGCTACGCCCACTTCATGCTCAAGGAGATCATGGAGCAGCCCGAGAGCCTGCGGAACACGCTGCGCGGCCGCCTGCTGGAAGAGGACGGGACCGCGAAGCTCGGCGGGCTGAACATCGAGGACGAGCAGCTGCTCCAGGTGAACCGCATCGTCTTCACCGCCTGCGGGACGTCGTGGCATGCGGCGCTGATCGGCGAGTACATGATGGAGGAGCTGGCGCGGATCCCTTCCGAAGTCGAGTACGCCTCCGAGTTCCGCTACCGCAACCCCATCGTGGACGAGCGTACGCTGGTGGTCGGGATCTCGCAGTCGGGCGAGACGGCCGACACGCTCGCCGCGCTGCGCGAGGCGAAGCGCCGCGGCGCCCGCACGCTGGGGCTCGTGAACGTGGTGGGCTCGACCATCGCGCGCGAGGTGGACGGCGGGATCTACCTGCACGCCGGCCCCGAGATCGGCGTCGCGTCCACCAAGGCGTTCACGAGCCAGATCGCCGCGCTGGCGCTGCTCACGCTCAAGATGGGCCGGCTGCGCGCGCTCTCCATCCTCCAGGGGCGGGAGGTGGTGCGCGCCCTGGGCCGGCTGCCGGAGCTGGTGGAGCGGGTGCTCGCCCGGGCTTCCGAGGTGGAGCGGATCGCCGAGCGGGTGATGCGCGCCAACAACGTCCTGTACCTCGGCCGGGGGTACAACTTTCCCGTGGCGCTCGAAGGCGCGCTCAAGCTCAAGGAGATCTCCTACGTCCACGCCGAGGGCTACCCGGCGGCGGAGATGAAGCACGGGCCCATCGCGCTGATCGACGACCTCATGCCGGTCGTGTTCCTCGCGCCCAAGGACGCGGTGTACCAGAAGGTCGTGTCGAACGTGGAGGAGGTGAAGGCGCGCGGCGGGCGGGTGATCGCCGTCGTCACGGAAGGGGACGCGGGGCTCGGGAGGCTCGCCGACCAGAAGATCGAAGTCCCGGAGACCCTCGATCTCCTGACGCCGGTGCTCACGGTGCTGCCGCTGCAGCTGCTGGCGTACTACATCGCGGTGCGCCGGGGGTGTAACGTCGACCAGCCGCGGAATCTCGCGAAGTCGGTGACCGTGGAGTGAAACGAATGCGGAATGCGGAGTAGGGTGGGGGGCGGTGCGGGTAGTGGTGCAGCGCGTCTCGCGCGCCGAAGTGCGCGTGGCCGGGCGGGTGACCGGGACGATCGGCGTGGGGTTTCTCGTGCTCGCGGGCTTTCACCCCGCCGACGCGGCGGACGCGCTCTCCTGGATGGCGGACAAGATCCTCGGGCTGCGGGTGTTCAGGGACGCCGAGGGGAAGATGAACCTCGCGCTGCCGGACGTCGGGGGGGCGGTCCTGGTCGTGTCGCAGTTCACGCTGTACGGCGACGCGACGAAGGGCCGGCGCCCGAGCTTCGTGAACGCCGCGCCGCCCGAGATCGCGATCCCGCTGTACGAGCGGTTCGTGGCGCTGTTGCGGGAGCGGGGAGCGGGGAGTGGAACCCGCGTGGAAACGGGGGAATTCGGTGCTATGATGGAAGTGGAGCTCGTGAACGACGGCCCCGTCACCCTGATCCTCGAGCGATGAATCCCATCGTGCTGGCGAGCCGCAGCCCGCGGCGCCGCCAGCTCCTCGAGATGCTCGGCATCCCGTTCCGAGTCGTGGCGCCCGACGTGGACGAGACGCGCCGCGGCTCGGAGCTGCCGGAGCACTACGTAACGCGCCTGGCGCAGCTGAAGGCGCGGACCGTGGCGCAGCGCGAGGCCAGCCACGTCGTGCTCGCGGCGGACACGACCGTCGTGCTCCGGGGGCGGATCTTCGAGAAGCCGGCGACGCCCGAGGAGGCAGTCGAAATGCTCCACCGCCTGCAGGGGCGCAAGCACCAGGTGATGACGGCGGTGGCGGTGGCGCAGGACGGGCGCGTCGAGCACGCGCTCGACGTCACCGACGTGACCTTCCGGCCGCTTTCCGACGCCCAGATCGCCGCGTACGTGGCGACCGGCGAGCCGCTCGACAAGGCGGGCGCCTACGCGATCCAGGGGAAGGGCGCGGCGCTGGTCGAGGGCATCCGGGGGGACTTCTTCGGCGTGATGGGGCTGCCGCTGCGGCTTGCGCTCGATCTGCTCGAGCGCTTCGGGGTGGCCTACCGCTTCACCCGGTAAACCGGGAGCTTCTTCGCCTTTCCCTTCACCTGGATCGGCTCCAGGGCTTCGACCTTGGGGGGCCGCTTGAGCTGCTGGTGGAACGGCTCCGAGATGAGGATCTCGCCCGGGCCCGCCGTGGAGCAGAGGCGGTTCGCGGTGTTGACCGCATCGCCGATCACGGTGTACTCGAGCCGGCGGTCGGAGCCGATGTTCCCCGCGAACACCTCGCCGAAGTTGATGCCGATCCCGATGCCCAGCTGCGGCCGGCCCTGCTCCTTCCACTTCTTGTTGAGCTTCTCGAGCGCGGCGAGCTGGTTCAGCGCGCACGCCATGGCGCGGTCGGCATCGTCCTCGTGCGCCATCGGCGCGCCCCACAGGGCCATGATCGCATCGCCCATGAACTTGTCGAGCGTGCCGCCGTTTTCGAACACGATCTCCACCATCTCGGTGAAGTACTCCGTCAGGAGCCTCGCGATCTCGTCCGGCCCGAGACTCTCGGACAGCGGGGTGAAGCCGCGGATGTCGGAGAAGAAGATCACGACCGGCCGCTTCTCGCTCGGCAGCCGTCCGGCATCCTGCTGCTGCGCGATGACCTGGGCGATGTTGGGCGAGAAGTAGCGCTGGAAGTTCGACAGCACCAGCGCCTCGCGCCGCAGCCGCTCCGAGCGCTGCGAGTTCTCGAGCGCCACCGCGGCGAGCGAGCCGAACGCGATCAGGAATTTCAGATCGTCGTCCGAGAACGAGTGCGTCGCCGTGAGGTTGTCCACGTAGAGGATGCCGAGGACCTTCTGGTCCGTCCCCATGAGCGGCGTGCACATCGCGCTGCGCACGCTCTGGATGAGGATCGACTTGCCCTTGAAGCGCTCGTCGGCGGCCGTATTGTCGGAGAGGATCGCGACGCGGTCGTCCACCACCCGCCGCGCGATGGACTGGGGAACGTGCTTCGAGGCCGAGGATTGCGCCGTCCGGCCCTTGGAGATGCGCGGCACCAGCTCCCCCGACTCCTCGAGCAGCAGGATCGAGACGCGGTCCACGTTCATCACCTGGAAGGTGAACTCGACGACCTTGTCGAGCAGCCGGTCCAGCTGCTGCTGCTTGGACAGCTCCTTCGAGATCTCGAGCAGCAGCTCGAGCTTCTTCTCGCGCAGCTCCTCGAGCGACTGGGCGGTCACCTTGAGGTGCGACGCTCCCGAGGGCGTCGCGGTCACGATCGCCGGCACGCCGCCCGAGACGCTCACCGGCAGCTGACGCACGATCGTCCCGCCCGCCGCTTTCGCCGCCCCGAACTCGGCCGACACCGGCGGCACCACCTGCGGCCGCGCCACCGGGGCGCTGACTTCCTTCACGCGGAAGGCCACCTTGCCGAAGGTGATGACGTCGTTCTCGACGGCGACGGCTTCGGTGACCCGCGCGCCGTTCAAGAACGTGCCGTTCGACGACCCGACGTCCTTGACCCTGACACCGCCGTCGGTGAGGACGAGCTCCGCGTGCTTGCGGGAGATGGTCGGATCGTAGATCGGGACGTCGCTGGTGACCGCGCGCCCGACGACGATGGTGCGTCCGGGCTGGAGGTCGATCGACTGCTCGCCCGTGGTGCTCAGCAGCTTAAACACAGGCGCAAAATATAGACGCCAAGACGCCAAGACGCTAAGACGCCAAGGGAAACTTGGTTAATCACGCGCCTGCGCGAGCGCCAGGGCGCGCAGCACGGCCTGTGCTTTGGCTTCCGTTTCCTCGAATTCGCGCGCGGGGTCGGAGTCGGCCACGATCCCGGCGCCCGCCTGCACGACGACGCGGTCCTTGAGGACGAGGGCCGACCGGATCGTGATCGCCGTGTCCAGATTGGTCGCGCCCCACCCCACGTAGCCCACGGCGCCGGCGTACGGCCCGCGCCGCTCGGGCTCGAGCTCGTCGATGATCGCCATCGCGCGCACCTTCGGGGCGCCGGTCACCGTACCGGCCGGGAAGCACGCCTTGAACACGTCGAGCGCGTCGTAGCCGTCGCGCAATTTGCCGCGCACTTCGCTCACGAGGTGCTGCACGTGCGAGTAGCGCTCGACCGCCAGGAGGTCGGTCACCCGCACCGTGCCGAACTGCGCCACCCGGCCCACGTCGTTCCGCCCCAGGTCCACGAGCATCATGTGCTCGGCGCGCTCCTTCTCGTCTGCGACGAGCGCGCGGGCGAGCGCCTCGTCCTCCTCGGGGGTCGCGCCGCGCGGGCGGGTGCCCGCGATCGGGCGCACCGTCACCTCGCCCCCCTCCACCCGCACCAGCACCTCGGGGGAGCTTCCCACGAGCGTGAAGTCGTCGAGCGCGAGATAAAAGAGGTAGGGGGCGGGGTTCAGGGCGCGGAGATAGCGGTACAGCAGCAGCGGATCGACGGCGCCGGGCGCCTCCTGGCGGCGCGACAGGACCGTCTGGAACGTGTCGCCCGCGGCGATGTAGGCGAGGATCTTCGCCACGTCGCGCTCGAACGCCGCCCGGGGGTAGCGCGACTCCGTGGGGACGGGGGGCAAGCCGTCCTTGAGCACGAGCGGCGTGAGGGCGTGCCGCCCGCGCAGCCGCTCCACGATCTCCGTGAGCCGCGCTTCGGCGCCGTCGTACAGCCGGAGCCGCTCCGCGACGCCCGCGCCGCGCGGCACTTCCACGTTGGCCACTACGATCCCCCGGCCGAACAGGTTGTCGAGAATCACGACCGTGTCGGCGATCAGGAGGACCGCGTCCGGAAGCTGGAGCGAGTCGGCGGGGGGGTGGGGCAGCCGCTCCACCGTGCGCACGAGGTCGTAGCCCAGGTAGCCGACGGCGCCGCCCGTGAACCGGGGCAGGCCCGGCACTTCGACGGCGGGGAGTGCGCGCATCCGCTGGGCCAGATGGCCGATCGGGTCGTCGGTCTCGCCGGCGGCCCGCCAGCCGGTGGCCTGGGTCCAGCGCTCGATTGCGTGGCGGGCCCCGCCCCCAGCACCGGCCCGGTAGCGCCACACCTCGCGCGGCTCCGTGCCGAGGAAGGTGTAGCGGGCCCAGCGCTCGCCGCCCACCACCGATTCGAGGAGGAACCCGAACGGCGGCCGTGCGACCTTCACGAAGGCGGCGAGCGGCGTGTCGGCATCGAGGACCACCTCGCGCACCAGGGGGACCATGCCGCCCCCCCCCCGCTCGCTGCGGGCGAGGAACTCGGCGCGCGGGTCGCTCATCCGGGGAGGACCGGGGTAGAGGGAATATGCGCCGTGCCGCCGTCCTCGTCGCCGCCCTCGTCGTGGCCGTCGCGGCGCTCGCGCCCGCCCAGGCCTGGAACTCCGACGCCGCGCTCGCGCTGGCGCGGCGCGCCGTCCTGCGCCGCACGGGCGCCGCCGCCGACACTTCGCTGCACGACTACAAGGCCCAGGCCCACGGCTTCCTCTTCTTTCTCGGCGCGTTCGGGGAAGGGCTCGCCGATCCCCCCCGCCTCATCAAGGCCGACCAGTTGGAGCTGGAAGTGTACTGGCGGGCCCCGGCGAGCAGCAAGCAGCGCGTGATCGGCTGGCGTGACCGCGCGGAGCTCCCCACCGACATCAACTACCACCGCGACCACCTCGGCATCGTCCAGAACAATTTCGGCGCCGCGATCCGGCTCGGCGAGGGGGACGAGGTGCGCGACGTGCCGCACCCGCTCTCCACCATCGGCCCCGAGGTGTACGACTTCGCCCTCGGCGACACCACCACGATCGCGTTTCCGGAGCGCGAGGTGCGCGTCGTCGGCCTCAAGGTCCGTCCCAAGAGCTTCGACCTGCCGCGCATCGTGGGGACGCTGTACGTGGACGCGGAGACCGCGGACCTGGTGCGGATGGCGTTCAATTTCACGTCTCGGGCCTACCGCGATCGCCAGCTCGAGGACGTGAGCGTCGTGCTCGACAACGCGCTGTGGGAGCGGCGCTGGTGGCTGCCCTACCGCCAGGAGATCGAGATCCGGCGTCGCGCCACCTGGCTCGACGTGCCGGCGCGCGGGATCATCCGCGGGCGCTGGGAGATCGACCACTACCTGTTCAACTTCGGGCTGGCGGCGAGCTGGTTCGCGGGCGACGAGATCACGTTCCTGCCCAAGGCCGAGCGCGATTCGTTCCCCTGGCCGGAGCCGCTGAGTGCGGCCATCCAGGACGTGGCGGAGCCGGTGCGCCGGAACGACCTCGAGCGCGTCCGGGCCCAGGTGGAGGAGATCGCGGGCCGGCGCGCGCTCACGGGGCTCAAGGCCGGCCGCCTCGGCGTGCGCAGCCTGTCCGACCTGCTGCACGCCAACCGGGTGGAAGGGCTCGCCCCGGGCGCCGGTCTGGTGCTGCGCGGCGGCGGCGAGCGGCGTGAGCTACGCGGCTTCGTGAGCTACGGCTTCGCCGACCACCGCGCCAAAGGCGGCCTCGCCGCCGTGGACCGCCGGGGGCGCGGGGCGCTCGAGGCGGGCGTGTACCGCGCCGTGCGGGACGTGGGCGACTGGCCCGTGATCGCGCCGCTCCTGAACTCGTTCGCGTCGCAGGAATTCGGGGACGATTACGGCGACTACTATCTCGCGGACGGTGCGCGCATCACGTACCGCCACGGGCTCGGCGTGCGCAGCGAGTGGAGCGCCGCGCTCGGCCGCGAGTCGATCCGCTCGCTCGGGATCCGGGCGGCCCCGGCGAACGGGACGTTCCGCCCCAATCCCGCCCTCGGCAGCGGGGGGGGCATCGATCTGCTGCAGCTCGCCCTGCAGCGCCGCAGCGAAGGGTTCGCGGTGCGCCGCGACCTGCACGTCGAGACGCTGCTCGAGGCCGGGCGGCTCGACGGGGGCGACACCTACGTGCGGCTCGCCGGCGCGGGGCACCTGCTCCTCCCCGCCGGCGCGACGCGGCTCCTGCTGCGCGCGCAGGGCGGCGTCGCCAGCGCGGATCTGCCGGCGCACCGCGCGTTCGTGCTGGGTGGGCGCGGCACGCTGCTCGGCGACGACTTTCGGCGCTGGGGCGGCGCGCGCGTGGCGCTGCTTCATGCCGAGTGGCGGGTGCCCGTCCCCTTCGTCTCGATCGGCGTCGGCCCCTACGCCCGGACGCCCCGCACGCTCACCGTCGCGCCGTACGTCGCGGTGGGATGGGCGGAGCGGCCCGTCGCCGGCACGCCCTGGGCCGCGACGCCGGGCGCGCGGATCACGCTCGGCGTCGGGGTCGAGTGGCTGGGCGTGTTCCGGCTCGAGGCGGGGGTGGGGACGGAAACGCAGCGCGTGGGGTTCGCCTTCGACGTCGCGCGCGACTTCTGGCCCATCCTGTGATGCGTTCGGGCTGGACGGGGCCGGGCCGTCGGCTAGCTTAGACAGGTTAACCCATGGCCGAAACATACTTTCGGGACGAATGGCTGGCCCACTCCCTGGAGGGGGTCCTCACCCCCGAGCTGCTGGTGGAGCTCCGGGGCAAGGCCGCGCCGTCCGCCACCCTGTGGGAAACGCTCGTCGCGGAGAAGGTCGCGAGCGACGAGCAGATCCTCACCGCGCTGTCCACGCGGTTCCGGCTGAAGCTCGCCGACGTGGGGCAGCTCGAGCCCGCCGTGAAGGAGAAGGTCCCGGAGGCGCTCGCCCGCCGGTTCCACGTGCTGCCGCTGCGCGTCACCGACTCCTACCTCGAGGTCGCGACCGCGAACCCGTTCGACCTGGACGCCGAGAAGGCGCTCGCGTTCGCCACGGCGCGCGAGATCCGGATGCTGCTGCTCGCGCCCTCGAAGATCGCCGAGCGGCTGGACGAGCTGTACCGCCCCGAGAAGGCGGTGGACAGGCTGCTCCAGGGGATGGAGAACTCGGCGGAGCTGGTGCAGCTGTCGGAGCACACGGGGCCGGAGGAGATCGCGATCTCCGAGGCGGAGGCGAGCCAGCGGCCGGTGGTGCGGCTCGTGGACCTCATCATTTCCGAGGGGATCCTCGCGCGCTCGAGCGACATCCACATCGAGCCCGAGGAGGGCGGAGTGGCGGTGCGCTACCGCATCGACGGCGTGCTGCGGCAGGTGATGAAGATCCCGCGCCAGGCGGGACTGCCGCTCATCTCGCGCATCAAGATCATGTCCTCGCTCGACATCGCCGACCGGCTGCGGCCCCAGGACGGCCGCGCCCGCGTGGCCGTGAACGGGCAACCGATCGACCTGCGCGTCTCGACCCTCCCGGCCCAGCTGGGGGAGAAGGTCGTGATCCGCATCCTCGACTCGCGCGCCACCGTGAAGTCGCTCGAGTCGCTGGGCCTGAACGCCAGCGAGACGGAAGCGATCAAGCGGCTGCTCGAGAACCACGAGGGGATCCTCCTCGTCACCGGGCCCACCGGCTCGGGCAAGACCACGACGCTCTATTCCTGCATCAACCAGATCAAGAGCGAGGGCGTCAACATCGTGACCGTCGAGGATCCGGTGGAATACCGGATGGCGGGGATCGTGCAGGTGCAGGTGCAGGAGAAGGCGGGGCTCACGTTCGCGGCGGCGCTCCGCTCGATCCTGCGCCAGGACCCGAACGTCGTGCTGGTGGGCGAGATCCGCGATCGCGAGACGGCGCAGATCGCCGTACAGGCGTCGCTCACGGGCCACCTGGTGCTTTCGACGCTGCACACCAACGATGCCGCGAACGCGGTGACACGCCTGGTGGACATCGGCGTGGAGGCGTACAAGATCGCGGCCGCGTTGCGCGGCGTGATCGCCCAGCGCCTGATGCGCAAGCTCTGCCCCACCTGCAAGGAAGTCTGGATGGAGGCGCCGCCGGACCGGCTCAAGCCGTGGGTGCCCAAAGGCACGCCGCTGTACCGGGCCGCGGGATGCCCCGACTGCGCCATGACCGGCTACCGCGGCAGGTTCTCGATCATCGAAGTGCTGACGGTGACGCCGGAGGTCGAGCGTCGCATCGCCGCAGGCGAGACCGCCGAGCACATCGCGACTGCGGCGCGGCGGGCGGGCATGAAAGGCATGTGGGACTCGGGGCTCGCGCACGTCCTGCGGGGAGAATCGACGATCGACGAGCTGACCCGCGTCGTGGACATCCCCCAGGAGGACGACGGCGCCCCTCCGGCACCGCACGCGAGGCCCGCGGGGGGAGGGCGGTCGTCCGGGACGGTGCCTCAGCCACGCTCCACGGCCGGGTCGCTCATCTCCGAGCCCGCCCCCGCCGCCGAGCCGCTCGGGACCCACTTCGAGCTGCTCGAGGAGCCGGCGCCGCCGCGGCGCTCGGGGCCGCACGGCGAGATCGCCCCCAAGGTGCTGCTGGTGGACGACGAGGACAGCCTGCGCAAGGTCGTGAAGGATCTGCTGGAGCGAGACGGTTACATCGTCACCGAGGCCCGCGACGGCGTGCAGGCGCTCGATCAGGTCGACCGGGTCGGCCCGGACATCATCGTGCTGGATCTCAACATGCCGGGGCTGGACGGCTATGGTGTGCTGTCCCACCTGCGCTCGCGCCCCGCGACGGCCGACATCCCGGTGATCGTGCTGACGGCCAAGGGCGACGAGGATAACGAAGTCCGGGTCTTCGAGCTCGGCGCCGACGACTTTCTCACGAAGCCGTTTCGCGCGCGGGCGCTGTCGGCGCGGCTGGAAGCCGTGCTGGGGCGCCGGCGGTAGTCGCAGCACCCGGACGAACCGCTCCCCGCTCTCGGCATGACATCCGACGCCACGGCCGCCGCTCTTGCCCTGATCAAGCCCTCCGTCCGCGCCCAGGCCGCGTACACCCTCGACGCCCCCGCCGCACCGCGTAAACTGAACCAGAACGAGAGCCCGTTCGACGCGCCGCCGGCGGTGAAGGAAGCGGTGCTCGCCGCGATGCGGGACGAGCCGTGGAACCGCTACCCGCCGTTCGCACCGGCGGAGCTGCTGGCGCGGCTCGCCGCGTGCCACGGCTGGGTGCCTGAGGGCGTGCTGGTCGGAAACGGGTCGAACGAGCTGATCCAGGCCACGCTGGCGGTGACGGTGGGCGCGGGGACGCGGGTCGTGACGCCGGTGCCGACGTTCAGCCTGTACCGGCTGCTCGTGGCGGTGTTCGGCGGCCGCCACGTGCCGGTCCCGCTCGGGCCGGACTTCGCCTTCGACGTGGACGCGCTGGCGCGCGCCGCCCGCGAGGCCCGCGCCTCCGTCGTGGTAGTGAACTCCCCCAACAATCCCACAGGGACGCCGCTCCCCGACGACGGGGTCGGGCGCCTGCTCGCCCAGACCGACGCCCTGGTCGTCGTGGACGAGGCGTACCAGGACTTCGGCGGCCCGACCGCGATCCCGCTCCTCAAGGGAGAGCCGCGGGTGGTCGTGCTCCGCACCTTCAGCAAGGCGATGTCGCTCGCCGGGCTGCGGTTCGGCTACGCGCTCGCGCACCCCGCCGTGGCCGCGGAGATCGCGAAGGCGAAGCTGCCCTACAACGTGAACCGGGTGACCCTCGCCGCGGCGGGCGCCGCGCTCGACGCCGGCGACGCGCTCGCCGAATGCGCCCGGCGCGTGCGGCGGAGCCGCGATCTCCTGTACGAGCGGCTCGCCACGATCCGCGGGCTCCGCGCCTTCCCCACGGCCGCGAACTTCGTGCTGATCCGCTGCGAGGCGCGCCCGGCGGCCGAAGTGTTCACCCGGCTGGTCCGCGACCACGGGATCCTGGTGCGCGACGTGTCCGGCGGAGCGGGACTCGAGGGGTGCCTGCGGATCACGGCCGGCACCGAGGACGACGTGACCGCGGTGGTCGGAGCGCTCGGGGAGATCTTCGCATGAACCGCAGTGGGGAAGTGACGCGCAAGACGAAGGAGACCGAGGTCCGCGTGCGCGTGAGTCTCGACGGCGCGGGCCGGGCGCAGGTGAAGACGGGGATCGGCTTCTTCGACCACATGCTCGAGGCACTGGCGCGCCACGCGCTCTACGACCTCGAGGTGCGGGCGGCGGGGGACCTGCACGTGGATCAGCACCACACCGTGGAGGACGTAGGGATCGTCCTGGGGCAGGCGCTGTCGCAGGCGCTGGGCGAGCGGCGCGGCATCCGCCGCTACGGCGACGCCACGGTGCCGCTCGACGACGCCCTGGCCCGCGTGGTGGCGGACGTGAGCGGGCGCCCCTACCTCGCGTATCACGCCGAGCCGCCGGTGCTCCAGAAGCTCGGCGATTACGACCCGGCACTCACGCCCGAGTTCTTCCGGGCGCTCGCCACGCACGCGGGGCTCACGCTGCACGTGGACCTGTTGCGGGGCCAGAACGCGCACCACTGCGTGGAGGCGGTGTTCAAGGCGGCCGCGCGCGCACTGGGCGAGGCGACGGGGCTCGACCCACGCGTCACGGACGTGCCCTCCACCAAGGGGGCGCTGTAGGTGATCGCGGTCGTCGATTACGGCGCCTCGAACGTGCAGAGCGTGCTGCGCGCCTTGCGCGCGGTGGGGGAGACGGCGGAGCTCACCGCCGATCCCGACCGCGTGCGGGCGGCGGAGCGCGTGGTCGTACCCGGCGTGGGGCATTTCGCGCCCGCCCGGCGGCGGCTCGACGAGACGGGGCTCGCGGACGCGATCGGCGACGTGGCGCGGGCAGGCCGCCCGCTGCTCGGCATCTGCCTCGGGCTCCAGCTGTTTCTCGAGGAGAGCGAGGAGGCGCCCGGCGTCCCCGGGCTCGGCCTCCTGCCGGGGGCGGTCACGCGTTTCCGGACATCGCTCCCCGTACCCCACGTGGGTTGGGCGCGCGTCGCGCTCACCCCGGCCGGGAAGTCCCATCCCGCGCTGGCGCGCGCGTTCCACGGCGACGCTGGTTTCTTCTATCACGTACACAGCTACCATCCCGCCCGCGTGGCGCCGGAGAGCGATCTCGCCGAGGCCGAGTACGGCGGGGGGGGGAGCGCGCCGTTCGCGACCGTGGTGGGAAAGGCCAACGTGCTGGGCGTACAGTTCCACCCGGAGAAGTCGCAGGCCGCGGGGCTCGCGCTGCTGCGCGAGTTCACGACGTGGGCGCCGTGACGAACGCGCGCGTCGCATTCGTCGACGTGTACGTGCTGCGGCGGGGACCGGGGGGAGGGCTCGAGGCGCTGGCGCTGCGGCGCGGTCCGAGCGGACGCTGCCCCGGCTCGTGGGAGACGGTACACGGCACGATCGAGCCGGGCGAGACGCCGGTGCAGGCGGCGCTGCGCGAGCTGGCGGAGGAGACGGGGCTCGCGCCGCGCAGACTGTATAACGCGTCGCGCGTGGAAGCGTTCTACCGGCACGGCGCGGACGAAGTGGCGTTGATCCCCGTGTTCGTGGCGCTCGTGGACGAGGGGAGCGCGGCGCGGCCGTCGGCGGAGCACGACCGCGCCGAGTGGCTCGCGGGCTCCGAGGCGCCGCAGCGGTTCTCCTGGCCCCGGGAGCGCAGAGCACTCGAAGACGTTTTGTCAATCCTGGGGTCCGGGGACGCCGGCTTGCTGGAAGACGTGCTGAGGGTATGCTAGCCCGACGGCTGATTCCCTGCCTGGACGTGGCGGGGGGCCGGGTGGTGAAGGGCATCCAGTTCGAGCAGTTGCGCGACGCGGGCGATCCGGTGGAGCAGGCGGCGCGCTACGACGCCGACGGAGCCGACGAGCTCGTGTTGCTCGACATCACGGCGAGCCACGAGGACCGCGGGACGCTCATAGAGTTGGTGAGCCACGTCGCAGACACGCTGTTCGTACCGTTTACTGTAGGGGGTGGGATCCGGAGCGTCGCGGACGCGCAGCAGGTACTCCGCGCGGGCGCGGACAAGATTACGGTTAACACGGCGGCGGTACGCGACCCGGAGTTGGTCACCCGGCTCGCCGACCAGTTCGGCCGGCAGTGCGTGGTGGCCGCGCTGGACGCCAAGCGCAACGCGGATAGGTTCGAGGTGATGGTGCGGGGCGGCCGCGAGCCCACCGGGCTCGACGCGGTCGACTGGGCGGTCCGGCTGGAACGGCTCGGCGCGGGGGAGATCCTCTTGACCTCGATGGACACCGACGGCACCCAGAGCGGCTACGACCTTCCCCTCACACGCGCCGTCGCCCAGGCGTTGCCGATCCCAGTGATCGCGTCGGGCGGCGCCGGCACGCTCGAGCATCTCGCCGACGCGCTCGACGCCGGGGCGCACGGCGTGCTCGCCGCCACGCTGTTCCACTTTCGCGGCACGACGCTTCCCGAGGCCCGCTCCTACCTCGCCGCGCGCGGCTATCCGGTGCGGCCGTGAACCCGTTCTATCATCGGATCTACCGCGTAGTGCGGCACATTCCCAAGGGCTGCGTGGCGACCTACGGCGTGGTGGCGCGGCTCGCGGGCCGGCCCGGCGCGGCGCGCACGGTGGGCTGGGCGCTGTCGGCGCTCCCGGACGACTCCGATGTCCCATGGTGGCGCGTGCTGAACGCGGCGGGCCGCATCTCCCTGTCGGGCGCCGATCACGGCTCGGTCGTGCAGCGGGCGCTGCTGCTCCGCGAAGGAGTGAAGTTCGCGCCCGGCGGCGCCGTCAATCTCGCGGTGTTCGGCTGGCCGGCGGAGGCCTACGACAGCGCCGTGGCGGCCCACACCAGCGCCGCCTCGTCCCGCAGGTCGCGCAGGTTGAAAGGCTTGCGGACGTAGCCCCGGGCCCCTACTCGGGAGCGAACGTCTCCATCACTGCCTGCCGAAAGCTCACGGGATCCACGGCCGGATAGCGATACAGCTGCGGCTCGATCGCCGTGAAGTACGCCCGGGCGGCCGCCGGCTCCACGAGGCGGCGGGCCACCATCTCGCGCACGTCCGCCAGATCTTGGGCGTGCCCGCGCTCTACTTTGGCCAGCGCCTGCCCATACAGATCGAAGTGATGAAACGAGAGCCGCCCGATGCGCGCGATGAACGGGCTCCGCTCCTCCCAGTCCGGCCGCACCGGGATGAAGTCGACCGGACTGGCGAGTTCCACGTTGATCTCGAGGCTCTCCTTGAGGGCCGGGATGGCCCTGAGCAGCGATTCCTGTTCGGGCGCGAAGCGGAGATCGACGTCGATCGTGGTCGGCCGCCAGCCGAATAACACCGCGGTCGCGCCGCCCGTGAAGTACACGCGCCCGTCGGCGCGGGCCGCGTCGGCGAGACCGTTCATGAACCGCTGAATGCGCTCGGCGTTGGCTAGCGCGCGCATGCCGCGGCGCGCGTGAAGCTCACGAGTCGACGCACCAGCGCGTTGTAGCGTGCATGGGCGGCGTCGGGGTCCTCGCGGCGCAGCAGCTCGTAAAGACGGTGCTCGGGAGCGGCCGGTCCGGGCGGCACGTCATAGCCTAGCCGGCGCAGCCGCGGCGCGCCGATCCAGACCAGAAGGGCGGCGACGGACTCGACGCCGCGCGCCGCGTCCTTGAGCCCGTGCTCGACCAGCTCGGCACCGGGCAGGGCAGGGATCATGGTCATGAGGCGATCCCCGCCGCCCACAGCCGCGCCGCCTCGTCCCGCAGGTCGCGCAGGTTGAAAGGCTTGCGGACGTAGCGCAGGCTCAGGCGCGCCAGCGCCTCCTCGGTCGACGCCCGCACGTCCCCTGTCGCAACGAGCACCCGCTCCTTCAAGCGCGGGTCGATCTCCAGCAGCTGCTCGATGAACAGGTGCTCGTGCGCCATCGCCTGCGCGTCCGCCAGGATCAGGTCGTAGCTGCGCGTGCGTGCGAGGTCGAGCGCGTGCTGCGGGTTACGCGCGACTTCCACGGCGTGGCCCTCACGCCCGAACAGCGCCTTGACCATGCGGCGTACCGCCGGGTCGTCGTCCACGAGGAGGATGGTACGCTTCGCCGGCGGTGAGACGGGGGTCGCCTGGGGCTCGGGTGTGTCGCGGCCCCCCCCACCCCCCCGTGGCGCGTCGGCCGGAGCCGGCGGGAGGTCCACGAGGAACGCCGCGCCGCCGTCCGCGGGCCGCTCGAGGGTGATGCGACCGCCGTGCGCCTCCACGATCGAGTACGTGATCGAGAGCCCGAGCCCCGTGCCATGGCCCGGCTCCTTGGTCGTGAAGAAGGGCGTGAACAGATGCGGCACGACGTCGTCGGGGATCCCGGGGCCCGTGTCGGCGACCCGCAGCCGCACCCGGTCGTCGAACCAGGTGCTCAAGTGGATGGCCCGCGGGCGCGCGGGGGGATTCGCCGCCACCGCCTGCGCGGCGTTGTTCAGCAGGTTCAGCACCACCTGCTGCAGCGCGTGGCGGTCGCCGAGCACCGGCGGCACCGTCGCCAGATCCTTCTCGATCGTGACGTCCTTGAGCTTCAAGTCGTAGCTCATCAGGAGCAGGGTGCGTTGGATCACGTCGTTCAGATCCACCGCCGCCTGCTCCGGAGGGCCCTTGCGGGCGAAGGTGAGGAGGTTGCGCACGATCCGCCCCGCCCGGTCTGCCTGCTCGTGGATCACCCGCAGGTGCCCGCGGTCCTTCGTGCCCAGCTCCTTCTGCTCTAGCAGGAACTCCGACAGCCCGGCGATCGAGGTGAGCGGGTTGTTGAGCTCGTGCGCCACGCCCGACACGAGCTGCCCCACCGCCGCGAGCTTCTCGCTCTGGATCAGCTGCGCCTCCATCGCCTGCTGGTCGGTCACGTCCTCGACCAGCACGACCACGCTCTGGTCGTCCGCGGGGGTGGGAATGCGCGCGGCGTTCACCCGGATCGTCCGGCCCCCCCCGAGAGTCGCCGACCGCACCACGATCGGCTGGATGCGGTCTCCCGCCCCTTCCCGCACGGCGGCGAGCAGATCGGCGAGGGCGGAAGACGGCCCGAGCAGCGCGGCGCCCAGATCGAGGCCGATGACCCCGGGGATCGGCGCCCCGAGCATCACGGCGAGCGCGCGGTTGGCGCGGCGCACCCGACCCGCTTCGTCCACCACCGCGATTCCCTCGCTGAGCGAGTCGAACGCCGTCTCCCATTGCTCCTTCGCGTGCCGCACCATCTCGAAGAAGCGGGCGTTGGCGATCACGACGGCGGCGTGCGTCGCCACCGTGGACAAGAGCCGGATGTCCTCAGGCGCGAACGCCCCGTCCCGCGGATTCGCGATCACCAGGGTGCCCACGAGCGCGCCGTGCGCGCGCAGCGGCACGGCGGCCGCGGCCTCGACCGAGAGCCCCGCGACGAGCGCGGTCTGCTCGCCGGTCGGGTTGCGCACCAGCTCGAGGCGGTCACTGGTGAGCGAACGCGCCACGAGACCCGGATCGTCGGGCGGGATGGCGCGCCGCGCGAGGGGCGCCAGCGTGCCCTGCGCCGCCGCCACATGCAGCCGCCGACGCTCGCCGTCGGCCTCGCCGTCCGCCGCGAGCGCCACCAGCGCGCCCTGGGCGTCGAGGAACCGCATGGCGTAGCCAACCACCTGCTCCACGACGCGGTCGAGCTGGATCGAGCCCGAGAGGATGTAGGACAGCTCCTGCAGGGAGAACAGCTCGGAGAGCCGACGGTTCAGCTCGTCCGCGGCGCGGCGCCGGTCGCGCTCGCTCTGCTCGAGGCGCCGTTTGAGGCGGACCGCGCCCCACCCGAGCCCGGCGGCGGCGAGCCCGAGCAGCAGCAGCACGATGGCGGGGATCACTCGGTCCACAGCGCGGCGCCTCCTGAAGGCACAACAATAATGCGCTTGACCGGGAGAATCCCGACTCATAGATTCGGCTATCCCTCTTGTTGAGAACCATTTTCAACTAGTCTCACGCCGGAGCGCGCATGCGGAAACTCCTCGGGTGGAGCCTTTTTTTTGCCCTGGCGGCTCCCACCCCCCTCCTCGCCCAGGAGCGCACGACGCTCGGCGGCTACGGCGAGGTCCATTACACCAATCCGACCGGGCCCAACACCCCGGCTGCAGTGAACCTCAAGCGGTTCGTGATCTATCTCGCCCACAGCTTCAGCGACCAGCTCGTCTTCCGCTCGGAGCTCGAGGTGGAGGACGCCCGGATCGAGGGCGGCCAGTCGGGGGGCGAGGTGGCCCTGGAGCAAGCGTACCTCGACTACCGCCTGAAGGACTGGCTCACCGTGCGCACCGGGCTCGTCCTCCCCCCGGTCGGCATCGTCAACGAGACGCACGAGCCGCCCACGTTCAACGGCGTGGCGCGGCCGGCGTTCGACCACGACGTCATTCCCACCACATGGCGCGAGATCGGGGTGGGCGCGCTGGGGAGCGTGCCGTGGGTGAAGGGCCTGTCGTACCGGGTGTACCTGGTGAACGGGCTCAAGGCCGAGGGCTTCTCCGCCGACGAAGGGATCCGGCAGGGGCGCCAGGAGGGGCGGGAGGCGAGCTTCGCGAACCCCTCGCTCACGGGGCGGCTCGAGTGGGCCCGTCCGGGCGGGGGCCTCAAGGTCGGTGGCTCGTTCTGGTACGGCGGCACGGCCGACACGAACGCCGCCGTGGGGACGGGGACTTTCGCCGCTCCCCTGACCCTCATCTCGGCGGACGCGCGCTACGACACCGGGCCGTTCGCACTCCGGGCCGTGGTCGCGAACATCAGCGTGAGCGACGCGCAGGCGATCAACGCGGCGTACGGGCAGTCCGTGGGCAGCCGGATCGCGGGCGGCTACCTCGAGGCCGCCTACGACGTCCTCGCCACGCTCGCCCCGGCGTCGTCCCAGAAGCTCAACGGCTTCGTGCGCCACGAGCGGTACGACACGCAGGCGGCCGTGCCCGCCGGCGTCACGCAGGACGAGACGCTCGCCCGGCGCATCACCACGTTCGGCCTCACGTACAAGCCCACGTGGAATACGGCATTCAAGGGGGACTACCAGCTGCTCCGCAACAAGGCCGGCGTGGGCGAGTACGAGGTGCTGGCCCTCGGTGTGGGGTACCAGTTTTGACGTGACGGTCACGCTCGCGCTCCTCCTGCTCGCGACACAACACCCGGCCGCGCCGCCGGGCAAGCTCGCTGCCTCGATCGCCCGGGTGTTCGGCCCGGGCGCCCGCGTGGACACCGTGCTGGTGGACACCGCGACGGTGCTGCGGGTGTCCCGCGGCGACTCGCTGCTCGGGTTCGCCGCGCTGGGGAACGTGCTCGGCAAGGACCAGCCGATTACCTTCCTCGTGGCGATCGATCCCGCCGACCGATTGAAGGACGTGGACATCCTGGTGTACCGCGAGCCGTACGGCGGCGAAGTGGCGTACGAGCCGTGGCGGCGGCAGTTCCGCGGAAGGACCGTCCAGGATTCTCTGCGGGTCGGCAGGGAGATCCGCAACATCTCGGGCGCCACGATCAGCGTGCACGCGGTGACGCTGGGCGTGAAGCTCCTGCTCGCCGAGCTCACGGCATGGCACCGGGGCGGGGTGATCCGATGAGCCCACCCGCCCCCCCGACCTGGCGGGACGTGCCCGCCGCCCTGCGGACGCTCGCCCGCTGGACCGTGATCGTTCAGCTCGTCGGCTACACCACGTCGCTCGTGTTCGTGTGGCACACCACCCGCCTCACGCCGCCCGGCATCGAGGGGCGCTACCGCGGCACCGATCCCGAGGCCCTGCCCGCCACGGCGGAGATGCAGTTCCCGAAGTCGTTTTCCCAGATGCTCACGATCACCCACACGCATCTCCTCTCCATGGCGGTGATCTTCGTGCTCACGGGGCTCGGGCTCGCGCTGTGCGCGCGCCCGTCGGAGCGCTGGAAGCGCCTCCTCATCGCGGAGCCGTTCGTCGCCCTGCTGGTGTCGTTCTCCGCGATGTGGCTGATGCGCTACGTGGACCCGCGCTTCAGCTGGCTGCTCGAGGCCTCGAGCGCGGTGCTGGCGCTGACGTTCTACCTGCAGTCGTACCTCATCCTGCGGGAGCTGGGCTCGTGAAGCGGCGTGACTTTGTGCAGGTGCTGGGTGCAGGGTGCTTGGGGATAGGGGGTGCCGTTCCCCGGATCCGCTCTCGTGAGGACGTGTTCGTCGAGCGCTGGTCGTGGGCGATGGGGCAGCCGGTGCACGTGATGGTGTTCGCGGGCTCGGAGGGGGAGGGGCTCGACGCCTGCGCCGCCGCGCTCGCGGAGCTGCGGCGCGTCGAGGGTCGGCTCACCCTGTTCGACGACGCGAGCGACCTGTGCGAGCTGAACCGCCGCGCGGGGCGCCGAGCGATGCGCGTGGACGAGGACCTGCGGGCCGTGCTGGCGCTGGCGCAGCGGCTCAAGCGGCACAGCGGCGGCGCGTTCGACGTGGCCGTCGAGCCGCTGATGCGCGCCTGGGGGTTCCACCGGCCGCGCCGGATGGCGCCGTCGGCCGCCGAGGTCGCCGAGGCGCGCGCGGCGGTCGCCACGGCCGTCGTGGAGCTCGACGGCGACGTCGCACGGCTCCCCAACGGCCACACCCAGCTCGACTTTGGGTCGATCGGGGTCGGGTACGGGATCGACCGCGCGCTCGGCGTGCTGCGCGTCCGCGGGATTCGCCGCGCGTTGCTCGACGTCAGCGGCGACATCGGCGCGCTCGGCGCGCCGCCGGGAGAGGACGGCTGGCTCGTGGGGATCGCCGATCCGGACCGCCGGGGGCGGAGCGTCGCCGCCGTGCGGCTCAATAACGGGGCGCTCGCCACCGCCGCGAACACCGTCTCGCTGGTGCGCTACGGCGCGCTGGTCGCGGGGCACGTGATGGACCCCGCGACCGGATGGCCGGCCCGGGCGCTGCGTCAGGCGTCGGTCATGACGCGGACCGCGACGGACGCGGATGCGCTGTCGACGGCGATGCTGGTCTCCGGACGCGAGCCCCCTGGCGTACTGCAGAGTTGGACGGTTAGGCGGTTAGACGGTTAGGCGGTTAGAAAAGCACCAGTCTACTAACCGCCCAACCGCCTAACCGCCTAGTCTCGCCCTCGCCAGCACCCTGGAGCGCTCGCGGTCGAGCAGGGGCAGGATGGTGCGCCACACGTCGTTGGTCGCGTCCTGGTAGCTGACGCCCACGCTCTCGCGGAAGTTGATCCCCTCTTCGAAGACGTAGATGGCGATGGCCTGCTCGCGCGCGTCGAGCTGGTAGGAGCTCCAGCGCGGCGAGAGCGGCACGATGCCCACGGGGCGGAACAGCCGGCTCTGGCTCGTGATGTTCACGTCCTCGGGGCTGAACCGCGCCTGCGGCATGACACCGAAGAAGGTCACCATCACGAGTGTGGGGCGCGCAATGCCGGCGCGCTGCGTCGCGAGCTCGATCTCCGCCCGCTTGCTCTTCATGAGCTGCTCGAGCGACGCGTAGGTGTCGGGGGCGAGCAGGCGGATCACGGACTCCGCGAGCGGCAGCACCTGAATCTGCAGCTGGTCGGTCGCGAACTTGACGACGATGTCGTCGCGTTTCAGCGTCCCGTAACCCACGGGCAGCGTGTCCTGGGCGGTTAGGCGGTTAGGCGGATAGCCGGTTAGTAAAAGCACGCTGAGCGCGATTTCACTAACCGCCCAACCGCCTAACCGCCTAACCGCTTTGGTCATGCCGCCGTCCCCCGAACGAGCTCCGCTACCGCCTCCCGCAGCTCGGCCACGCCCACTCCCGCCCGCGCGCTCGTCACGATCGCCTGATCCGCGTCGAGCGCGAGCGCCTCGCGCAGCTCCCGTTCCCGCTCGCCCCGCTGTCCCCGGGGAAGCTTGTCGCTCTTGGTGAGCGCCGCAAGCACGCGGGTCTGGCGCGCGGCGAACAGGTCCTGCATCGCCCGGTCGTCCGGCGAGGGTTCGCGGCGGATGTCGAGCAGCCAGAGGACCCCCGCGAGCCGCGGCCGCTCCAAGGCGTGCCGGATGAGCAGCCGGAACGCGGTTCGCTCGGCTTTCGCCGCTCTGGCATAGCCGTATCCCGGAAGGTCGAGGAGATAGAGGGGCTGGGGGCTTGGGGCTCGGGATTCGGGCATTCCGAGCCCCGAACCCCTAGCCCCGAGTCCCGGGATCACATACACGTTCATCCCCCGCGTCTTCCCCGGAGTGCCGGAGACCTTGGCGATCCGCCGGCCGGCCAGGGCGTTGAGCAGACTGGATTTTCCGATATTGGAGCGGCCGACGAGGGCGACTTCTGGGAGGGGGAGATCGAGCGGGGCATCCGCCCGGGGGAACGAGCCGACGAAGTAGGGGCGCAGCATGCTGCGCCCCTGCTCAGGCTTCTTTCTTCTGGCGGACGCGCTCGGTGACGAGCAGCGGGGGCCGGCCCTCGGTCACGCACTCGGCCGTGATGGCGACCTCGCGCACGTCGTCCCGGCTGGGCAGCTCGAACATGATGTCGGTCATCATCTCTCTGCTTGGTGAGCGCGTTCTTGGGCTCGATCAGGATGCGGATCAGCGCGTCCTCGTCGAGCGAGTCGAGCGGCACCGCCACCGGGAGCCGGCCGACGAGCTCGGGGATGAGGCCGTAGCGCAGCAGGTCGTCGGGCTCGACGTCGGCGAAGGGGTTCTTCTTGATCTTCTCGGGCGCCCCCTTGGCGATCTCCTCTTTGGTGAAGCCGATCTGCCGCCGCCCGGTGCGCGATTCGATGATGCGCTCGAGCCCGTCGAAGGCGCCGCCGCAGATGAAGAGGATGTCCTTGGTGTTGACCTGGATGTACTCCTGCTGGGGGTGCTTGCGGCCGCCCTGCGGCGGCACGCTCGCGATGGTCCCCTCGAGGATCTTCAAGAGCGCCTGCTGCACCCCTTCGCCCGACACGTCCCGGGTGATGCTCGGGTTCTCCGACTTGCGGGCGATCTTGTCGATCTCGTCGATGTAGACGATGCCGCGCTCCGCCTCCGAGACGTTGAAGTCCGCCGCCTGGAGCAGGCGCACCAGGATGTTCTCCACGTCCTCGCCGACGTAGCCCGCCTCGGTGAGCGTGGTCGCGTCCGCGATGGTGAAGGGGACGTCGAGGATGCGCGCCAGCGTCTGGGCGAGGAGCGTCTTGCCCACGCCGGTCGGCCCGATGAGCAGGATATTCGACTTGTCGAGCTCGACCTCGGCCTCGCGGCCCCCCCCCTGGTGCGAGTTGATGCGCTTGTAGTGGTTGTAGACCGCGACGGCCAGGGTCTTCTTGGCCTTCTCCTGGCCGATCACGTACTGGTCCAGCACGTCCTTGATCTCCGCCGGCGTCGGGACCTGGGTGATCGCCTCGGAGACCTCCCGCTCCTCGTCCTCCGCCAGGATCTCGTTGCAGAGGGCGATGCACTCGTTGCAGATGTAGACCGACGGCCCGGAGATGAACTTCCGGACCGAGTCCTTCGACTTGCCGCAGAAGGAGCAGCGGAGGTGCTTATCGTGGGACATGGAGACCTAGTATGGGAAACGAGGGTCCGTGGCGCAAGGCGTCACTTCTTCTTCCCGTCGTCGATCTGCTGCAAGTTCGCGATTACGTTGTCGATAAGCCCGTATTCCTTCGCTTCCTCCGCGGACATGAAGCGGTCGCGGTCCATGTCCTTCTCGATGTGCTCGACCGGTTTCCCGGTGTGCTTGGCGTACAGCTCGTTGAGCTTGCCGCGCAGGTACAGGATCTCGCGGGCCTGGATTTCGATGTCGGAGGCCGTGCCCTGCGTCCCGCCCGACGGCTGGTGCATCATGATGCGGGCGTGGGGCAGCGCCGAGCGCCGGCCCTTGCGGCCGGCGGTGAGCAGGAACGACCCCATCGAGGCCGCCATCCCCATGCAGATCGTGTTCACGGGCGCGCGCAGGAACTGCATCGTGTCGTAGATCGCCATCCCCGAGGACACGAGCCCACCCGGGCTGTTGATGTACAGGTAGATGTCCTTCGCCGGGTCGTCCGCATCGAGGAACAAGAGCTGCGCGATGATGATGTTGGCGACCTCGTCGTTGATCTGGGTGCCCAGGAACACGATGCGGTCCATGAGCAGCCGGCTGAAGATGTCGTAGGTGCGCTCGCCGCGGCTCGACCGCTCGATGATGTAGGGCGGATAGATCTGATTCGTCGTCACGTCTGCTCCACGGTGGATTGCGACAAGAGGAACGCGAACACCTTCTCCTCGGTGAGGCCGCGCTCGACATCGCGCAGCCGCTTCGCCTTCTCGAGCGACGCCCGCAGCTCCGCCGCGGTCGTGCCACGCCGCTCGGCCAGCTCCCGCAGCCGCTCTTCGAGCTCCGCCTCGGTAGCCCGCAGCTGGTGGTGCTCCACCACCCAGTCGAGGATCAAGTCCCGCCGCACCTGCGCCTCGGCCACGGGCCGGAACTCTTGGGCGAATTGCGGCCACCGGTCTTCCGGGATGCCGTAGGCCTGGCCGTACGCGTACAGCGCCCGCTCGACGAGCGGCCGCGGCGCCACCACCCGGTTCGCCTGCACGATCTGCTCGATCAGCTCGGCGCGGACCTTCGCGTCGGCCT
>WNFU01001551.1_pt1 | contig 32464 bp, 29 predicted proteins | sample 5400121 | NCBI WGS metagenome assembly WNFU01 (sample SAMN13153360, study PRJNA577476) | soil metagenome | isolation source: 100 cm soil or saprolite under grassland replicate 1 | place: USA:California | collected 2016-06-15
ACGCCGGCGGCGGCCGCGAGCAGACGGTCCCGCGCTTCGCGTGACGCGAGACGCACGGCCGGACCGATCGACGCGAGCGTCACCGATCCGCCCGAGCCGGGTCCATAGGGCGCCTCCGTGTCGCCGAGGCGCACGGCGACCTGATCGAGATCGAGACCGATCTCTTCGGCGCAGACCTGCGCGACAGCGGTGCGCGTGCCCGTGCCGATGTCCTGCACGCCGACGCGCACGACCGCGGTGCCGTCGGTCTCGAAGTGCACGCTCGCGTACGCGGGTGGACCGCCGCCGCCGCCCCAGATCTGCGACGCCATGCCGATGCCACGTCGGCGATGTGGCGACGAGCCGCGCATGCCGCCCGTACGACGCTTGCTCCACCCGATCTCGCGCGCGCCGATCGTGTAGCACTCGAGCAGCCGCTTCAGCGAATAGCGCTTGTTCGTCCGCGGATCCACCGCCGATGCCGCGTGTCGCCGTCGCAGCGTGAGCGAGTCGACGCCCATCTTCTCCGCGAGCTCGTCGACGGCGCTCTCGAGGGCAAAGGTCCCCTCGACGTATCCGGGTGCCCGGAACGCCGAGAGCGATCCGGCGTTCGTGGTGACGCGGTAGGCCTGGCTGCGCACGTTGGGCACGTCGTAGAGCGTGTTCGTGGGACCGGTCGGGTTGGCGATCCAGCGCCCTTGACCGGCGTTCGACCAGGACGTGTGCTCGATCGCGGTGATGCGACCATCGCTGCCCGCGAGCTTCAGCGTCTGCAACGTGGCCGAGCGGTTCCCCGCCGCGAGGTTCTCCTCATGGCGCGTGAGGATGCACCGCGCGGGCCGCCCGAGGCGCATCGCGAACAGGGACGCGTAGACCGCGTACTTGTAGGTCCCGAGCTTCGCGCCGAAGCCGCCACCCATGTACTCGCAGAGCACGCGGATATTCGCGGGATCGAGCTTGAGCGCGTCCTTCAACATGTTGCGCACGCCGAACACGGACTGGGTCGACTCCCAGACCGTGAGCCGCTCGCCATCCCACTGCGCGACGGCGCCGTGCGTCTCGAGCGCGTTGTGCAGCTGGGTGGACGTGCGGTAGGTGACATCCACCGTCGCGTCGGCATCGCGGAGCGCCTTGCGCGCGTCGCCGCGTTTGAACGATCCCGCGTCATGCACGTTGCCGTCGGCGTCGAGCTTCGGCGCCCCGTCGGCGATCGCCTCCTCCAGATCGACCACGTGCGGGAGCAGCTCGTAGTCGACCTCGATGAGGTTCAGCGCGCGTTCGGCGGTATCGACGTCGTCCGCGGCGACCGCCGCAACGTCGTCGCCGACGAAGCGCACCTCTTCGCGGAAGATCGTCTTCTCGCCGCGGAACTCGATCTCCGGCGCGTTGAAGCGATGTAAGACGCCGCGGACGCCCGCGAGCGCCTCCGCCCGTGACGCGTCGATGCGCCGCACCCGAGCGCGCGGATAGGGGCTACGCAGAACGTGTACGTGGACCATTCCTACGAGCAGAACGTCGTGCGTGTACACCGCGCGGCCGGTCACGCGCTGTACTCCATCGACGCGGACGTGCTCCTTCCCGACGACGGTGAACGGCCCATCGGCCATCGCCGGAAGGTCGCGGCCCTCCACCAATGTGGTGGTCTCGTAGATCTCGCCCTCGAACTCGTCGCGGCTCTTGACGACGCGCGGGCCCCTCACGACCTGCCCTTTCGCGCCGCGGACATTCGCGCCGCGGACATTCCCGCCGCGACGATGTTGGGGTACGCGCCGCAGCGGCACAGGTTGCCGGCGACCGCGCGGCGGACGTCGTCTTCGCTCGGCTGCGGCGTGCCGCGCAGCAGCGCGACCACCGACATGATCTGGCCGGGCGTGCAGAAGCCGCACTGATACGCGTCGTGATCGAGGAAGGCCTGCTGCACCGGGTGCAGCGCCCCGTTCTTCGCAAGGCCCTCGATCGTCTCGACGCTCTTCCCCTCGCAGGCGATCGCGAGGGTGAGGCACGCATACACCGGACGGCCATCGATGAGGACGGTGCACGCGCCGCAGTCGCCCTCGTTGCACACCAGCTTCGTGCCGGTGAGGCCGAGCGATGTACGCAGCACGTCGAGCAACGATCGGCGCGGCGTCGCGCGTGCGGTCACCATGGCGCCGTTCACGTTGAGAGAAACGTCGACCGCCTCTGGTCCACGGAACGGGGGCACACGGAAATCGTACCGAGCGCCGCCGCCGTATGCTCCGAGCGCCAGCAGCGGGGGAGGTCGGCAGTGGCCATCCAGCGGGTCGGCATCGTCGGTTTCGGTCAGATGGGCTCGGGTATCGCGCAGGTGTGCGCGATGGCCGGCCTCGACGTCCTCGCGCGCGATGTCGAACAGAAATTCGTCGACCGTGGCCTCTCGCGCATCGACGGTTCGCTCGCGCGCGTCGTGAAGTCCGGCAAGCTTTCGGACGAAGACGCGAAGAAGGCGCGCGGCCGCGTGAAGACCACCACCGCGCTCGCGAACTTCGCCGACCGCGAGCTCATCATCGAGGCGGTCATCGAGGTCATCGACGCGAAGAAGGAGGTCTTTGGCGAGCTCGATCGGATCTGCCCGCCGACGACGATCTTCGCCTCGAACACGTCGAGCCTCACGATCGTCGAGATGGCGGCGACGACGAAGCGCCCGGACCGTTTCGCGGGCCTGCACTTCTTCAACCCGCCCGTGGTCATGCAGCTCGTGGAGATCGTGCGCGCGATCACCACCAGCGACGCGACCGTCGCGACGCTCCGCGAATTCGTCACGGGTCTGGGACACACGCCGGTCGTGTGCAAGGACACGCCGGGATTCATCGTGAACCGGATGATGGTCCCCTACCTGCTCGAGGCGGTGCGTGCGCTCGAGGCCGGAGTGGCGTCGGCGGAGGACATCGACAAGGCCGTGAAGCTCGGCCTCCGCCACCCGATGGGTCCGTTCGAGCTCATCGATTACACCGGCGTCGACATCAACCTGCACGTCGCCAACGTCTTCTTCGAGGAGTTCAAGGATCCCGCATGGGCGCCGCCGCCGCTCCTGAAGCGGATGGTCCTGGCGGGCCGGCTGGGAGTGAAAACGGGCAAGGGCTTCTACGAGTACGACGAGAACGGGAAGCGGAAACCTTAGACCCGCTCGAGGCCGAGGCCACCACCAAGGCAGCGATCTGGGGCGCGATCGCCGGCGTCGCGCATCTGGCCGCCACCGCCATCGGACCGGGCTTCTATCCGGACTGGTACTTCCTCCTCACCGCCGTCGCGTACGGTCTGCTGCTGCCGGTCATCGCGGTCCTGCACGTGCGTCACCGCGCGTCGCGGCAGAGCGGCGCGGTACTCGGGACGATCGCCGGGACAGCGGTCGTGACGCTCGGGATCGCCGCGTCGGCGAGCCCACCGATCGTCGTCGCCGCGCTCTTCGTTCGCGGGATCTGGTGGTGGACGATCGGCAAGCTGTGGTGGGAGACGGATCTGTTCCCCCGCTGGCTCGGCCTCGCGACGATGGCGCTGGCGGTGCTGTGCATCGCGCTCGCGCTGTCGTCCGGCGCGATGGGCGTGGACATGAGCGTCGCGTGGATCCCGCTCCGGCTCGCGCTCGGCGCGTGGCTCCTCGTACTCTCCGTGATCCTCTGGCGATCACGGTGACGGCGTGACCACGGCCGCCAACTGGAGCGAACGGCCCTCGTTCGAGGACGTCCTCGCAGCCAGAAGATTCCTCGCGCCATACCTGGAACCGACGCCGCTCGTCCAGCGTCACGGCGTGAGCGCGGCGATCGGCGTCGACGTCTGGCTCAAGTGTGAGGGCCTGCTGCCGACCGGGGCGTTCAAGGTGCGCGGCGGCCTGAACCTCGTTGGGCGCGATCCGACCGCGAGGAAGGGTGTCATCGCGGCTTCGACGGGGAATCACGGCCAATCGCTCGCCTACGCCGGGCGCGTGTTCGGCGTTCCAGTGACCATCGTCGTACCCGAAGGTGCCAATCCACTGAAGCTCGCGGCGATGCGCGCCGCTGGCGCGACGATCATCGAGCACGGGCGTGACTACGACGACGCGCGGGAAGAGTGCGAGAAGCGCGCCACGGCGACCGGCATCCGCTACGTGCACTCCGGCAACGAGCCGTACCTGATCGCCGGCGTCGCTACGGCGGCGCTCGAGGTGTTGCTCGAACGACCCGACATGGATGTGTTCATCGTGCCGGTCGGGGGCGGGAGCGGCGCCGCGGGCGCGGCGCTTGTCGCGAAGACGGTCCGGCCGAGTACGACCGTGATCGGCGTGCAATCGGAGGGCGCGCCCGCGGCATACCTCGCGTGGCGCGACCGCGTGCCGCGTGCGACCGAACGCGCCGCCACGTTCGCCGAAGGCCTCGCCACGCGCACTTCGTTCGACCTTCCGCAGCGGATGCTGGTCGCGCTCCTAGACGACTTCGTCCTCGTGACCGACGAGGAGCTCTATGAGGGCATGCGCCTGCTCCTCGTCGAAGGACACATCGTCGCGGAGGGTGCCGGCGCCGCCGCGGTGGCGGTCGCCCGGCGACTGGCGAAGCGTCTCGCGGGGCGGCACCTGGCGTGCTGGGTGAGCGGCGGGAACGCGACGGCGGAATCTCTGAGACGCGCGCTCGATCACGCCGCGCCGCGGCCGTCCGGCTGAGCGATACCATCCAAGCCGTGGCGGTCACCACGCGCGCGCGTCACGAATCCCTAGGCCTCACGCTCGATGACGTCAAAGGCATGTACCGGAAGATGCTGGAGACGCGCATGGTGAGCGAGCGGATCCTGCAGCTGAACCGGATGGGCCGCACGCCCTTCGGCGCGGGCACGGACGGCCACGAAGGCGCGCAGGTCGGCGCCGCGTGGAACATCCGCCGCGGCAAGGACTGGACCGTCCCGTATTACCGCGACATGGGCGTCGCCTTCGTGCTCGGCGTCACGCCGCTCGAGGAGTTCCGCATGGTGCTCGCGAAGGCGACGGACGAGCACACCGCTGGACGGCAGGTGCTGAACCAATTCTCCAAGCCGCGCGACCGGATCGTGACGCGATCGGTGTGCGTCGGCACCGAGTTCCCGCATGCGGTCGGCCTCGCGCTGGCGATCCGCAATCTGAAAGAAGACAACATCGTGTTCGCATTCGGCGGCGACGCCGCGACGAGCCCCGGGGATTTCCACGAGGCGATCAACTTCGCGTCCGTGCACAAGCTGCCGGTCGTGTTCGTGATCGAGAACAACCTGCTCGCGATCTCGACGCGCTTCGAGCAGCAGATGGCGGTCCAGAACGTCGCCGACAGGGCCTCCGCCTACGCCGTGCCCGGCTTCATCGCCGATGGCATGGACGTGCTCGACAGCTACGAGAAGACGAAGCACGCCGTGGAGATCACGCGTTCCGGCGGTGGTCCAACGCTGGTCGAGCTCAAGTGCTACCGCTATCAGCCGCACACGTCGGACGACGACGACAGCCGCTACCGCACGAAGGAAGAGGTCCGCCAGTGGATGGCCAAGGACCCGCTCGACCGAACGCGCCGGTACCTCGCGGAGCAGAACGTCAGCGCGAACGACCTGGAGACGATCCGCGCCGAGCTCGACGCCACGATCGAGGCCGGGATCGCGCAGGCCGAGAGCGAGCCCGATCCGCGGCCAGAGGACGCGAACAAGCACGTCTACGCCGAGGAGGCGCCACTCCCCGACGGCACGCGCGCGTAGCCGGCATGCGCGCCGTCGCGCTCGCGCTGGCCGTACTTCTCGCGGCCTGCGCGCAGCCGCCGACGCGCACCGAGCCCTCGCCGTCCCCGACGCACGAAGCAGGCGCGCTGGACGTGAGCGTGCTGCTCGATCTCTCAGGCGCGCGCGCGGCCATCGGCACCGCGCAGCGGAACGCGATGCAGATCTGGCTCGATCAGCACTCGCGAGGCACGGCGATCAAGACGCGCGTGAAGTTCGTGGACCTCGCGAGTGCGGACGGGCGCGCCATCGTCGAGCTTCGGCGCGCCGCGGTGGAGGATCGCGCCGACGCCGTCATCATCGGCGCGCCGCTCGACTACGACGACACCTTCGCGCGGGCGCTCGAGGTCGCGCAGCTCCCGGTCCTGCTGACGCTTCCCGCCGAACCGACGGGCCGCTGGGTGTTCGGGCTCGCGCCGACATACGCCGAGCTCGCGCGCCTGGCGATCGACGATGTCTCGGCGCGCAAGCTGCTCGGACCGACGCTCCTGGTGACCGACGAGAGCGCGACCGCCGTCGCAGAGCGGATCGCCATCTCGCGCGAGCTCGAGCGGCGTGGCGTGATGCGACTGACGCCGGTCGCCGTCAACGCGCAGGATGCCGCGCAGCGCATCCGCGCGGGCGCCTCGCTCGCCAAGAGCATTCTCTTCGTCGGCAGCTCCGCCACGTTCACCGAGGCGATGCGTTCGCTCGCGGCATCGGGCATCACGCCGCGCGCGTACTTCCCGTACGTCACCGAGACCGCGGACCTGTCGGCGTTGCGCGAGGCGCAGCCCATGGTGACCTGGCCGGGATCGCGGAACATCGTCACGTTCGCGGTGCTGTCGGCATCGTCTTCGTTCCTGCAGACGTACACCGATCGCCACGGCGCTGCCAGCACGCCCGCGGCGACGGCGTACGACGCGCTCGCGCTCCTGGACGCCGCGGCGGCGTCGGGCACCGATCGCGTGATGCTGCGCGATCGCCTCGAGACGCTGACCTTCGCGGGCGTGGCGACGCGGTACAGCTTCACACCCATGCGCCATTCAGGATTCGCGGTCGCGGACCTCGCGTATCTCCGCTGGATCACCGCAGGGCTGGGCCGAACGGGGATCGCGCTCGCGCCCGAACCGGAGCCGAAAGAGGAGCGCTAGCCTTGCCGCCGATGCCGCGAAGCGAGCTCGACCGGCTCATCTACGACTGGAACCGCGATGGCCGCGCCGCGAAGGCGGACTACCGGGCGGTCGAGCTCGACGACGAAACGCTCCGGGACGGGTTGCAGGGACCGTCGGCGCGCAACCCGCCGATCGAAGTGAAGAAGCGACTCCTACACCTCATGGATCAGCTCGGCATCGACAGTGCCGATATCGGCCTGCCCGGCGCGTCCGAGCGCGCGCGCGACGAGGTCGCGGCGCTGGCGCGCGAAACGACGACGCTCAAGACGTTGCGGCCGAACATGGCGCTGCGAACGCATCCCGCGGACGTGAAGGGCGCGATCGAGGCCGCCACCGCAGCGGGCGTGAAGATCGAAGCCTGCGCGTTCATCGGCTCCTCGCCGATCCGTCGCTTCGCCGAGGACTGGTCGCTGGACACGATGCTGCGCAGCGTCGAGCAGTCGGTCACCGCGCTGGTGAAGGCGGATCTTCCGGTCATGTTCGTGACGGAGGACACCACGCGCGCGGACGCCGAGACCCTGGTGAAGCTCTACGACGCGGCGATCGGCTGCGGCGCGCAGCGCATCTGCTTTTCCGACACGGTCGGCCACGCGACCCCGGAGGGCGTGCGCAACCTACTCGCTTTCGCGCGTGACGAGATCGTCCGCGGACGCGACGTCAAGATCGACTACCACGGTCACAACGACCGCGGCCTGGGCACGATCAACGCGCTCACCGCGACCGCGATCGCGGACCGCGTGCACGGCTGCGCGTTGGGCATCGGCGAGCGTGTCGGCAACACGTCGATGGATCAGCTCCTCATCAACCTGCAGCTCTGGGGACTCATCGACCGCGACCTGGTGCCGCTCACCGAGTACGTCGCGCTGGTGGCCGAGCACTGCGGGTTCCCCATCCCGCCGAACTATCCGGCGTTGGGGTCGGACGCCTTCCGCACCGGTACCGGCGTTCACGCCGCGGCGGTCATCAAGGCCCTGCGCAAGGGCGACCGCGCTCTGGCGGACCGCGTGTACAGCGGCGTTCCCGCGAGCACGCTCGGCCGCGAGCAGCGCATCGAGGTGGGACCGATGAGCGGGGAATCGAACGTCGTTTACTGGCTCGAGTCGCACGGCTACCAGGCGACGCCGGACCGCGTGCAGCGCGTCTTTGACGCCGCGAAGGCGAGCGACCGGCTGCTCAGCGACGCGGAGCTGCGCGCCCTGGCGGGATAGGCATGAGCGACACTGGATGGAGTGAACAGCATCCAGCCCGCGCGCCTCCGGCCGGGCGCGAGCGTCGACCGCAGCGCGGACCCCGAGGCCGGCACCACGTCGGCGACGAGCGCCGCTCCGATCCGCGGCCGCGCGCTGATCTTCTGGGACCCGAAGGTCCCGGGGAAGAAGCTGGACGCGATCGACACCGACCAGATCACGCCCGCGGATGACTGCGTGTCCGAAAGCCTGGAGACGCTCGACGCGCGCTGGAAGGCTGGCTCCTTCCGGCACCTCATGCCGGACTTCCGCGAGCGCGTCCGCCGCGGTGAGACGTTCATCGTCGCCGGCGACCGCTTCGCGATCGGGTCGTCGCGCGAGATGAGCCCGGCCGGCCTCAAGGGCGTCGGCGACGAGGCGGGCGTCGAGCTCGTGATCGTGTGCGGCGCGGGCATGGGCGACATCTTCCGCCGCAACGCGCTCAACCTCGGCCTGCACGTCGTCCAGAGCCGCGCGGCGGTCGAGGACGCGCAGGAGGGCGACGCGTTCTCATTCGATCCGCGGACGCGAGGCCTCACCAACGAGACGCGCGGAAAGACGTACGACCCCGCGCCGCTCACGCCGATGGAGGAGGACATCCGCCGTTCGGGCGGGATCATCAAGATCGGGAAGCGCGAGTTCCAGGAGTCGGTGACGCGAACGCCCGCGATCGAATGGCCGGACGCGAAAACGGCGCGCGGGCTCACCTCGACCGAACAGATCCTCTGGGCGCATCGCGTCGACCGCGACGCCGAGGTGCGCGCCGGCGCGACCATCCGCGTCTACGCGGACCTGCTGCCCGCGTCGGACGGGACGGCGCCCTTCTCGATCCACACCTTCAACCAGATCACCGGCGGCGACGTCATCCACCCGCGCCAGATCGCGATCGCCAACGACCACTTCGTGTTCAATCGGCGCGAGGCGGACGACAAGCAGACGGAGATCGGGCGGCAGTTCGCCGAGCGGTACGGCATCGTGCGGCCTTACTACGCGACACCGGGCGACGGCATCTTCCACTTCTATTTTCCCGAACAGGGCCTCGTCGTTCCCGGCGCGCTCATCCCCGGCGCCGATTCCCACAGTCGCGCGTACGGCGCGTACGGCGCGCTCGGCTATGGCGTCGGGTCGACCACGCTCGGGTTCGGGTGGGCGACCGGCTACGTCTATTTCACCGTCGCCAAGCAGCGCCGCGTCACCTTCCGCGGGAAGCTCCAGCCATGGGTCAGCGGCAAGGACGTCGTGCTCGCGCTGCTCGCGCGCTGGGGAGCGAAGCAGTCGCAGGGGATGAGCGTCGAGTTCGTCGATGCCCAGAAGCAACTGCCGATGAGCTATCGCAACACGATCGCGAACATGATGGCCGAGGCCGAAGCGCTGAACGGGATCTTCGCGCCGGACGACATCACGGACGAGTGGTATCGGGAGAAGGGGATGACCGATCTCCCCTACCCGCGATTCAGTCCCGGCGACGACGCGCGTTACGAGATCGACGAGACGCTCGACCTCTCGGAGGTGGTGCCGCTCATCGCCAAGCCGTTCAGTCCCGGGAACGCGTTCCCGGCAATCGAGGTCGCCCGCGAGCGGCTCCCATTCGACAAGGCGTTCATCGGATCGTGCACCAACGGTGGCTACGCCGACCTGCTCGAGGCGGCGCTCGTGCTGAAGCAGGCGCGCGCCAAGGGGGCGACAAAGGCAGCGAAAGAGTTCGTCATCTTCCCCGGTTCCGGCGGCGTCAAGCGCGACATCGAGCGCGCCGACCAGCGCCTCGGCGGGGAATCGATCGCGGACGTGTTCCGCTCCGCCGGCGCTCAGATCCGCGAATCATGGTGCGGTCCCTGCTTCGGTCAGGGTCCCGACGCGCTGCACAAGGGAGAGACCGCCATCACGTCCTTTAATCGGAACTGGGCGAACCGCATGGGCGTGGGCGGCCTCGGCTACCTCGCGAGCCCCGCGGTCGTCGCGTCATCGGCGCTGCTCGGCTACATGGGGCCACCGAGCGAGCTCGGCATCGACTGGAAGGCGGAACGGTTCGCCTAGGATCTCGTGATCGACACGGCGGCCGACGCGGTCGTCGGTGTGTGGCTAGCGCACATCAGCGCGCCGGCGGGTAGTTGATGACGACGTCGTTCGAGCTCGAGAGACTCCAGTCGCGGCCGTTCGCGTCCGCGATCCCGGCCGTGCCGATGACGGTCGCGCCGATCTGGACACCGGCTACGGACCCGTCGCCCACGATCTTCAGATCGGCGGTCAGCACCACTGTGAGCACGCTGCCCGGCGCGTAGCTCGTTCCGGCCAGTAGCTCCGACGAGTCGTTGGTGTTGCACGCGACGTTCGTGCCGCAAATGAAGTCGGCGATGGTGCCGTCGGCGTCGCGCACGCGGATGTAGGCGCCGTTCGCCGGCACCCGAACTGGCTCGGTGAACGCGATCTTGAACGAGTCGCCCGCATCGAACGCGGTCGCGGATCCGCTCATGGCCACGAGTCGCGCTTCGAGTGACGCGGGTGAGAAGACCGTCGGTGGCGGTTGCGGAATGACCACGATCGGACCGAACGTCGACGGAGGCGGCGTGCCCAGCGGAACGACCGGCGTCACCGAGTAGCAGAAGGTGCCCGATCCAACGTCGTGATCGTCGAACGTCGTCACATCCGCATCGATCGGGACAGTGATCGTCGCGATCTGCGCGTACGTGCCAGATCCTGCTCCGCACGAGGTCGGGCCACCGGCCACCGTCGCGCGCGCGATCGCGAACATCACCCCATCCGCGTTGCTCGCAGGTTCGGTCAGCGTCAAGCGCACGTCGCTCATCACGCCGGTCCCGTGGAAGCTGCCGAACACCGTCGCCATGCTCGGCGCGGTGTTGCCAGAGTCGCTCGTGACGTCGAAGGTGGAGGTCTGGGTCGGGTCAATGCGATATGAGACGCTGACCGAGTCGCCACTCGACAGGACCTGCTCGAACTGAGTCCGCGATATCGTCGATCCGCCGTAGAGGAACGCGTCGTTGTCGTCCCAACGGAAGTACTGGCCGACGTCGACGAAGATCCGCTCGTCCACGGCGACGCTCTGGACGATCACCTTTTGCGCGCCCTGAGGCGCGCTCGGAGGAAGGAATCGAACCGCGCCGCCGATGCCCGTCGGCTCGGCGGGTCGGTCGAGCGGATCGACCAGGAGCTTGCGGTCGGTGTCCGAGTCGCGGAACACGATCGGCCGCACGAACGCGTTCACCGTGAACGACGAGATGGCGAACGTTATGGAATTCGACGAACCTCCGCCGACACATTCGATGAAGCTTGAATTGGCCGGCGCGCCGTTGATCAGTGTGAACACGGCGGCGCTCGAAAGATCCGCGCGTTCGTCGCCCACGACGTTGCCGGCGGTATCACGCTCGACGTCGCGGAGCGATCCGTCGGCGCGTGGCACGCGCGCGTCGATGAACGCCAGGTCGACGCAGACGCTGGCCCCCGACAGCGAGACCGTGTAGGTGCGCGTCGCGCCGGTCGCGAGTGTTGCACGGCCCGTCGGCGCGACGTCGATGCCGCTCGCTGGCGACGGGCTCGGCGTCGGCGATGGCGACGGACCAGGCTCGGGGAATTTCACCGTCACCTGCCAGAAGACGCCGAAGTCCTCCATCCAATTCGCGCCTTCGACGAGCGGCCGGATGTAGAGGCGATAGATGCCGGGTTCCTGCGGCGCCTGGATCGTGAACTGGAACCACGCGACCTGATTCGGGCCGACGTAGTCCGCGGGTTGCGCGGCCACGCGGTTGAAGCGCGGCCATCCGGTCGCGGGCGAGCCGTTCGTTCCGTCGCCACCGAGCATGCTCGGCTGATCCTGTCCCGGCAGCGGGCCCCACGTTCCCAGGAACGCCATCTCGCCCAGGCGACCCGACACCCACCCGCGCGTGCCGGAGTTGTAGTAGGCGACGACGGCCGTCGATCGTTCGCCGGGACAGAGCGTCGGATAACCGGACTGCCCGTACCACGACGCGTGGAATCCCTCGATGCCCGACGGGACGCTCGTCGGCGCCGGTATGCCGGGGCCGACGCTCGACGTGCAGGTCGCGGCGACAGCGCGCGACGGATGACCGATCGCGAGCGCGCCCGCGATGAGCGCAAGCACCGCGAGGTCGACCACGATCGCGCGCGCGGCACCGTGCCGCCAGGCCCGGACGGCGTTCACCAGGACAGCCTAGCGAACGAGCCGCCTGTCGGCCGTCAGCGGCACGGTGTGTGCCGGAAGCTCGCGTATGTCCGATACGACGCAGGTCATTCCGCCGCGGCGGCGCGGCCCCCGCTACATCGATCTCGGACTGGCGGCGGTCGCGGGCAGCCTGGCGACGATCGTGGTCGCCGCGGCCGTCTTTCTGAACGTCGCCGGCCGCGCGGGTGCCGGCTCGCCCTCGCCGTCGGCCTCGGCGTCGGCCTCGGGGTTGCCGACTCCACTGAGCGCGAGGCCTCGCGTCAGCACCGCACCGCCCACGACCGAGCCGCCGAGCGCGTCACCCTTGGCGACACCTCCGCCGACGCCATCGGCCATCCCATCGCCGACGCCACCGCCGGCTCCGAAACCGACTGCCCCGCCCACGCGGACGCGCTGAGCCGGACGGATCCCGTTCAGCGCAGATCGCGGATGATCGGCGCGAACGCTCCCATGGCGTCGCCGGGGATCGAGATGTAGCTGATCCCGAGAGTCTCCCGTCGCTCGAGGAGCAGATCGCCCAGCGACGCGCGCGATCCGTAAAGGACGAAGGGGCTGCGGACGATCGCGTTCGCCGCCCACTTGAGGCGCGCGGCGATCGCGCGCGTGAATGATCGCGCGCGGTCGGTGACCGCCGCGTCGAGCAGCCAGACGTTGAGCTCGATCTCGTTCGCGCGTTGGGGCGCGGCCGCGCGCAGCCGCGCGACGCTGCGCGTGAGCGCGTCGACGGTGAGGCTTCGCAGACGAGGCCGGCCAGCCGGACCGATCTGCGGAGCGAACGAGACGATGTCGGCCTCGCGCGCGGCGATGCGGAGCGTCCGCGGTGAGCCGCCGCCGATCATGAGCGGTGGCCGCGGGTGCTGCAGGGGTCGCGGCAGGATGCGCGCGCCGCGCACCGTGTAGTAGGTCCCGGTGTGGTCGACGACCTCCTCCGTCAGGAGCCGCTTCACCAGGATGACTGCCTCCTCCATCCGCGCCACGCGCACCGCCGGAGCGTCGTAATGGATGCCGAGCTCGCGGTAGTCGCGGGTGCTCCAGCCGGCGCCCAGACCGAACTCGACGCGCCCGCCCGAGAGGACGTCCATCGTCGCGATCTCCTTCGCGAGCAGCACTGGATTGCGGTAGTCGTTCGAGAAGACGAAGCTGCCCACGCGGAGCCGGCTGGTCGCATCGGCCGCGGCCGTCATCGCGGGGATCGGCGCGAGCTGAGCGCCCATGTGATCGGTGACCAGGACGACGTCGTAGCCGAGATCCTCGGCGTGCCGCGCGACGTCGTGCCAGCGTCTCCCTCCGCCCGCCCAGCGCATCGTCACGGCGAAACGGAACGGCCTGGCCATCGGCCGGAGTGTATGGAGCCCGCTCGCTCGCTTGGGAAAGGCAGTTGCGACGTCTGGCACACCGCGACATGTCGCATGCCTCATCGTTACGGAGACAGTGAGGAAGGTCGCGCTCGCCCTGGTCGCCGTACTGCTGCTTGCCCCGGTGCGGCCGGGCGACGCGGCGGAGATCGCGCACCCCAGCCAGGCGTCCTCGGCCCAGCCGGCCGGCCAGTTCCGCGCGTACTGGGTCGACGCGTTCGGCGACGGGCTCCTGAACGAGGTCCAGATCGACGGCGTGGTCGCGGCGACGAAGGCCGCCAACCTGAACGCGATCGTCGCGCAGGTCGTCCGCCGCGGCGATTGCTTCTGCAACCGCGCGTCGGTGCCGCGAACGGAGGATCCCGCCCTCGCGCCGACGCCGTTCGATCCGCTGCAGTCGCTCATCGACAAGGCGCACGCGCAGGGCATCGAGGTGCACGCGTGGGTCATCGCCACCGCGATCTGGCGGGGATCGATGCCGCCCGCGGCACCGACGCACGTCTTCAACGCGCACGGACCGTCGGCGAGTGGCACCGCGAACTGGATCATGAGCCGTGAGGACGGCATGCAACAGCTCAGCACCGACTGGATGCTCGATCCGGGTCACCCCGACGCCGCGCAGTACATCGCGAACGTCGCGACGAGCATCGTCCAGAACTACGCGGTCGACGGGATCAACCTCGACCGCATCCGCTATCCCGACGGCAACTACGGGACGAACGTGCCGTCATGGGGCTACAACCCGGTCGCCGTCGCGCGCTTCCAGCAGGCGACCGGACGGACCGATCGGCCCGCGCCGCAGGACCCGCAGTGGACGCAGTGGCGCCGCGACCAGGTCACGAACATCGTCCGCAAGGTGTACGTCGAGTCCTACGCGATCCGCCCGAGCGTCCGCGTCAGCGCCGACACCATCACGTACGGCTTCGGCCCGCAGTCGCTCGGCGGATGGCAGAACACGCGCGCCTACGCGGAGCAGCTGCAGGACTGGGACGCGTGGATGCGCGAAGGGATCCTCGACCTGAACATCCCGATGAACTACAAGCGCGACCAGACGAGCCCGAGCGATCAGCGGCGCATGTACCAGGAGTGGAGCGACTTCGCGAAGGACGAGCAGTACCGTCGCCAGTCCGTCGTCGGCGCCGCGCTGTACCTCAACGACATCGCGGCGAGCGTGCGTCAGGCGCGGATCGCGGTCGCGCCGTCATCGAATGGGAATGCCAGCGCGGGCTGGGCCGGCTATTCGTACCGCACGCCGGACGATCAGACCAACGCCGGCACGCGCAGCGGCGCCGCGAGCCGTATCGAGCTGCAGCGCGCGCTCACGCAGCCCAGCAGCTACGACCCGCTCACGCCGGCGGTCTTCGCCGGTGCCATGCCCGTTCCGGCGATGCCATGGAAGACGCAGCCCACGACCGGCCACCTGCGCGGGGTGCTTCGCGCGCCGGATGGCTCTGCGCTCGCGCAGACGAAGGTCGATCTCTACGAGAGCACGACGGGAACGCTCGTGCGCTCGCAGACCACCGACGGCACGGGTTGGTTCGCGTTCGTCGATCTCTACGGCGCGACGTACCGCCTCGCCTCACCCTCGGGGACGCTCGGCACCGTCGACATCATCGCGGGCAGGCTGACGACGCTCGGCCAGGCCTCACCGATACCCGCGCCGACGCCGACACCCGCGCCGACGCCGAGCCCGTTGCCGACGGCGAGCCCGTTGCCGACGCCGACTCCGATGCCCGGCGCGTGCGTCTCGAGCACCGGTCCCGGCATCGCGCCGCCCGCGACGGTCCCCGCCGGCGTCTCCGGATTCCACGCGTCGTGGTTCGGTCAGAGCGGTTACCCGACGCTGTGCCCCGGCCAGACGTCGATGGCGACGGTCGCCTACTACAACAGCGGATCGCGCGGCTGGATCAGCGGCCGCATGGGCGAGGCGGCATATCTGGGGACGTGGTCGCCTGAGCCGGGACAGGACCGCGCCACCGCGCTCGGCGGCGACGGAACGTTCGGCTCGCCCGCGACGGGATGGCCGCGCTACAACCGCATCGCGTCGCAGCCCGCGCCATACGTCGGTCCGGGCCAGGTCGCGTGGTTCCAGTTCACGATCCAGGCGCCGGCGACGCCCGGCACCTATCACTTGTACCTCCGCCCGCTCATCGAAGGGGCGACCTGGATGGAGGATTTCGGCGTCTATTGGGTGGTAACGGTCAAGAGCTAGCGTTCACCGGCCGTTACAGGCGTTGGCCCGTTCCTTGTATTGGAGCGACACGATGGGATCGAAACCGCTGTGGCCGGTCGTGAGCGCGCTCCTCATCGCGTCCTGCGCGCACGCGACGGCGACCGCTCCGGCGGCGAACGCGGCGGCGGCGAACACGACGACCGCGCCGATCGTGAGGGAGGCCGCACCGCTCGCGGCGCCGATCCCGCTGGACCTTCCCGCCGCCGATGACTTCGACCTCGCGGCGGACGATCGCGCCGTCGCGTTCGCGAGCCGATCGGGCGATGGCCAGACCGCGCTACAGGTCGGGGAGCTCGGCTCGGGTCAGTGGCGGACCGTCGCGACCGACTCGGGCGTCGGCATGCGGCTGCGCTCCGGCGCGATCCGCGGCGATCTGGTGACGTTCGCCGACATGCGGCGGGGCGACGGCGGCCGCGTCACCTGGCGTGTGTTCGTCGCGAACTGGCGCACGGGCGCGCGTCCGGTCCAGCTCGACGAGTTCGCCGGCATGCTCACGTCGGAGAACGACGCTGAGAACTACCCTCCAGATCCGGTGACGAACGGCCGTGACGTCGTGTGGATGCGGGCGCCGCGTCCCGACGGGATCCTCGGCGACGTGCAGATCGCCCGCTGGAACGGGGCGGCGACCACCGTCGTGCATCGCGGACCGGCGACCTATTCGATCGATGACAAGGGACGCATCGCCTTCGGCCGGCCGATGAACGGCGCGGCGACGTCGTGGGAGCTCATGCTCCTCGACGAGAAGGGCGCGCATCGTCTGGCGCGTCGGCCCGAATCCGGAGCGCCCTACCTCGCCGGCGCGAAGGTCGCGTGGGCGCGGACGACCGGTGCCGTGACGACGCTGGACATCGTCGACGTGACCAGCGGAGCGATGCGCACCGTGACCCAGGAGGGTTGCCTTTCGGTGGGCGCTACCGTCCGTCATGCCGTGTTCTTTTGTGGACAGAAGCGCGCTCGCGTGGTGGGTGTCGAGGACTTGACCATGATGGAGGTCATCGGCGCGTACTGGCGTGCGGATCCGCACGCGATCATCGGCCGCAGTCCAATCGACGGACGGTGGGCCGTCACGCCCGTGAGCGACTGAACCCGTCAGGCCTGTTCGGATGCGTGCGCTGATCGCCGCGACGCTCGCGCTCCTGTCATGCGCGCCCGCCACGTCGCCGCCGCCGCCAAGCCCGACGGTCCCGCCGGCGGCCACGGTGACGGCGGTCGCCGCATCGGCGCCCGCGAGCGCGACGCCGCGGCCGGCCAAGCCGGCGCAGCCGATCGCCGTCGAGGCGCCGACCTCACTCGGCTTCGAGGTCGCCGCGGACGACGGTGCCTTCGCTTCGGTGATCCAGGGGCCGGATGGCCGTATCGATTTCAGCGTGATCGATCTCGCGAACATGCAGGCGCACGCGATCGCGTCGAGCGCGGGCCGCTTCGTCTGGCTCGGCCCGGGCGGGGCGCTCCGCAAGGATCTCATCACGTACGTCGAGCGCGAAGAGCGCGCGACACGGCTCGGCGGCGCGCAGGTCGTGACGTGGCACGTCATGGTCGCGAACTGGCGGACGGCATCGCCGCCGGTCGAGATCGATGCGATCCCCGGAGAGGTCGACCCCGATCCGCGGGCGAACAACTACCTGCCGAGTCCGGTGACGAACGGGCGCGACGTCGTGTGGATGCATGCGCCCCGCACCAATGGGCAGCTCGGCGACGCCGACATCCGCCGCTGGAACTCCGGCGCGACGGTGACGATCCACAAGGGCGCCGCGGCGTTCACCATCGACGACGCGGGCCGCGTCGCGATCGACCGGCGGGGCGAGCTGCTGCTCGTCGACGTCGGCGGCGCGACCCGGCGCATCGCTGGTCGCGACAAGGGCGGCACGCCGTATCTCGCCGGGCCGAAGGTCGTGTGGGCACGCGCGCCCGGCGCCACGCCGAAGGTGACCGCGGTCGACGTCGTCGACCTCGCGAGCGGCGCGATCTCGGCGGTCACGTACGAGTGCGCGTTCATCGGCGCGACCGTGCGTCAGGTCCTCTTCGGATGCCGCGACGAGGGATCACGGCTCGTCGGCGTGGACGATCTCGAGGCGATCGACGTGGACGACTTCTTCTACCGCGCCGATCCGCACGCGATCATCGGCCGCGCGAACGACCGCTGGACGGTGTGGCCGGTCCCGAACTAGCGGACCGCAGCCCCCTCCGAGACGAGCGTCGCGTTCACCGAGAGCTTCACGTTGTTCTTGAGGGCGCGCGAGATCGGGCAGTTCTCCTTGGCGCCCTCGGCCGCCTTCCTGAACGAGTCGGCGTCGCTGCCGGGGACGTCGCCGGTGACCTCGAGCTCGCTCGACACGACGGTCCATTTGTCCGCGACCTTGTCGAACGTCACGGTCGACGTGACGTCGAGCTTGCGCGGCGGCGTGCCGCTCTTGCCGAGATCGGCCGACAGCGCCATCGCGAAGCAGCTGGCGTGCGCGGCGGCGAGCAGCTCCTCCGGGCTGGACTTGCCCTGGGGCGATTCCGTGCGCGCACCCCATGAGACGCCGAGCCCGGTGAACCGCCGGCTCGAGATCCCGGTGACCTCACCGCTCCCCTTCATGAGATCGCCTTCCCAGACCGCGCGGGCCTGACGTGTGGCCGCCATCGCGCACCTCCAAACGAGTGGTACGCGTCTATGGTGAGTGTCGCCGGGTCGACAGGCGCTCGCCTAGGGCAGTGTCACGTCTGGACGCGGGGCAGCCACTCGGGTCGTCGCGACTCGAACGCCGTGATCTCCGCCTCGTGCCGCATCGTCAGCGCGATGTCGTCGAGCCCGTTCAGCAGCCGATGCTGCGTGTGGTCGTCGAGCGCGAACTCGGCCGTGACGCCCGGCGCCACGACACTGCGCTGCGCGACGTCGATGACGATGAGCAGCGATGGCTCGGCCTCCACGTCGCGCACCAGCCGCTTCACCGTATCCGCCGGCAGCTCCACCGGGAGGAGCCCGACCTTGATCGCGTTGTTGCGGAAGATGTCTGCGAAGCTTGGCGCGATCACCGCCTCGAAGTCCGACTCCTGCAGCGCCCAGGCCGCGTGCTCGCGCGACGAGCCGCAGCCGAAGTTCGCGCCCGCGAGCAGGATCGACGCGCCGCGGTACTCCGGCTTGTTCAGCGGGAAACGCGGATCCTTGCGCCACGCCTCGAACAGTCCGTCCTTGTATCCGGTGCGCTCGACGCGCTTGAGCCAGTGCGCGGGGATGATCTGGTCCGTATCGACGTTGTCGCGGTCGAGCGGCAGCGCGCGCCCGACCACGCGGACCACGGCCTTCATCGCGGATCCTCGGGCACGGCGGCTCGTCGCTCGCTCATAGATCTTCCGGCAGCGCGAAGTGGCCGGCGATCGCGGTCGCGGCCGCGACGGCCGGTGAGACAAGATGCGTGCGCCCGCCCGGGCCCTGCCGCCCCTCGAAGTTGCGGTTGGACGTCGACGCGCAGCGCTCGCCCGGCCGCAGGACGTCCGGGTTCATCCCCAGGCACATCGAGCAGCCCGCGTCGCGCCATTCGAATCCGGCGTCGCGGAAGATCCGGTCGAGTCCCTCCTTCTCGGCCTGCGCCTTGACCAGCATCGACCCCGGGACCACGAGCGCGCGGATCCCCGACTTCACGCGGCGGCCGCGGACGACGTCGCTCGCGACGCGCAGGTCCTCGAGCCGCGCGTTCGTGCACGAGCCGACGAACACGGCGTCGACCGCGATGTCACGCACCTTGGTGCCCGGCCGCAGGTCCATATAGCGGAGGGCGCGCGCCGCCGCCTCGCGCCGATCGGGCGCGAGCGCGTCGGGATCGGGGACCTCGTCGTCGATGGTCACGGTCTGCGAGGGGTTCGTCCCCCACGAGACGTACGGACGCAGGTCCGAGGCGTCGATGCGCACCTCGCGGTCGAACGTCGCATCGGCCTCGGTCGGCAGCGAACGCCATTCGGCGAGCGCCTGTTCCCAGAGCGCGCCCGTGGGAGCGTGCGCGCGTCGCTCGAGGTACGCGAACGTCGTGTCGTCCGGCGCGATCATTCCCGCGCGCGCGCCGGCCTCGATCGACATGTTGCAGACCGTCATGCGGCCTTCCATCGAGAGCGCGCGGATGGTCGACCCGCGGTACTCGACGATGGCGCCGACGCCGCCGCTGACGCCGATGCGCGCGATGATGCCGAGGATCACGTCCTTCGCCCATACGCCGCGCGGGAGCGCGCCCTCGACGGTCACCGCCATCGTGCCGGGGCGCTTCTGCCAGAGCGTCTGCGTCGCGAGCACGTGCTCGACCTCGCTCGTGCCGATGCCGAACGCGATCGCGCCGAACGCGCCGTGGGTAGACGTGTGGCTGTCGCCGCACACGATAGTCATCCCCGGCTCCGTGAGGCCGAGCTGCGGCGAGATCACGTGGACGATGCCCTGCGCCGGATCGCCCATCGGATAGATCCGCAGGCCGAAGTCGCGCGCGTTGCGCGCCATCGCGTCCATCTGCGCGCGCGAGATGGCGTCCGCGGGCGTCGCCGCGGTCGTCGGGACGTTGTGGTCCATCGTCGCGAGCGTCAGGTCGGGTCGCCGCACCTCGCGCTCGCCCAGGCGAAGACCGTCGAACGCCTGCGGGCTCGTCACCTCGTGCACGAGATGCAGGTCGACGTACAGGAGGTCGGGCTCCCCCTCCGCGTGGTGGACGACGTGCCGGTCCCAGACCTTCTCGGACAGGGTGCGCGCTGCCATCGCTCTAAGTGTGCGACGACGGCGCGGTGTCGAGGAGCTCCTCGGCCGGGAAGCCGTGGCCGCGGATGAGCGCGAGCACGGACTCGGCGTGCGCGCGGTCGCGCGTGTCGACGATGACGTCGAGTCCGACGCGTCCCAGCGCGGCGTACGGTCCGAGCCGGTGGATGCCGATGTGCAGGATGTTGATGCGCTCCGCGCTGAGTATCCCGGTGAGCTCGTGGAGCATCCCGGGCCGGTCGTCGAGCCACGTGCGGAACGCGAGGTAGCGGCCGGCGGACGCGAGACCCTGCTGCAGGACCTTGCCCAGAAGGTTCGGATCGATGTTGCCGCCGCTCACGACGACGCCGACGCGCCGCCCGCCCACGCGGCCGTTCGCCTCGAGCACGGCCGCCAGGGCCGCGGCGCCCGCGCCCTCCGCCAGGAGCTTCTGGCGCTCGAGCAGCACGACGATCGCACGCGCGATGGCCTCGTCGCTCACCGTGATCACGTCGTCGACGAGACCGCGGATGACCGCGAGCGTGCGCTCCGCGGGCCGGCGCACCGCGATGCCGTCGGCGATCGTCGCCGCCGGACGCTCCACGACCTGGCGCGACACGAACGAATCCGCGAGCGCGGGCGCGCCGATGGACTGCACCCCGATGATGCGGGGACGCGGGCGATGCGTGGACGCCGCCAGCGCGACGCCCGCGATAAGACCGCCGCCGCCGACCGGGACCACCAGCGTGTCGAGATCGGGCGCGTCGGCGAGCATCTCGAGTCCGACGGTCCCCTGCCCGGCGACGACGTCGTCGTCGTCGAACGCGTGCACGTACGTGCGCCCGCGCTGGCGCGCGATCTCGAGCGCGGCCGTGTGCGCGTCGTCGTAGCCGCCATCGGTCAGGACGGTCTCGGCGCCGGTGCGCTGGATCGCCGCGAGCTTCGCGAGCGGCACGCCGTGCGGGAGCACGACGCACGCCGGCACGCCGACGAGCTGCGCCGCGAACGCGACGCCCTGGCCGTGGTTGCCGGCGGACGCGGTCACCACGCCAGCCGCACGCGATGCGGGATCGAGCCGGAGGATCGCGTTCAGCGCGCCGCGGATCTTGAACGCGCCGGTCCGTTGCAGGTTCTCGAGCTTGAGGAAGACGTCGCGGCCCGAGAGCGCGGTGAGGCTTGGCGAATGCTCCGTCGGCGTATGCCGAACGTGCGGCGCGATGCGCGCGGCCGCTTCGGCGACCGCGGCGGCGTCGAGGCGTCGTTCGACGAGCGTCATGCGACGACTCGATCGAAGGCGCGGCGGAGACGCTTCACGCCCTCGTCGATGCGCGCTCGCGGCGCGCCGCTGATGGAGAAGCGCAGGGCGGTCGAGTGGTCGAGCTCGATCCCGAACGCGTCCCCCGGCACGAAGGCCACGCCCTCTTCGAGCGCGGCGTCGAGCAGCAGGCGCGCGTTCACGTGCTCGGGGAGCTGGACCCAGAGGTAGAAGCCGCCGTCGGGGTCGTTCCAGGTCACCCCCGTACCGGCGAACGCGCGCTCGAGCGCGCGCCGGCCCGCCGCCTGCTTGTCCCGATACAGCGCGCGCAGCTTCGCGACGTGCGCGTCGGCCCCACCGCGGCGGTAGAACTCGAGCACGATGCGCTGGCCGAGCGTCCCGGTGCTCGAGTCCATCGTCTGCTTCGCGGCTGCCATCCGCTTGATCACGTCGCGATCAGCGATCGCCCAGCCCACACGCAGGCCCGGCAAGAACGTCTTCGAGAACGTCCCGACCGACACGATGTCGGCATCGGGCGCGAACGCCGCGAGCGCCGGGAGGTCGTCGCCGCGATAGCGGAGGGCCCCATACGGATCGTCCTCGAGCACGACCGCGCCGTGACTCGCGGCAAGAGCCACGAGCTGCCTACGACGCTCGAGCGACAGCGTCCATCCGGTCGGGTTCTGGAAATTCGGCACGACGAAGAAGAGTCGCGCGCGCAGGCCCTGCTCGCGCAGGAGGCGCGCCGCCGCGGTCACGTCCATGCCCTCTTCGTCGACGGGGACCTCGACGACCCGCGCGCCGTGATTGCGGAATCCCGACAGGGCGTTCGCGAAGCCCGGCGACTCCGCGACGACGACGTCGCCCGGGCGGATGTACACCCGGCAAGTGAGATCGATCGCCTGGATCGCCCCGGCGCTGATGAGCACCTCTTCCGCATCGACGCGCATTCCCGCGGCGCGCGCCTGCGCCGCGACGAGCTCGCGCAGTTCGGGCTCGCCCTCGGTGATCGTGTAGCCGAGCGCCTTCGCGCCCTCGCGCCGGATCACCGTCGCGGCCAGGTCCTCGGCGCCGACGAGGTCGAGCGCCTCCGCCGCCGGCGAGCCGACCGCGAACGACACCGTGTCGCGTGTCTGTCGCGCGACGATGCCGATCGTCTCATCGATGAACGAGCCGAAGACCTCCTTCGGCTCCACGCGGGGGACGATCTCCTCGAGCGCGCCGCCGGACATCGCAGGCAGGAGCTCGACCGTCTTCGTGTTCGATAGGTCGACGTCGTCGCCGAGATAGCGCGCGTCCTCGCCATCGACGAAGACGGTGATGAACGGGCCGAACGCGCCGTCGCGCAGGACGCGCGCGCCGAGCTCCGGATACCGCTCCGCGATCTCGCGCCGCAGGCCGGCCAGATCGGCGGCTTCGACCGCGATGGTGGTCTTGCCGCCGACCGCGGAACGGAGCGGCGTGGGCAGGCGGACGGTGACGCTCATGAGATCTCCTTCGCGTACGCCGCGCGGAACACATCCGCGTCCGCCTTGATCACCGGACCGAGCTCGCGCGTCTCGGGTCCGCCTTTGTAGCCGTTGCCGGTGAGGTACAGGACGACGCGCTCGTCGTCGCCGAACGCGCCGCGCCATGCGAGCGCGCAGGCCGTCGCGACGACCACGCCGCCCGCGGGCTCGACCAGGAGCCCCTCGGCCTTCGCGAGCAGGTCCGTCGCCTCGCGGATGTCCTCGTCGGTGACCGATCCGGCGGATCCGCTGCTCTCGCGGATGATGCGCACCGAGTCGTCGCCGTCCGCCGGCGAGCCGATCGCCAGCGAGCGCGCGACGGTCTTTGGCGCGCGCACCGGCCGCACCGGACGCCACGAGTCGAGCACCGCATCGGACACCGGCGCGCACCCGGCCGGCTGCGCCGACGAGATCCGGCACCGCGTGTCCGGAACGAGCCCGGTCGCCTTCAGCTGCGCGACCGCGGTCGCGGTGCGCGTGAGCAGCGCGCCCGATCCCACCGGGACGATGACGTGGTCCGGCAGATTCCATCCGAGCTGCTCGGCGCATTCGAACAGCAACGTCTTGCTGCCCTCGGCGTAGTACGGACGGAGGGTGAAATTCACGAAGCCCCAGCCGTGCTCGTCCGCGAGCCGACCGCACAACCGGTTCACCGCGTCGTAGGGGCCGTCCACGCGCACGACGGTCGCGCCGTACGCGGCGGCGCTCGCGATCTTCCCTTCCTCGGTGTCGGCGGGAACGAACACGAACGCGCGCAAGCCGTTGCGCGCCGCGGCCGCCGCGACCGCACCGGCGAGGTTGCCGGTCGATGCGCAGGCGAGCGTGTCGAGGCCGAGCTCGAGCGCGCGGGCGAGCGCGACCGCGACGGGGCGGTCCTTGAAGGAGAGCGTTGGGTTGCGCGTGTCGTCCTTCAGATAGAGCTGATCGACGCCGATGGCCGCACCGAGGCGCGGCGCGTGGATCAGCGGCGTCCAGCCGACGGGATAGTGCGAGGCCGGCTCGGCGACGGGGAGGAGCGGCGCGTAACGCCAGAGACTGCGCGGTCCATCGCTGATGGTCGCGCGCAGCTCTTCGCGATCGAACGAGGCGAGGTCGTACTCCGGCTCGATCGGACCCATGCATTCACCGCAGACGTAGCGCTCGTCCGCGGGTTGCAGCGCGCCGCACGCGCGGCAGCGCAGGCCGCGGAGCGCGGACCGCCTCTCGATCGTCGTCGCCATGTCGTTCCCCTCCGATAACTGAAAAGGCCTCCCGTCTCGGGAGGCCTCCTGAAGTGCGCCTGTCGCGCGGTATGTGGTGCGGCTCAGCCTCCCGAACGCCAAGAAGACCCCGGAATCGGGGCCATCGGCATCGGCGGAATGAGGACCAAAGCCATCAGGGGTGAACGCTACCGGCCCCGCGCAGGGCGGGTCAACCCCGCAACTCGGATCGGCCGTGCATCCTGCACAGCATCCGGCCAGCGCCCCTGGAATACACTTCTTGCGCTCCGGTAAGCCGGGGCGCCAGAGGCAAGTGAGAGCCCGGTCCAGTTCGCGCGTGAAGGTCAACCTCCACGAGCAGCTACCGAACTCGACGTGCGTTGGCAGGCGTGGAGGACTGACCCCGTGAGCTTCCAGGACAAGACCCTGACCTGTCGTGACTGCGGCCAACAGTTCGTGTGGACCGCCGGCGAGCAGGAGTTCTACGCGAGCCGCGGCCTGCAGAACCCGCCCAGCCGTTGCCCGGCCGACCGCGCGGCGCGCCGCGCCGGCGGTGGCGGCGGTGGCGGCGGTGGCGGCGGCGGCTACGCGGGCGGCCAGCGCGAGATGTTCACGGCGATCTGCAGCAACTGCGGCAAGGAAGCACGTGTCCCGTTCCAGCCGCGCGGCGACAAGCCGGTGTACTGCAGCGACTGCTTCGAGCAGCGGCGCCCGACGCGCAGCCGCTACTAAGCGTTGCCGAAGCAAAAGGGACCCAAGCGCGACAAGGCCGAGAAGAATCGGATCGCCGCGCTGAAAGCTCAAAAAGCACGACGTGGCGGGGCCGGCGGAAGCCGGCCCCGCTAGTCCAAGCGGCGAAGCCAGAGCGTATCAGCCCGCTCGCCTGAGCCGTTCGGCCCTACCGCCGTCGGGCATGCCTGGGTGGAGAATGCCTGTCAGGTCAGACAGAAGGAGAACGCCCATGCAACGCATTCGCGCGAGCGCGGTGGCGCTCGCGGCACTTGGACTCATTGTCATGTCCTGCGGCGCCGCGACGCCGACCACATCGGCGACGCCCGGCACCTCCGGCGCAGCTACCGCCGCGGTATCCAAGAAGCTGATCATCGGCTTCAGCGCATCGCAGACCGGCGCGCAGAACGTCGCCTCGAAGAAGCAGACCGAGGGCATCCAGCTCTGGGTCGACGACGTGACCAAGGCCGGCGGCATCAAGCTCAAGGACGGCACGGTCCTGCTCCCCGAGCTGAAGTTCTACGACGACGAGAGCAAGACCGACCGCGTCCAGTCGCTTTACACCAAGCTCATCAACGACGACAAGGTGGACTTCCTCCTGTCGCCCTACTCCAGCGGTCTGGTGAAGGCCGCGGCCGTCGTCTCGGAGCAGAACGGCAAGGTCATGGTGACCGCCGGTGGCGCCGACGACGCGACCATGGAGCAGGGCTTCAAGTACATCTACCAGGTCTACACGCCGGCATCGAAGTACCTCACCGGCGCCATCGACCTGATGCTCAAGCTCGACCCGACGATCAAGAAGGTCGCCATCGTGAACGAGAAGGACTCGTTCTCGACCTCGGTCGTACAGGCCGCGAAGCCGTACGCCGAGAGCAAGGGCCTGCAGGTCGTCGTCAACGAGGGCTACGACAGCGGCGCGACCGACTTCAACCCGTTCATCAACAAGATCGTCGCCGCGACGCCTGACGCGATCATCGGCGGCGGCCACTTCCAGGACGGCACGACCTTCGCGAAGCAGCTCTACGACAAGAAGGTCAACGCGCGCTTCATCGCGCTCCTCGTCGCGCCGCCCGAGCCGACGTTCGCCGAGATCGGCGACGCCGCGCAGTTCATCATCGGACCCTCCCAGTGGGAGACGCAGGTGAAGTACTCCGAGGCGGGCGCGAAGACGCTCAACATCCCGTTCTACGGAACGACCGCCGAGACGTTCACCAAGTCCTACACCGCGAAGTTCAACGCCGCCCCCTCGTACCACTCCGCCGGCGGCTATGCCGCTGGTCTCGTGCTCCAGAGAGGGCTCGAGGACGGGGGAAGCACCGATCCCGAAAAGGTCCGCGCCGCGCTGGACAAGATGGACGTCATGACCTTCTTCGGGCACGTGAAGTTCTCGACCGAAGCGAAGACCCACGGCAAGCAGGTCGCGCACGACATGGTCTACGTGCAGTGGCTCAAGGACTCGTCCGGCAAGCTCGGCACGCAGATCGTGTGGCCGCTGGAGGCCAAGTCCGCCGACGCTGTGCTGCGCAAGTAACTCGACACATCAACTGAATAGGTAGTACAAAGCCGAGCATGAGCCTCGACGCCCTCATCCCGTCGGCGATCGACGGCCTCATGCTCGGCTTCGTCTACGGGCTCGCCGCGATGGGCCTCACGCTCATCTTCGGCGTGATGAAGGTCATCAACCTCTCCCACGGACCGATCATCGCGCTCGGCATGTTCGTCGTGCTCCTGCTCAGCCAGTCGCTGGGCATCAACCCGTACATCGGGCTCATCGCCGCGCTGGTGATCGGTCTCGCGTTCGGTGTCGTCATCTACTTCATCGCCGTCGACCGCGTCATCAACGCGCCAGAGCTGACCACGCTCCTTGCGACGTTCTCGGTCAACCTCATGATCATCGGCGTCGGCACGGCCGTGTTCACCACGAGCCCGCGCGCCATCGACATCGATCTCGGCGCGCTGCGCGGCGGCGGGATCACGCTGCGGGGCACGCAGGTCGTCGCGGCCGTCGTGGCCATCCTCGCGGCGGCGGCGCTCTACGGGTTCCTGTTCCGCACGCGTCTGGGAAAGTCGATCCGCGCGGTGGCGAACAATCGCGCCGCCGCCGAGCTCATGGGCATCGACTCGCGGCGCATGCTCGCCCTGTCGTTCGGCATCGGCACCGCGCTCGCGATGACGAGCGGCGCGCTGCTATCGACCCTCTTCTCGTTCACGATCCTTTCCGGCACCACCTACGAGATCAAGAGCTTCGTCATCGTCGTGCTCGGCGGCCTCGGCAACCCCACCGGCGCGCTCGTCGGCGGCATCGTGCTCGGCGTCCTCGAGGGTGTGACAACGGTCTTCATCCCCGTCTCGTGGGTGCCGGTGCTCGAGTACGTGATCTTCGTGCTCATCCTGCTGGTGCGGCCATCGGGCCTCTTGGGTTCACGCGCGTGAGGCGCGTCCGCGCGCCGTTCCTGCCGGCGCTTCTGGTGCTGCTCGCGCTGATCGCCGCGCTGCCGATCGTCACCAATAACGCGTCGCTGCGTGAAGAGCTGTTCCTCATGTTCATGCTCATCACTCTCGCGTCGAGCATCAACATCATCATGGGTTACACCGGCTACGTGTCCTTCGGGCACATCGTCTTCTTCGGCATCGGCGGCTACATCGCGTTCTGGCTCATGTTCACGTTCAACGCGCACTTCCTCCTCGCCGCGGTCGCGGGCGCGCTCCCGGCGGCGGCGATCGCCGCCCTCATCGGCATCCCGATCCTGCGCCTGCGCGGTGCGTACTTCGCGCTCGCGACGATCGGCATCAACGAGGCGATGAAGGCATTCGTGACGAACTTCGAACCATTCGGCGGCGCCGTCGGCATGTTCTTCAACTTCTCGATCTACGGCGCCTACGGCGGCGCGCGCGATGCCGCGCAGCTCGCGTACTACACGATGGTCGTCGTCGCGCTGGCCACGATCGCGACGAGCTACTTCGTGCGGCGCTCGAAGTTCGGCCTCGCGCTCATGGCGATCCGCGAGGACCAGGACGTCGCGATGGTCGTGGGCATCGACCCCGCGCGCGCGAAGGTGTACGCATACGTGATCTCCTCGTTCTTCCCCGCGCTCGCCGGGGCGACGTTCTTCTTCAAGAACGGCATCATCGAACCGAGCCACGCGTTCGACCTGCTGCGCTCCATCGAATCGCTCGTCATGGTCGTTCTCGGCGGCATCGGCACCGTCGCGGGGCCGATCGTCGGCGCGGCCGTCTACGAATGGCTGCGCGGATTCCTGATCACGAACCCGACGTTCGCGAACTTCCAGCTGTTCCTCGCCGGCCTGCTGCTGCTCGTCGTCGTGCTGTTCGTGACCGCGGGCCTGGTGGGCTATCTGCGCAACCGCTTCCCGCCGCTGCGGAGCTACATCCAGTGACCGCCCCGGCCGGTCCGAGCCTCTCGGGCGCCCCGACCGGTCCGATCCTGTCCTGCCAGGGCGTCACCGTCCGCTTCGGCGGCCTCGTCGCCTGCGATGCCGCGACGTTCACCGTGACCGAGGGGACGATCCTCGGCCTCATCGGGCCGAACGGCGCGGGAAAGACGACGCTCTTCAACGCGATCAACGGCGTGTACCGGCCGCGCGCGGGCCGGATCGTGTTCCGGGGTGAGGACATCACCGGGCTTCGTCCCTTCCAGGTCGCGCGGCGCGGCATCGCGCGCGCGCATCAGGTCGTGCGACCGCTGAACGACCTCAGCGTGCTCGCGAACGTCACCGTGGGCGCCTGCTTCGGCCGCGAGGATCTCGGCCTGCGCGAGGCGACGAAGGTCGCCGAGGGGATGCTCGCCTCGCTCGGTCTCGCCGACAAGGCGGAGCTGCAAGCCGGGAAGCTCAACGTCGCGCAGAAGAAACGCCTCGAGCTCGCCCGCGCGCTCGCCGCACGGCCCGCGCTGCTGCTGGCCGACGAAGTGCTCGCCGGACTGAACCCGCAGGAGGTCGCCGAGATGCTCTCGGTCTTCCGCTCGCTGCGCGAGCGCGGCGTGACCGTGATCATGATCGAGCACCTCATGCACGCGGTCATGAACGTCTCGGACCACGTGGTCGTGCTCGATTACGGGAAGAAGATCGCCGAGGGTACGCCGGCCGAGGTGCAGAACGATCCGAAGGTCGTCGAGGCGTATCTTGGCGATCCGAAGGTGGCGCAGCGCTTCCTCGAGGAGGGCGCATGAGACATCACGTGAGGGTGCACCAATGAGCACGCTCTCGGTGAAGGATCTCGAGTCCGGCTACGGCGAGGTGCAGATCCTGTGGGGCGCCAGCGTCGAGCTGGCGCCCGGGAAGCTCACCACGATCCTCGGCTCGAACGGCGCCGGAAAGACGACGCTGTTGCGCGCGATCATGGGCCTGCTCCCCGCGTGGAAGGGGACCGTGCGATTCGACGACCGCGACGTGACCCGGGTCTCGCCGCACGCCAAGGCCGAGTCCGGCCTCGTGCTCGTACCGGAAGGCCGCCAGCTCTTCTCGACCATGACGATCGTCGAGAACCTCGAGATGGGCGCGACCCCTGGGCACGCGCGCGCCGAGATGAAGGGGACCTTCGATCAGGTGTTCGGGCTCTTCCCCCGTCTCGCGGAGCGGAAGGCGCAGCTGGCCGGCACGCTCTCCGGAGGCGAGCAGCAGATGCTCGCGATCGCGCGCGGCCTCATGGCGAAGCCGAAGATCCTCATGTTCGACGAGCCGTCGCTCGGACTCTCGCCGCTCTTCACGATGAATCTCTTCGAGATCATCCGGAAGCTGAAGGGCGAGGCGCTCACGATGCTGCTGGTCGAGCAGAACGTACAGATGGCGCTCGCGGTGAGCGACTTCGCCTACGTGCTGAACCGCGGCAAGGTCGAGATCGAGGGTCCGGCGAAGGAAGTCCGTGGCATGGAGCAGGTCCGGAAGGCGTATCTCGGGCTGTAGTCGCCGCTCCGCCGGGCAGGAAACTTGAGGTCGCAATTTGCGATCTCAAGTTTGAGACCAAGAGTGGTAGCACCACCCTAATGCAAGGCCCGGCCGCTTTCTCGTCCAATGAGGTCCGCGCCTCCGGCCATACCTGCTCGTTCTGGGGATCGGCTCGAGGCCCGCATCCATCTGATTCGCGGCGTCCGAGTGATGCTCGATTCCGACCTTGCGGCGCTCTACGGCGTGCCGACCAAGAGGCTCAACCAAGCGGTGCGCCGAAATCGCAAGCGGTTTCCGAGCGACTTCATGTTCCAAGTCACGAGCGCTGAGCTCGCTAACTTGAGGTCACAAATTGTGACCTCAAGTCTGGGGCACGGCGGCCGACGCTTTCGTCCCTATGCGTTCACCGAGCAAGGCGTGGCAATGCTCTCAAGCGTGCTCAATAGCGAAAGAGCGATCGCGGTAAACGTCCTCATCATGCGGGCGTTCGTTCGCCTACGCGCCGCGCTCGGCGAGAGCGCCGAGCTACGACGCCAGATCCAGGAGCTTGAGCGGCGCGTCGGCGAGCACGCGGACATCCTCGGCGAAGTGATCCAAGCGATCGAAGCTCTCGCTACTCCGCCAAGAACCTACGCGATCGGATTTCGGACTCGTGATGAGAAAGAGGCCACTACGCGGTCGCGGCGCGCCTGACACAGACGTCCTCCTCACGGCGGCCGCGGAATCCAACGCGGAACGCGCCGCTTGTACTCGACGTAGCTCGAGCCGAAGCGCTGCGCTAGATGCGGCTCCTCGTACGAGACGACAACGACATGGGACACGATCGATAGCACGACCGCATAGGCAAGCAGCCAGAGCGAGAACGCGATCGCCTCACCGACGATAATCGTGAGCAATCCGACGTACATCGGATTACGCACCCACCGATACGGTCCCCAGACGACGAGCTCGTGCGGTTCGTCGACCGGATTGGGAGTGCCACGTCCGACAAATGAGAAGCCAAAGCCCGACCAGAGGAGCAGCGCCGCACCGAGCACGATCAGTGGCGCCCCGATGAACAAGATCCCACCGGACGTGTCGACGTAACCGCAGGAGCCACATCGGGATGAGGAACGTCACTTCGCCCATCTACGCTATCGCCCCCGTCCTGCGCAGCATCGCGAGCTCATCATCGCCGAAGCCCCACTCCGCAAGCACCTCGTCGGTGTGCTCGCCGCGCAGCGCCGGACCGCGTTCCACGCGCGGCTCCGTCCGGCTGAAACGCGGCGCCGGTCCCGGCTGCACCACCCCGTCCACCTCGACGAACGTCCGGCGCGCGACGTTGTGCGGATGCCTCGTGGCTTCGGCCAGCGAGAGCACCGGCGCGAAGCAGGTGTCGGTCCCTTCGAGGATCGCGCCCCACTCCGCCCGCGTCTTCGTCTTGAACACCGCGGCGAACCGCTCGCGCAGTCGCGGCCAGCCCGCGCGGTCGTGCTGATCCGGTAGCCGCTCGTTCGCGAAGCCGAGCCGACGCAGCAGCTCGGCGTAGAACTTCGGCTCGATCGCTCCGATGGCCACGTACGCGCGGTCCTTCGTCTCGTACGCGCCGTACCACGGCGCGCCGCCGTCGAGCGCGTTCGACCAACGCGCGTCGGTCCACGTCCCGTTCGCGAGCTGCGAGAACGTTCCGGTGAGCAGCGACGCGGCGCAATCGACCATCGTCGCGTCCACGACCTGACCGCGTCCCGAGATCCGCGATTCGAGCAGCGCGCACACGACACCGAACGCGAGATACAGCGCGCCGCCGCCGTAGTCGCCGATGAGGTTGAGCGGCGGGATCGGAGGTCCCTCTTTTGGACCGATGGCGCCGAGCACTCCGGCGAGGGCGATGTAGTTGATGTCGTGTCCGGCAGCCTTCGCGAGCGGCCCGTCCTGGCCCCAGCCGGTGACGCGTCCGTACACGAGGCGCGGATTCAATTGGAAGCAGTCGTCCGGACCGAGACCCAGCCGTTCCGTCACGCCTGGGCGGAATCCCTCGATGAGCACCTCCGCCTGCGCAACGAGACGCTTCGCGGCCGCGAGGCCCTCCGGCTTCTTCAGGTCGATGGCGGCGGAGCGCCGTCCGCGGTTGAGGAGATTGAAGCGCGGGTCGATGCGCACGCCGAGGTCTGCGTCTTCGGTGCGATCGATCCGCACGACGTCCGCGCCCATGTCCGACAGCAACATCGCGCAGAACGGGGCGGGCCCGATGCCCGCGAGCTCGACGACCTTGGTCCCCGACAGCGGTCCCATGCCTGACCTCCCGGTGCGATACCGGGTAGAACGTACCCCGTGCGGCGG
>WNFU01001552.1_pt1 | contig 32460 bp, 33 predicted proteins | sample 5400121 | NCBI WGS metagenome assembly WNFU01 (sample SAMN13153360, study PRJNA577476) | soil metagenome | isolation source: 100 cm soil or saprolite under grassland replicate 1 | place: USA:California | collected 2016-06-15
GGGTCTCGTCGTCGGAGCGCTCGGCGGTGCCGTCTCCGCGGGCCAGCTCGTCTTCATCCCGACCGTCGCGTCGGTCATGGACGCGAGCGGATGGCGCGCGGGCATGACGGTCCTCGCGGTCGCGCTCGTCGTCGTGCTCATCCCGCTGGTCGTCCTGATGCGCGACCGCCCGGAGGACGTCGGCGTGCGCCCCTACGGCGAAGGCGCGGCATCGCAGGCGCGCGAGCGAGAGATCGATACGCGCGGCACGCCGCTGCGGACGGCGCTCGGCACCCGCGACTTCTGGCTGCTGGCCGGATCGTTCTTCGTCTGCGGGTACACCTCGAACGGGCTCATCGGCACGCACCTCATCCCGCACGCGGTCGAGCACGGGTTCACGGCGGTGACCGCGGCGAGCGCGATCGCGCTCCTCGGATCGCTGAACATCGTCGGGACGCTCGCGTCGGGCTGGCTCACCGATCGCTACGACCCGCGCAAGCTGCTCGCGCTCTACTACGGGTTCCGTGCGACGTCGCTCTTCGCGCTGCCGTTCATCTACGACCTGCAGTGGCTGTTCGTGTTCGCGATCGTGTACGGCCTCGACTGGGTCGCGACGGTCCCGCCGACCGTGAACCTCACCGCGGCGCGCTTCGGCCGCGCGTCACTGGGCACGCTGTACGGCTGGATCTGGTTCTCGCACATGATGGGCGCCGCCCTCGCCGCGTACGCGGGTGGCTTCTTCCGCGTCCTGCTCGGCGATTACCACCTCATCTTCATCTCGGCCGGGATCATGGGCTTCGTCGCCGTCAGCCTCACGCTGCGCCTGAGCGCGCCACACCGCGCCGAGTCGCCCGCCGTCGCACAGCCCGTGCTGGCCTAGGCGGGAACTCGCTCCTTCTCCATCGCGGGCGAGTACTTCCCCATCCGCGCGGCCGAGGTGAGCTTCGCCCGGTGGAAGTACGCGCGCTGCGCGGCGGCGACGTTGTCCTTCTTCCCGGCCCACGCCTTCTGCGGCGCCGCCTGGAGGCCGCGCCCGTACGAGAAGGAGAGCTGCCACGGCACGCCGATCTCGCCGGCGTAGCGGTTGATCGCGTCGAGGTTCACCGTCGCCTCGTCGTCGGACTGCCCGCCCGAGAGGAACACGATGCCGGGCACGGCGGCCGGCACGGTCCGGCGGAAGCATTCGACCGTCTGTCGCGCGACCTCCTGAGCGGGAGCGCGCGGCGACGCCTTCGTACCGGAGATGACCATGTTCGGCTTGAGGAGCATGCCGTCGTAGCGGATCCGCTGCGCGGCGAGCTGGTGGAAGACCTCGGTCTGCGTCGCGAGCGTGACCTCGTAGCACCGCTCGATGGAGTGGCTCCCGTCCATGAGCACCTCGGGCTCGACGATCGGGACGAGGCCGGCCTCCTGGCTGAGCGCGGCGTACCGCGCGAGCGCGTGCGCGTTGACGTCGATGCAGTACGTCGTCGGGATGCCGTCGCCGATCGTGATCACCGCGCGCCACTTCGCGAAGACCGCGCCCAGGTCCTTGTACTCGGCGAGACGCTCCCGCAGGCCGTCGAGGCCTTCGGTGACGGTCTCGTCGGGCGACCCCGCGAGCGGCTTCGCGCCGACGTCGACCTTGATGCCGGGATAGATGCCCTGCTCCTTGAGGACCGTGACCAGCGGCGTCCCGTCGACGGCCTTTTGGCGGATCGTCTCGTCATAGAGGATCACGCCGCTGATGAAGTCGGCCGCGCCGGGGGTGCGGAAGAGCAGCTCGCGGTAGGCGCGCCGGGTGTCCTCCGTGCTCTCGACGCCGATCGAGTCGAAACGGCGCTTGATCGTGCTCGTGCTCTCGTCCGCGGCGAGGATCCCCTTCCCCGGCGCCACGAGCTCCTGCGCGATCCTGGCGAGCTCGCCCATGCTTGCCACCTCGCTCATCATTCGTCCTGTTGAACGATCCGAGGATATCCCCGCCAGGCGAGATAGCTCTGCGCACCGAGGGGCTCACGAAGCGCTTCGACACGCTCACCGCGGTCGACGATCTCGCGCTCGAGGTGCGGCGCGGCGAGGTCGTCGGGCTCCTCGGTCCGAACGGCGCGGGCAAGAGCACGACGATCGGGATGATCCTCGGGCTCATCGCGCCGACCACCGGCCGCGCCGAGATCGCCGGGCGCGACGTGCGCGCGGACCCCGCGGACGCGCTCGCGAACGTCGGCGCCATCGTCGAGGTGCCCGCCTTCTATCCGTACCTCTCCGGGCGCGACAACCTCACCGCGCTCGCGCTGATCCGCGGCGGCGGAGCGCTCGCACGCGTCGAGCCGGCGCTCGCACGCGTCGGGCTGACGGACCGCGCGCGCAGCCCGTTCCGCACGTATTCCCTCGGCATGCGCCAGCGGCTCGGTATCGCGTCGACGCTGCTCGGTGATCCGTCGCTCGTGATCCTCGACGAGCCGACGAACGGCCTCGATCCGGCGGGCCAGCGCGAGATCCGCACGCTCGTGCGCGAGCTCGCGAGCGAGGGCCGCGCGGTGCTGCTCGCGAGCCATCTCCTGTACGAGGTCGAGCAGGTCTGCCACAAGGTGCTCGTCATCAAGAAGGGCCGGCTCATCGCGAGCGGACCCATCGCGGAGATCGTTCATGCCGGGAGCGTCTACGCGATCGAGGTCACGCCGCCCGCCGCCGCGCGCGACGCGGTCCTCGGCCTCGCCGGCGTCGAGAGCGTCACGGCCCGCGACGGCGGCATCGACGTCGCCGCGCAGCCGGGCATGGGCGCCGCGCTCAACCGCGCGCTCGTGCAGGCCGGACTGTATGCGGACGCGATCGTGCCGAAGCGGGGATCGCTCGAGGACGTGTTCCTCGAGCTCACCGGGGAGGACGCGGATGCGCTTCCTTCGTAGCGAGATCTTCCGGCTGGTGCGCCGCCGGATGCTCTGGGTGCTGTTCCTGTTCATCGCGGTGCTCCCGCCGGCGCTGTACCTGCTCATCTACACGTCGACGAAAGCGCAGGTCGAGGCGATCCGCTCCGGCCGGATCGACGCCCCGAACGCGCAGCAGCAGCTGCGGCAGATGGAGGAGCTCCTCACGACGCTGCGGCCGGACCGCCTCCCGGACATGGCGATGGGGCTCGTCTTCCCGATCGCCACCATCCTCGTGATCGTCCTCGCGGGCAACACGACCGGCAACGAGTTCGGCTGGGCGACGATCCGCACGGTCCTCACGCACGGCGGGAGGCGCGCCGCATTCATCGGCGCGAAGCTCGCGGTGCTCGCGCTCGCGGCGGTCGCGCTCGTCGTCGCCGGGTTCCTCGCGGCGCTCCTCGGCTCCGTCGTCGTGGGGATCATGAGCGGTGCCGACCTCTCGCTCTCGGGCGACTTCGCGGGCCGGCTGCTCGTCAACGCGGGGAAGGTGACCTACGTGACCCTGCCGTACCTCGCGTTCGCGGCCATGGTCGCGGTGCTCGCACGGTCCGCGGCGGCCGCCATCGGCTTCGGCATGGTGCTGTTCTTCGGCGAGTCGGTCATCAGTGGGATCGCGATATCGCTGAACCGGGACCTGCGCGCGCTCTTCGACGCCGGGATCTCGCGCAACGTCTCGACGATCACCCGCGCGAGCGTCGTCACGCAGGGCGCCTCGCCGCCGCCGCTGCCGGCGGACGTGCCGATCTCGTGGCTCATCCTCGGGCTCTACATCGTCGCGTTCGTGGCGATCGCGATCCATCGCATCTCGAAGCGCGACCTCACCCTGGCCTGACGCTAGCCTTCGCGATGTGAGAGCCGGCGTCGGGCCGGCGTGGAAGGGAGCCCCATCCGATGGGCGCGATCATCCTCGGACTCGTCGTCATCTTCCTCGGCCTCGTGATCCCGCGGCTCGATCTCGGCACGACGCGCGGCGGTCAGGCGCGCGTGGGCGCCGCCGTCGGGCCGCTGCTGACGCTCGCGGGCGTGCTCATCCTCGTCCTCTCGGTCGCCGGCAGCTTCTTCGTGCAGGTCGATGCCGGCCACGTCGGCGTCGTGACGCGGTTCGGCGCGGTGACGGGCGTGACCTTCGAGCAGGGACTCCACGTCAAGACGCCGATCGACGACGTCACGATCATGGACGTGCGCGTGCAGAAGGACGAGGTGCGCGCCGCGGCGGCGAGCCGCGACCTGCAGGACGTCACGACGATCATCGCGCTCAACTTCCACCTCGACCCGGCGAAGGCCGCCGGCGTGTTCCAGCAGGTGGGCCTGTCGTTCAAGGAGCGCATCGTCGACCCCGCCATCCAGGAGGCCGTGAAGGCGACGACCGCGTCATTCACCGCCGAGGAGCTCATCACCCAGCGCGAGAAGGCGCGCGAGCAGGCGCGGGCGCTGCTCGCCGGGAAGCTCGAGCGATTCAACATCCTCGTCGACGAGCTGAACATCGTCGACTTCAAATTCTCCGCCGACTTCGAGAAGGCCATCGAGGCGAAGCAGGTGGCGGCGCAGCGCGTGAAGGAGGCCGAGAACAAGCTGAAGCAGGTCGAGGTCGAGGCGCAGCAGCAGGTCGTGCAGGCCGAGGCCAGCGCGAAGGCGACCGTCACGCGCGCCGAGGCCGAGGCGCGCGCGAACCGGCTGCTGACCGATTCGCTGTCCGATCGCATCCTGCAGCTCGAATCGATCAAGAAGTGGGACGGGAAGCTCCCGCAGGTGACGGGTACCGCCGTGCCGTTCGTGAACCTGCCGACGCCGACGGCGGCGCCGAGCCCGAGGCCCTAGCCCTCGACCTCGCGCGGGACGCGGCGCGCGGCGAAGAAGTCGGCGAGGAGCCGCTCGACGTCGCCGCGCCGCGCGCCCATGCGCCACTTCGGGCGGTGGAGCGCGCGTGGGTCGTCGAACAGCTGCACGCCGGAGGCGACCGCGCCGGTCTTCTCCTCGGGAGCGGCGAACACGACGAGCGGCACGCGCGCGAGGATCGCGGCGCCCGCGCACATCGCGCAGGGCTCGACCGTCACGTAGAGGGCGCAGTCCTCGAGCCGCCAGCGGCCCAGCGCCGCGGCGGCCTCGCGCAGGGCGAGGATCTCGGCGTGCGCCGTCGGGTCGTGGTCGGCCTCGCGCCGGTTGCGACCGCGTCCGACGATCGCGTTCTCGCGCACGACGACGGCGCCGATCGGCACGTCATCGTGCTCCGCGGCGGCGCGCGCCTCCGCGACCGCGGCGTCGATCCAGCCGCCGTCGTCGCCGACGCGCGGCAGAGACCGGGCCGGGGGGTCCTCGGGGGGCGGAGCCCCCCGGTCGTTCGTCATACGCCGAGGTAGCGCGTCTCGACGTCGGCGGCGGTCGCGAGCTCGGCGGGCGTCCCCGTGAACACGATGCGTCCCTTGTTCATCACGTACACGCGTTGGCCGACGGCCGTCGCGAGCGCGAGGTTCTGCTCGACCAGGAGCAGCGGGAGCCCGCCCTCGCGCAGGCGCAGCAGGACGTCGCGGACGTCGTCGACGAGCTTCGGGGCGAGCCCTTCGGACGGCTCGTCGAGGAGGAGGACCTGCGGGTCGCGCATGAGCGCGCGACCGATCGCGAGCATCTGCTGCTCGCCGCCGCTCAGCTCGTCGCCGCGGTTCGCGAGCCGCTTGCGGAGCGACGGGAAGAGCTCGAGCACGCGCCCGAGGTCCCACGAGCCGCCGCGCGCGGTGAGCGTCAGGTTCTCGCGCACGCTGAGATCGGCGAAGACCCGGCGGCCCTGCGGCACGAGCGCCACGCCGGCGCGGGCGACGTCGTGCGGCGCGCGGCCCGTGACGTCGCGGCCGCCGACACGCACGTGCCCCGCGCGGGGCCGCACGAATCCGACGATCGACGAGATCGTCGTCGTCTTGCCCGCGCCGTTGCGACCGAGCAGCGCGACGGCCTCGCCCGGAGCGACCTCGAGGTCGACGCCCTGGAGGACGTGGCTGTCGCCGTAGTACGCATGCAGGCCTTGGACGCTCAGTGCGGAACGCGGGGGGTCCTCGGGGGGCAGAGCCCCCCGGTACGCTGTCATGCCTCGAGCGCCTTGCCGAGGTAGACGTCGTGCACGACGCGGTCGCCGCGCACCTCGTCGGGCGAGCCGTCCGCGATCACCTTGCCCTCGTGCAGGACCGTGATCCGGTCGGCGACGCGGAAGACGACGTCCATGTCGTGCTCGACGACGAGGATCGTGAGCGAACGGTCGAGCTCGCCGATGAGACGCGTGATCGCGGCGGTCTCCGCCGGCGACATGCCCGCGGTCGGCTCGTCGAGGAGGAGGACCGACGGCCGCTGTGCGAGCGTCACCGCGAGCTCGAGCTGGCGCCGCTCGCCGTGCGACAGCGCGCGCGGGGCGACCGCCTCGCGGCCGCTGAGACCGACGCGGCCGAGGAGGTCCATCGCCTCCCGGCGCTCCTCCGCCGCGCCCGCGGCCGAGGCGCGGTACGGCCCCTTCGCCGCGGCGAGCGCGAGCGCGACGTTGTCGCGCGCGGGCAGCGCCGCGAACAGCTCGTTGCGCTGGTACATCCGCGCGAGCCCCCGCCGCGCGAGCTGCCACGTCCGCATGCCGGTGACGTCGGCGCCGTGCAGGTGGACGGTCCCGGCGGTCGGCGCGAGCTCTCCGGTGAGGACGTTGAACAGCGTCGTCTTGCCCGCGCCATTCGGACCGATCACCGCGCGGCGCTCCCCGGCCGCGATGGCGAAGGAGACGCCGTCGACGGCGCGGATCCCGCCGAACCGCCGCTCGAGACCGGAGACCGCGAGCGCGGCTGCCGCGACGCTCATCGGCGCGCCCGCGCGAGCGCGCTGCGCATCGAGCCGACGATCCCCTGCCGCGCGGCGAGCACGAAGACGACGAAGACGAGACCGAGGACGGTCTGCGAGAACGGGATCGACGACGAGAGGACCCGGTCGATGTACACGACGACGCCCGCGCCCACGATCGGTCCGAGGAGCGTCCCCGCGCCGCCGATGAGCACCATGACGAATGCTTCGACCGACCGGGAGAGCCCGACGTCGTTCGCGGACACGATCCGGAAGGACCACGTCGACAGCGCGCCCGCGACCCCCGCGAGCGCGCCCGCGAGCACGAAGGCCGAGAGCTTGAGGCGCACCGTGTCGTAGCCGAGCGCGCGCATGCGCCGCTCGTTCTCGCGGACGCCGACGAGCGCGCGGCCGTACTGGCTGCGGTGGAGCCACCACAGGAGCAGCACGACGACGGCGAAGACCACGACGACGGTGCGATACAGCGCGTCCGCCGGGTTCAGGTCGAGGCCGAAGGCCATCGGCCGGCGGATCGCGGAGAAGCCGTTCGAGCCGCCCGTGACGTCGGTCCACTGGAAGGCCAGCGCGAAGACCATCTGCGCGAAGGCGAGCGTCAGCATGAGGAAGAAGATCCCGCTCGCGCGGACCGAGAGGACGCCGATGACGACGGCGAGGAACGCCGCGACCAAGATCGCCGCGGTGAGCGTCACGACCAGCTCGTCCGTGCCGAGGCGCGCCGCACTGATCGCGGCCGCATATGCGCCGCCGCCGAAGAACGCCGCGTGGCCGAGCGACGGCATCCCGGCCCGCCCGACGAGGAGATCGAGCGAGAGCGCGTAGATGCCGAACACGAGGACGTCGCGCAGGATCGACTCCCAGTAGCGCGACCCCTCGATGCCGCTCGCCCATTCCGGGAACGTCAGCAGGGCGGCGACGGCGACGACCGCGAGCCCGGCGTACACCGACGGCGCGGCGAGGATCCGGCTGGAGCGCGCCTCCGCCGCCGCGGTCATCGGCTGATGCGGATGCGGCCGAAGAGGCCGCTCGGCCGCGCGAGGAGCACGACGGCCATGATCGCGAAGATCAGCGCGAGCGCGAACTCCTGGAACAGCGTCTTCCCGAACGTGTCCGCGGGGCCGACGAGCCCCGCGCCGGCGGCCGCCCCCGTGAGCGTCCCGAGGCCGCCGACCACGACGACGATGAGCGAGTAGATCAGCGCCTCGACGTCCATGCCCGGATGCACGCCGAACGCGGGCGCCGCGATCACACCGGCGAGGCCGGCGAGGCCCGCCCCCACCGCGAAGGTGAACGCAAAGAGGCGATCCGTGTCGACGCCGAGGGCGCTCAGCATCTCGGCGTCGTCGACCCCGGCGCGGATGAGCGCGCCGACCGCGGTGCGGCGGTGCAGATACGCGAGCAGGAGGGCGAGCCCGATGGCGAAGGCGATCACGAAGAGGCGATAGATGGGATACACGTTGCCCGCGATGACGACCGAGCCGTCGAGACCGGGCGGGAAGGGCAGGGCGCGGATCTCGCGGCCCCAGAAGAGGCCGATCAGGTCCGCCATGACGAGCGCGACGCCGATCGTCAGGAGGACCTGGTCGAGGTGACGGCCGCGCAGTCGCCGCAGGAGCGTCGGCTCGAGGACGAGGCCTAGGAGCGCGAGCGCCAGTGGCGCGACGACGATCGCCGGCCAGAACTGCTGGGTGACGTCGACGATCTTGAGGGTGATGTACGCGCCGAGCATGTAGAACGCGCCGTGCGCGAGGTTGACGACGTCCATCATCCCGAAGATGAGCGAGAGCCCCGCCGCGAGGATGAACAGCAAGGCGCCGAACGAGATCCCGTTCAGCGCCTGCTGCAAGACGAGGTCGGGGCTCATGGCCCTCGGAGCCTACCTGCTACTTACCTGGGTCGGTGACCTTCCCGAACTTGTCGACGATGGAGTTCACGACGTCGGACCCTGAGGTCTTCACCTCGCGGATGTAGATGTCGTGGACGACGTTGTGCGTCGCCTTGTCGAACGAGAAGTCGCCGCGCGGGCTCTTGAACGAGACGCCCTCGAGCGCCGCGATGAATGCGTCCTTGTCCTTGGTGTTGCCGCTCGTCTTCTTCAGCGCCTCGTCGAGCGCCTTCATGCCGTCCCACATCTGCACGGCGAACACGTCGGGCAGGAGGTTGTACTCCTTCTTGTAGAGGTCGACGAACGCCTTGTTCTCGGCGTTGTCGAGCTCGACCGACCAGAACAGCGAGGTGATCGCGCCGACGGCCTGCGTCTTCACCTCTTTCAGGACGTCCTGCTCCGTCAGGAACCCGGCGCCGTACATCTTGTAGCCCGAGTCCTTCATCTTCAGCTGGTCCCACGCGCGGATGTACCCGATCGCGTCGGTGCCCGAGAAGAAGCTGAACACGTTCTTCGTCGGCTGGCCCTTCACCGCGGTCAGCACCGGCAGCCAGTCGGTGTTGCCGAGGGGCGGCGTGTTCTTGCCGGTGTCCTTGCCGCCGTTCTTCCCGAGACCCTCGATGAACGCCGCGGCCGATTCCGTGCCGAAGGCGTAGTTCGAGTAGCAGAGGAAGAACTCCTTCTCGCCCTTCTTCGACACCCATTCGCCGAGCGGCTCGCTCACCTGCCACGCGCTGAACGAGGTACGGAAGACGTACTTGCTGAAGCACGACGGCGTGCAGTTCGCGATCGGCCGGGTCATGGCGTTCCCGCCGGCGTTCGTCCCGAGGTAGATGAACTTCGCGGCGTCGACGGTGTTCCGGATCGCGTACGCGTTCGGCGTCGCGATGATGCCCATCATGAGATCGGCCTGGTCCTGGTCGATGAACTTCTGCGTCTTCGTCACCGCGATCTTCGTGTCGCCCGAGGCCTCGTCCTCATAGATGAATTGCACCGACCGGTTCGCGATCTTGTTGCCGGCCTGCTTCAGGTAGAGCTCGGCGGCGCGCTTCTGGGATGCGCCCAGCTCCGCATATACCTGCGTCGACGGGAGCAGCATCCCGATCTTCAGGGTCGGTCCCGGGCTCGAGACCGCCGTCGTCGGCGCCGTCGTCGCGGCGGTCGTGGCCCCCGCTGCCGTCGCCGACGGGCTCGGCGCGGCCGCCGGCGCGCAGGCCGCGGCGAGCGCGACCGCCGATCCGGCGACGATGAATTCGCGGCGAGTGAGCTTCGGCCGGCGCTCCGGCCGATCGGAAAGCTCCATGGTGTGTCCCCCCTCCTTTGTGTTCGCGCCTATCGGCGCGAACCCCAGATCCGCATCCTTGCGACACGCGTCCTACCGAGGACTGGTCAATGTTGCCTTGGCTGGCAAGCACCTGCTCGCGGAAGCCACCGACTGCGCGTTAGTGTCGCCATCCGAGTGACCCCGCTCGATCCCACCGAGGCATGGAGCGACCAGCGTCGCCGGGAAGCCCAGCGCGAGCGTCTCGGCGCGATGCTCGACGCGGTCCTCACCTCGAACCCGTTCTATCGCGGGAAACTGCGTCAGGTCCGTGTCACCGACGGCGCGAGCGCGCTCGAGCGGTGGGCGGAGATCCCGTTCACCACGAAGATCGAGCTTTCCGAGGACCAGACCGCGCACCCGCCGTACGGGACGGACCTCACGTACCCGCTCGAGCGATACGTGCGCATGCACCAGACGAGCGGGACGACGGGCCGCCCGCTGCGCATCCTGGACACGGCCGAGTCGTGGGCGTGGTGGGCGGGGATCTGGGAGCGGATCTACCGGTCGGCCGGCGTGACGAGCGCCGACCGCGTCTTCTTCTGCTTCTCGTTCGGTCCGTTCATCGGGTTCTGGTCGGCGTTCGCGGGGGCAGAGCGGATCGGCGCGCTCTCCATGTCGGGCGGCGCGCAGAGCACGAGCGAGCGCATCGCGAGCATCGTCACGGGAGGCGCGACGGTCCTGCTCTCGACGCCGACGTACGCGCTGCGCCTCGCGGAGGTGGCGCGCGAGGAAGGGATCGACCTGGCGCGCTCCGACCTGCGCGTCTCGATCCACGCGGGCGAGCCCGGCGCCTCGATCCCGGCGACGCGCGACGCGATCGAACGCGGCCTCGGCGTCATCGCGATCGACCACACCGGCGCGACCGAGGTCGGCCCGACGGGCTTCTCGTGCGACACGCGCGACGGCGTCCACCTCGTCGAGAGCGAGTTCGTGGGGGAGATCCGCGATCCGGCGACGGGGGCGGTCTCTGACGAAGGAGAGGGCGAGCTCGTGCTCACGAACCTCGGCCGCTGGGGGTCGCCCATCATCCGCTATCGCACGGGCGACCACGTCATCGCCGTCCGCGGTGAGTGCGCCTGCGGCCGCAGCTGGCTGAAGCTGCGCGGTGGGATCCTCGGACGCGTCGACGACATGGTCATCGCCCGCGGGGTGAACGTGTACCCGAGCGCGCTCGAGGCGATCGTTCGCGGTTTCCCCGAGGTGGCCGAGTTCCGCATCGAGGCCTACGAGGACAAAGGCATGACCGAGCTGCGCCTCGTCGTGGAGCCGCTGAACGCGTCGATCGACGGGCTCGCGCCGCGCGTGAGCGACGCGGTCCACCGTGCGCTCGGCCTGCGCTGTGAGGTGACCCTCGCCGCACCTGGCACGCTCCCCCGCTTCGAGCTCAAGGCGAAGCGCTTCATCCGAACGACCCGCTGATCCGCTCGCGGCCGTTCGTTCCCTCCCCTACCGACGTTCGGCCCGCTTGACCGCATCATATGTGTTGTGTATCTTCCCGATATCACCTCCGCCGGGCGGGGAAAAGGGGCAGCAAGAATGATCAACGAGCGAAGGGCAAGCCTGATCAACGGTTGGGTCATGGGCATCCTCGGGCTCGCGGTCACCCTCGCGTCCACCTGGTGGCTCGTCGCGGTCTTTGCGCAGGCCATCGGCACGCGGCACGCGCCGGACGGCGGCGCCGTGCTCGGATCCATCGCCGGTCTCACGCTCGGCTCGCTCGTGTTGGCCGGGCTGTACAGCGTCTCGCCGAACGAGGCGAAAGTGCTGCAGCTCTTCGGGAGCTACATCGGCACGGCCGCGAAGCCGGGGCTCTGGTGGACCATCCCGCTCGCGTGGCCACGGCATGCGGTGTCACAGCGTGTCCGCAACTTCGAGACGGGCCGTCTGAAGGTGAACGACCGCGACGGCAACCCGATCGAGATCGCGGCGGTCGTCGTCTGGCGCGTCGTCGAGACCGCCGAAGCCGTGTTCCAGGTCGACGACTACGAGAACTTCGTGAAGGTCCAGAGCGAGGCCGCGGTCCGGAATCTCGCGACGTCGTATCCCTACGATGCTCACGGCGACGGCGAGCTCGCCCTCCGCGGGAACCAGGCCGAGATCGCCGCGCAGATGCGCACGGAGATCCAGGACCGGCTCGCCCGCGCCGGCATCGATGTCATCGAAGCGCGCCTCAGCCATCTCGCGTACGCGCCGGAGATCGCGGGCGCGATGCTCCGCCGCCAGCAGGCCGGGGCGGTGGTCGCCGCGCGCCAGCGGATCGTCGAGGGCGCGGTCGGGATGGTCGAGATGGCGCTGGACGAGCTCAGCAAGAGAGGGGTCGTCGACCTCGACGACGAGCGCAAGGCCGCGATGGTGAGCAACCTCATGGTCGTCCTCGTCAGCGAGCACGGCACGACGCCGGTCGTGAACACGGGAACGCTCTACACGGGCTAGGCGTTGGCCGGGAAGAAGTCCTACCTCCTGCGGATCGATCCGGAGCTCTTCGAAGCCGTCCAGCGATGGGCCGCCGATGAGCTCCGGAGCGCGAATGCGCAGCTCGAGTTCATCGTGCGGCAAGCGCTGAAAGACGCGGGGCGCCTGCCCTCCCCTTCCGAACGTTCGGGAGGCGCGAAGCGGCGCTAGACGGTCACGGTTCCCGCTCGAACAGCGTCGCGATCCCCTGCCCCACCCCGATGCACGCCGTCGCGATGCCGTAGCGGCCGTTCCGCCGCGCGAGCTCGCGAAGGAGCGTGCCGGCGATGCGCGCGCCCGACGCGCCGATCGGGTGGCCGATGGCGATGGCGCCGCCGTTCGGGTTCGTGCGATCGTCGGGCATGCCGAGCTGCCGCATGACCGGGATCACCTGCGCCGCAAAGGCCTCGTTCAGCTCGATCGCGTCGCATCGGTCCACGGCGACGCCCGTGCGCTGCACGAGCTTGCGCACCGCGGGGATCGGGCCGAGGCCCATGTAGTCCGAGTGCACGCCGGCCGTGGCGGCGCCGACGACGCGGCCGAGCGGCGTGATGCCGAGCGCCTTCGCCTTCGCGCGGCTCGCGACGACGAGCGCCGCGGCGCCGTCGTTCACGCCCGATGAGTTCCCGGCGGTGACCGTCCCGTCCTTGCGGAACGCGGGCTTCAGCCTCGCGAGCTTCTCGGCCGTGGAATCCGGACGCGGGTGCTCATCCTCCGTCACGGCGCCGCTCGGCGTGTCGACGGCGATGATCTCGCCGGCGAAGAACCCCTCGGCCTTCGCCTTCGCGTAGCGGGCCTGCGAGCGCGCGGCGTACGCGTCCTGCTCCTCGCGCGTCACGCCCTCCTGCACGGCGACGTTCTCGGCGGTCTCGCCGAGCGAGATCGGATGCACGCCGATGTCGAGCATCTTCGGGTTCACAAGACGCCAGCCGAGGTACGTGTCGACGACGGTCCGCTCGCCGCGCGGGAACGCCTCCGACGGCTTCAGCATCACCCACGGCGCGCGCGACATCGACTCGACGCCGCCCGCGACGACGAGGTCCGCCTCGCCCTGCCGGATCCGGCGCGCCGCATCGTTCACCGCCTCGAGGCCGCTGCCGCACAGCCGGTTCACCGTGAGACCGGGGACCTCCTTCGGCAGGCCGGCGAGCAGCGCGGCCATCCGTCCGACGTTGCGGTTGTCCTCGCCCGCGCCGTTCGAGTCGCCGAGCACGACCTCGTCGACCTGCGCGCCGTCGATGCCGGTGGCCGCGAGGACGCAGCCCACCACGTGCGCCGCGAGGTCGTCGGGACGGACCTGGGCGAGCGCGCCGCCATAGCGCCCGATCGCGGTGCGGACGTAGCCGATGACCACGGCGTCCCTGTCGTCCATCTCTCTCCTACCTCCCGCTGAAGCTCGCCTTGCGCTTCTCCAGGAACGCGCGCACACCCTCGGCGTAGTCCGCGGTGCGGCCGGCGCGGTCCTGCAGCGTCGCCTCGACCTCGAGGAAGGACGGCAGCCGCTCGCCGAGGCCGGCGTTCAGTCCCTCTTTCGAGAGCGCGTACGCCTCCGTGGCTCCCATCGCGAGGTCGCGCGCAAAGGTGCGCCACCCCGCCGCGAATTCCTCTTCGCGCCACACGCGTCCGACCAGGCCGATGCGCAGCGCCTCGTCCGCGGGCACGGCCTCCCCGGTGAGGATCATGTGCATCGCGCGGCCCCAGCCGACGATGCGCGGCAGGAAGTACGCGGACGCCGCGTCGGGCACGAGTCCGACGCGCCCCCAGGCCGCGCGGAAGAGCGCGGCCGACGACGCGACGCGCAGATCGCACGCGGCGACGATGCCCAGGCCCGCCCCGGCGACGACCCCGTTCACCGCCGCGATGACCGGCTTGCGCATCGTCCTGATCGCGACGACGAGCGGGTGGTAGCGGCGGCGCAGCTCGTCGCCGAGCCGCAGCTCGGCCCCCCGCGCGAGCACCGCGGCGCGGTCACGCAGGTCCTGTCCCGCCGAGAACGCACGGCCCGCTCCGGTGATGACCACCGCCCGCACCGCCGGATCGTCCGCGACCTCGTCCAGGCCGGAGCCGAGCGCGGTGGTCATCGCCTCGTCGAACGCGTTGAGCACGTCAGGGCGGTCGAGCGTCAGGACCGCGAGCGCGCCGTCCCGGTCGACGCGTACGGGAGAGCCGGTGACGGTCACCTCCCCGTGAACGTGGGCTTGCGCTTGTTCACGAAGGCGTCGACGCCTTCCTTCTTGTCCTCCGTCGCGAACAGGAGGTAGAACGCCTTGCGCTCGAACTCCAGACCCGCGTCGAGGCTCGAGTTCAGCGCCAGGTCGATGGCCTCGGTGGCGAGGCGGATCGCGACGGGCGGCTTCTCGGCGATCGTGCGCGCGAGCGTCTTCGCATCGTCGAGATACGTCGCCGCGGGGTACACGTGCGCGGCGAGGCCGATCGCCTTCGCCTCGTCCGCCTTGATGCGGCGTCCCGTCAGGATGAGCTCCATCGCGACGTACTTCCCCACCGTGCGCGTCAGCCGCTGCGTGCCGCCGGCGCCGGGGATGATCCCGAGGTTCACCTCGGGCTGGCCGAACTGCGCGGTCTCGGATGCGACGATGATGTCGCACACCATCGCGAGCTCGCAGCCGCCTCCGAGCGCGTAGCCCGACACGGCCGCGATGATCGGCGTGCGGACCTTGCGGATCCGTTCCCAACGCGTCGTGAGATCCTGCGCGAGCATCGACACGGGCGTCGCTTCGATGAACTGCTTCTTGATGTCGGCACCGGCGGCGAACGCCTTCTCGTTGCCGGTGAGGACGATGCACCGGACATCATCGTCGTCGTCGAGCTCTTCCAGCGCGCGCACGAGCTCGTCCATGAGCTCCTCGCTGAGCGCGTTGAGCACCTCGGGCCTGTTGAGCTGGACGACGGCGATGGGCGCCTCGCGCGTGACGAGCACGGTCGCCATGTGGACCTCCTCTACGGCAGCGGGCCGAGCGTAGCCGAGGTCATGCGGGCACCGCTTCGACCCACGTCGGCTCGGGCAGGCCGAGCAGTCGCGCCGCCCACGGCAGGCTGGCTTTCAGCTGCTGCCGCTGGACCGCGCGCAGGCGCGGGAGCCCCGCGAGCGGCGGGCGCGACGCGCGGTCCGTGAAGTACCCCGCGATCCCGGCGACCGATGCGCGCAGCGCGGGCATCCTGACCGGCAGCACGTCGGCGTACAGGTCCACGACGCGTTCCGGCGCGGGGCCCCCTTCGGACGCGATGGACTGCGCGAACGCGGCGAGGTCGAACTCGTGGGGACCGACCGAGGCGAACGGCCAGTCGAACATGCGCAAGAGATCGCCCTCCAGCCGCACGTTGTCGGAGCGCGTGTCGAAGTGCATGAGGACGAACGGCTCGCGGACGCGCGCGAGGCCGCGCTCGCCCTTGATGAGGTCCGCGAGCGCGTCCTCGAGCCAGGCGCGCGCGGCGTCGGCACGCACCCCGGCGAGCGCGGCCAGGCGTTCGAGGCCCCCGCGCTCGCGCGCCAGCGCGCGCCAGAAGCGGGCGAACGCATCGTGCTCGTCGCGCTTGAGCCATGACGGGAGGCGCCGGCCGTACGAGGCGCGGTGGAACTCGGCGTATGAGCGCGCGGCGCGACGGAGCTTCGCCGCGGTCCACGGCAGGACGCTCTCGCCGCCGACGTCCTCGAGGAGCAGCGCGTGCCATCCGTCACCGCGCACGACCCCGTAGAGCTCGGGCGCCCACGGCCGCATCCACCGACCGAGCCGCACGTACGCCTTCTCCTCGTCAGCGAGGTTCCACCGCACGCCCGAACCTTCCGGCAGCGGATACACGCCCTTGAAGAACGCTCGCCGGCCGTCGTCGAGCGACAGCCGGAAGGTCGCCGACGGCCCGTACCCGCCGTACGCTCGATCCGCGCGCACGACGCGGGCGCCGAGGGCGCGCTCGGCGGCGGAGCGGATCGCTGCGGGGACCGCGCGCCACTCCGGTTTCTCCTCGACGCCGCTGCGTGACATCGGCCGAAGGGTAGAGGGCGCCGGATCAGGCGGGCGCGAGCTCCCGCAGCTTGTATCGCTGGATCTTGCCGGTCGACGTCTTCGGGAGCTCGGTCACGAACACGATCCAGCGCGGGTACTTGTACGGGGCGATGCGGTCCTTCACGAACGCCTTCAGCTCGTCGGCCAGCGCGTCGCTCCCCTGATGCCCTTGCTTGAGGATGACGAAGGCCTTCGGCTTCACCAGCTCGTCGCTGTCCTTCTGGCCGACGACGCCGCACTCCAGGACCGCGGGGTGCTCCATGAGCGTGGCCTCGACCTCCGGCGGTGACACCCATTGCCCCGACACCTTCAGCATGTCGTCGCTGCGGCCCTCGTAGACGAAGTGGGCGTCGTCGTCCTGGTGATAGCGGTCGCCGGTGACGATCCAATCGCCGCGGATCGTGCGCTTCGTCCTCTCGTGCTTGTTCCAGTAGTACGCGAGCGCGCTGTCGCCGGAGACCCAGAGGTCGCCGGTCTCGCCGCGCTGGACCGGCTGCTCCTCCTCGTCGACGATCTTCGCGCGGTAGCCGGGCACGGGTACGCCGCTCGTCCCGCCCTTCGCGCGCCCGGCGACGTTCGAGATGAAGATGTGCAGCATCTCCGTGGATCCGATCCCGTCGAGGATCTCGAGCCCGAACCGGCGCTTCCACCCGTCGAAGATCGGCTTCGGCAGCGACTCCCCCGCCGACACGCAGAAGCGTAGCGAGGACAGGTCGTACGTGAAGCCGTCCGTCGGATACGCGAGGAGCGCGGCGTAGAACGTCGGGGCGGTGAACAGGATCGTCGGCCGCTCCGTCGTGACGAGCCCGTAGACGAGATCGGGTGTCGGCCGCATCTCGGGCTTGTACACCGCGGACGCCCCGACGCGGAGCGGGAAGAACACCCCGTTGCCGAGCCCATACGCGTGGAACAGCGGGGACACCGTGAACGTGCGGTCGCGGTCGGTGAGGCCGAGGATGTGCCGGCCGTACGTCTCGGCGCAGTAGATCATGTCGTGCTGCAGGTGGACGACGCCCTTCGGGAAGCCGGTCGTCCCGGACGAGTAGAGCCAGAAGCACGCGTCGTCGGGCGTCGTGTCGACCGGATCGAGCTCGTCGTCGGCGGCCGCGAGGGCGTCCTCGAACGAGATCGTGCCCGGCGGGAGCGGGCCCTCGAGCGGCGCCGTCCCCGACGTCGTGACGAGCACGTGCCGGAGGTGGGGCGCCTGCGCGCGGATCTCGAGCAGCTTCGGCAGGAGCGGCGCGGAGACGACGATCGCGACGGCGCGGCTGTCGTTCAGCGCGTAGAGCAGGTCGCGCGGCGGGAGCACCCAGTTGTACGGGATCGGGATCGCGCCCGACTTGATCGCGCCGAACAGCGCGTACACGAACGCCGGCGAGTCGACGGTGAGGATGAGCACCCGCTGCTCCCGCTCGATCCCGAGCGCTCGGAAGGCGTTACCCGCGCGGTCGACGCTCGCGCCGAGCTGGCCGAACGTGACGTTCGCGCCGCCGCAGCGGATCGCGACGGCGTCCGCACGGACGATGCGATGCTCGTCGATGAACGTCTGCGCCGCGTTGTAGCGCTCGGGCAGATCCGGGAGGCGCACCTCGGGCGCGAGGACGGTCGTGGCCATGCGCGTCATTCTCCTCGTCGGGTCCAGAATCCGTGCGGATCGTAGCCGCGGATGATCGTCAAGACCGTGTCCGACGGCGGCTCCGTCTCGTGGACGTCGGATGCGACGCGGAGGTCCCAGCCGGTCTCGGCGCGCACCCGGTCGACGCTCGCGCCGGGGTGATACGACGCGAGGACCGCCCGGCCATCCTCGAAACGGAAGACGCCGAGCGTGGTGATGAGCACGCTCGGGCCGCCGCCGCGGAGCCCGACGCGCTCGCGCCAGCCGCGATCGGGCCCATGCCCCGGCGTCGTGATGAAGTCGACGCGCTCCCGGAGCCGGCGCTTGTCGTGCGGCATGATCACGATGAGACGCTTCGCGAGGCTCGCGATGTCCGCCGCGCCGCCCGATCCGGGGAGCTGCACCGTCGGATGCGCGCGGTCGGCCCCGATCGCGGTGGTATTGAGGTCCCCCCGCTGGTCGACCTCGGCGCCGCCGATGAAGCCCGCGTCGACCTCGCCCCGCGCGAGCAGCCCCATGAGGTCGACCGTGCGCGCGCACCACGTCGCGCCGCGGACGTTCGCCGGATCGCCCATCGTGTAGAGCAGCTCCGGCGCGGGCTCGTCCCGGACGATGCCGAGCTCGAACAGCCCGATCGCGCTCGGCGCGTGCGTGCGCTTCGCAACGACGAACGCGATGAGCGGCAGGCGCATGCCGACGAAGACGCGCTCGCCGTCGCGGATCTCGCGCGCGGCCTGCGCGACCATGATCTCGCCCGGCACGACCGCCGTCACCGTGCCATTTCCTTGTTGCGCAGCGCCTCCCAGCGGTCGCCGAGCTTCGCGAGGTACGCGTCGTGGTCGGGGAGGTCGAGCACCCACTCCCGCACCCACGCGTCGAAGCCGTCGGGCGTGCGCGTCGCGCGGTGGTACTCGTGGAAGAACTCGTGATCGCGGTCGTAGCGGTCCTGCAGCGGCGACGGATGGCACGCGCCCGGCTGGACGACGACCGCGGCGACCTTGAACGCGGGCGCGATCGTGCGGTTCGGATCCGCGCGCACGACGGCCGGGTCGGCGAGCTCGTCGGCGACGACGATGACGGCCTTCGCGGCGAGCGCCGCCTCCTGCGAGACGCCCCACGGACCCCAGAGCTGCGCGTTCCCGTCCTCGTCGCTCCGCTGCACGGCGATGACGGCCACGTCGGGCTCGATCGCCGGGATGAGCAGGACGTTCGAGCCATCGAACGGGGACGCCGCCTCGCGGAACGTGCCGTTCGCGCGGGCGAGGTCGGTGCCGAGGAGCGACCGCGTCGGGATGTACGGCGCGCCGAGGGCGCCGGCGAGGAGGGCGAGCCCGATCGAGAAGTTGCTGTGGTCGCGCACCGTGATGCGGCGCGGGACGCCTTGCTCCATCGCCCGGCGGTAGCAGTGCGCGAGGCCCGCGGAGACGTTCCCGACCCACGCGGCATCGATCTCGGCCACGCAGCCCGCGCCGATGAGGAGGTCGAACGCGACGTCGCTGATCGGCCCGACGAGCCGCAGGTCGCGCCGCTCCTGTCGGACCAGCTCGTGCGCGAGCGCGAACGGGATCGCCGGCTCGAGCGCGCAACCGAGGGCGACGCGCGCGCCGTCGGGCACGTGGCGGCGGACGGCTTCCGCCATATCGACGACCTTGTTCAGTGAGACCTCCGCGCGGGACTAGCTTTCGAAGCCGACCTCGTCGACATAGCACCAGAGCCACTTCTCGCCGGGCTCGAGCGACCGGATCATCGGATGCTTCGTGGCATGGTGATGCTTCGTCGCGTGCGTGTTCTTCGAGTCATCGCAGCAGCCGACGTTGCCGCACGTGAGGCAGAGCCGCAGGTGGACCCACTCGTCGCCGACCTTCAGGCACTCCGCGCAGCCCTCCGACCTCGGCGTCACGTTCTCGTCGATCTCATCGAGGTGCGAGCAGAGCTCGTTCGCCACTAACGCCCCTTGTAGACGGGCTTGCGCTTCTCCGCGAACGCCTTCACGCCCTCGCGCGCGTCCTCGCCCTTGAAGAGCCGGATGAGCGCCTCGCGCTCGATCGCGAGCCCCTCGGCGAGCGGGCGCCCGAACCCCTGGACCGCCGCGAGCTTGATCTGCCCGACCGCGTAGCTCGGGCCCTCGGTGTAGGAGCGCGCCCGCTCGTGCGCCCGCGTGACGAGATCCGGGGCGGGCACGACCTCGTCCACGATGCCGACGTCCTTGGCTTCCTGCGGCGAGAGCGTCGTCCCGCGGAGCATCAGCTCGAGCGCTTTCTGCCGCCCGATGAGGCGCGGCAGGCGCTGCGTGCCGCCGGTCCCGGGGAGCAGGCCGAGCGTGACCTCGGGCAGGCCGATCTTGTAGGAGCCCTCCGCGGCGATGCGGAAGTCGCAGCACAGAGCGATCTCGAGACCGCCGCCGAGGCAGTGCCCGTTGATGGCCGCGACGACGACCTTGGGCGTGCTCTCGAGCTTCTCGATCGTCTGGTTGGCGCAGACGACCAGCGTCTTCTCCGCGTCGAGCAGGTCCGCGTTGGCGAAGAACGAGACGTCCGCGCCGGCCGAGAAGAACTTCTCGGACGAGCTGCGCACGACGATCGCCTTCACGGCGTCGTCGCCACGCGCCTCCTCGATCGCCGCGTCGAGGTCCTGCATGAAGGCCGGGTCGTAGGAGTTCGCCGGCGGACGATCGAGGATGATGTGACCGACGGAGTCCTGTTTCTCGAGGCGCACGACAGGCATCGATGGACCTCCCCTGCAAACTCGCCGGAATGGTATGACCATATGAGGCTCACGACACGGAGGTGACGGGATGCAGATGCTCATCGGCGGCGAGCTCGTCGGGACGCAGAGCGGGAAGACGATCCAGGTGCGGAACCCCGCGAACGGCGAGATCGTCGGAGAGGTCCCGCGCGGCACGGCCGCGGACGTGGACGCCGCGGTCGCCGCGGCGGCGAAGGCGTTCCCGGCGTGGGCAGCCATGCCGGCCACGAAGCGCGCGCAGCTCATGCACGAGGCCGCGCGCAAGATGCACGAGGTCGTCGACGAGGTCGCCAAGCTGCTCTCGCAGGAGCAGGGCAAGCCGCTCGCGCACGCGAAGCTCGAAGCGAGCCGCGTCGCCGAGAACCTCGAGTACTTCGCCGGGCTCGCGGACAAGCTGCGCGGCGACTACATCCCGCTCGACGACCCCGCGAAGTTCGGCATCACCATCCGCCGCCCCGTCGGCGTCATCGCCGCGATCACCCCGTGGAACTTCCCCCTCACGCTCATGGCGAACAAGCTCTGCCCCGCGCTCGCGACGGGCTGCACCGTCGTCCTGAAGCCGGCGTCGACGACGCCGCTCGCGACGCAGCGCGCCATCGAGGCCATCGCGTCGGCCGGGTTCCCGGCGGGCGTCATCAACACCGTCCATGGCTCGGGCAGCGAGATCGGCGACGCGCTCGTGTCGCACCCGCGCGTGAACAAGATCGCGTTCACCGGGCAGACCGAGACCGGGAAGCGGATCATGCAGCTCGCGTCCAAGAACGTGACGCGCGTCACGCTCGAGCTCGGCGGCAGCGACCCGATGATCGTCGCCGACGACGCCGACGTCCGGCGCGCGACGGCCGCCGCCGCCATCGGCCGGTTCTTCAACGCGGGCCAGGCGTGCCTCGCGGTCAAGCGCATCTTCGTCTTCGAGAAGGTCGCCGAGGAATTCATGACGAAGTTCACCGACCGCGCCCTGAAGGAGTGGAAGCTCGGCGACCAGTTCGCCGCGGACACCAAGATGGGCCCGCTCCACACCGAGCACCAGCGCGCTGAGGTCGAGTCCCAGGTGGCCGACGCGGTGAAGCGCGGCGCGCGCGTCCTCGCGGGCGGCAAGCGGCCCGAGGGCGCGGACTACGAGAAGGGCTGGTACTACCCGGCCACCGTCCTCGCGGACGTTCCCGAGGGCTCGCGGGTCGCGACCGAGGAGGTCTTCGGTCCCGCGGTGCCCGTCTTCATCGTCACGGACCTCGACGAGGCCATCGCGAAGGCCAACTCGACCGTGTACGGGCTCGGCTCGTCGATCTTCACGAAGGACATGGCGAAGGCCCGCAAAGCTGCGGAGCAGCTCGAGGCCGGCTATACGTGGGTGAACGACATCCAGGTCGCCTACGACCAGCTGCCGTTCGGCGGCACGAAGCAGTCCGGCTTCGGCAAGGAGCACGGGATCGAGGCGATCGAGGGATATCTCGAGAAGAAGTCCGTCGTGCTCGCCAGCGGATAATGCGGTGACGATGGCCGGTCAGCTGGACGCGCTCATGGACGAGGCGAGGTCGCTCGGGCTCTTCAAGACGCACGGCGCGTTCGAGGTCCACTGCAGCAACTGCCATGCGCGGCTGGACCCGATGGGCGACTGCGCGAGCTGTGGCCTCATCGGCCGTCCCGAGGCGGACGTCGCGAAGCGCGGGCAGACCGATGCCGCGGGGACCGAGAACCTGCTGCGGACGCAGATCGCGCGGCGGCGCGCGTACAAGCCGGTGAAGGCGGCGCGCGAGCCGGCCTAGCTCATGACCTCCGCGGCGAAGAACGCGTCGACCTCGCGCCGCAGCTCCTCGTCGGCGAACTCGACGATCTGCCCGTTGCGCGCCGACCGCGGCGACGACAGGAACGCGATCGCACGCGCGGGATCGTGCGGATCGTGGAGCTTGCCCTGGCGCTGGAGCTCGCGGAACTCCTCGACGCGCGGGAAGTCCTCGGGCGACGCGCGGCGGATCCGCTCCTGCATGCCGGTGTCCATGTATCCCGGATAGAAGGCGCACGCGGTGACGCCGCTGTCCTCGACCTCGAGCGCGAGCGCGCGCGTGAGCTGATCGACCGCCGCCTTCCCCGCGCAGTACGCGGTCCATCCGGCGCTCGCGCGCCGGGCCGCGCTCGACGAGACGTTCACGATGCGGCCGTAGCCGCGCTCGAGCATCCCCGGGAGGACGGCGCGCGCGCAGAGGTAGACGCCGCCGACGTTGACGGCGATGTGGCGCAGCCACGCGGTCGCGTCGGTCCGCGCCAGCGAGGCCATCGGGTCGAGGACGCCCGCGTTGTTGACGAGGATCGAAGCCGGGCCGACCCAGCGCTCCGTGTTCAGCACGAGGTCCTGCACCTGGCGCTCGTCCGCGACGTCGGCGGCGTAGGCGAGCGCCTTGCCGCCGGTGCGCTCGATCGCTGCGACGACCTCGTCGAGCTGCGGCGCGTTGCGCGACGCGATGACGACGTTCGCGCCGGCCGCGGCCATGACCTCGGCGATCGCGCGGCCGAGGCCGCGCGCACCGCCGGTGACGATGGCCGTCTGCCCGTCGAGGGGTCTCACGCCAGCACCGCCATGCGCGCCGCGAGCGAGGTCGCGACGCGGTCCATATCCGCCTCGGTGTGCAGCGCCCAGAACGAGATGCGGATGCCGTCGGGGACGATCCCGCGCTCGGCGAGGTGCTTCACGACGACGCGGTCCTCCGTCCACATGCGCGTCACGATACCGGCCGCGTCGCCGCCCCTCGGCGCGATCACGACGATGCCCGTGGGGGCGTCGGGGCGCGAGCGGATGTCCACGGGCAGCCTGCGGAGGTGGCCGATCAGCCACGCGCGCAGCGCGCGGATGCGCGCGGGGACCGTCGCGCCGAGGACGCGGTGCACGGCGATCGCCTGGCGGAGCCCGACGAACGCCGGCGCGTCGATCGTGCCCGTCTCGTACCGCGTCGCATCAGGCTGGAGCACGTACCCGTCGTCGATGTGGAACGCGCTCTGCGACCGCCACCCGAGGCGCTCGGTCGAGAAGCCCTCGACATCGCGGAACCACACGGCGCCGGTCGCGAGCGGCCCGTGCACCCACTTGTGCCCGAGCGTCACGACCGCGTCGGCGCCGAGCTGGCGCACGTCGACAGGGATCTGGCCGAGCGCCTGGGCGGCGTCCACGACGCTCACCGCACCCGCCGCGCGCGCGAGCTCGCACGCCGCGCGGACCGGCAGGACGTTGCCGCTCTTGCACGACACGAGCGACATGAGCAGCGCACGGGCTCCATCGTCGAGCGCGCGCCGCATCTCCGTGAGCAGCTGGTCGTCGGAGTCGTGACGGACGATGCGCAGCCGGTCGCCGCGCTCGCGGCGGCGGTGCAGCGGCATGAGCGCCGAGCCGTGCTCCTCGGCCGTCGTGACGATGAGCGATCCGGGCGGCACGCGCAGACCGAGGACGAGCGCGTTCAGGCCGTCGGTCGCCGACGTCGTGAGCGCGATGCGCGACGCGCCGCCGTCGTCGCCGAGGAACGCGGCAACATCGGCGCGCGCCTCGCTGAGCCACGCGTTGTACGCGTCGTAGCCGACGTGCGAGAACATGCCGACACCGTTCAGCCACGCCCGTGCGCGCTCGGCCGCGCGCTGGGCGACCGGGAACGTCGGGCCGCTACCCGCGACCTGGCAGTAGAGGAAGCCCGGCGCGAGCGCCTGCAGCGCGGCGTCGCTCGTGTCGGGAGACGCGTCGACGATCGACGGAGGCGCGTCGCTCATGCGGTGGTGATCCCGCGGATCGCGAGGCCCGCCGCGAACAGGCACACCAGGCCGAGCGTGAGCGCGGTCCGCCGAGGGGACCCCTCGCGCACCATGGTCGCCGCGAGCGGGATCGCGAGGACGAGCGCGGCGCCGTAGAGGACGTGGATCCACTCGGCGCCGCCGCGGCTGGGCCAGCCGAGGACCCCGAAGAGGCCCTGCGCGACGATCGCGATCTCGGAGATCACGAGCGCGCCGCGGAACGACGGGGTCGGACCCGACCGGGTGAGACCGAGGACGACGCCCCAGAGACCGACCGCGGCGAGGTAGAGGACGAGCGCGCTCGCGAGGCGCGCGTGCAGATCGATGAGGTCCACAAGACGCGAAGCGTACCCGCTACGCTCGCGCGCGATGAAGGTCGCGTACCAGGGGATCCCCGGCGCGTTCTCGGAGGCCGCCGCCGCGTCGCTCTTCCCATCGAGCGAGCCGACGCCGCGCGACACGTTCGCGGACGTGTTCGAGGCGCTCGAGCGCGGCGCGGTCGAGGCCGCCGTCGTGCCGGTCGAGAACAGCCAGGCGGGAGCGGTCGTCGACGTGTACGACCTGCTCCGCCGCCACCGCGGCGCGCGGATCGTCGCCGAGGCGATGCTCCGCGTGCGGCACCACCTCCTCGGCGTCCCGGGGTCGCGCGTCGAGGACGTGCGCGCGGCGCGGTCGCATCCGCAGGCGCTCGCGCAGGTCGAGGAGTTCCTCCGCGAGCGATCGATCCGGCCGGTCGTCGCCTTCGACACGGCCGGCGCGGCCGCCGAGGTCGCGCAGCTGCGCGACGGCAGCGTCGCGGCCGTGGCGAGCAAGCGCGCCGCGGAACGCTACGGCCTCGTCGTCCTCGCGCCGTCGATCGAGACCGCGCCCGACAACATGACGCGCTTCTTCGCGCTCGCACGGGCGGACGACCCCGCGGTGAGCGCGGGGATCCCGACGGCGCTGCGCGACGGACCGCCGAAGACGAGCCTCGCGTACGCGACCGCGAACGTGCCGGGCGCGCTCGTGCGGTCGCTGCAGGCGTTCGCGACCGCCGGGCTGCAGCTCACGAAGATCGAGTCGCGGCCGAGCCGCGCGCAGCCGTGGGACTACGTCTTCTACCTCGACTTCGAAGGGGACCCCGCGGTGACGCCGGCGAGCGAGGCCATGGCGCTCATGCGCACGTGCTGCGCGTGGGTCCACGTCCTCGGGACGTATCCCGCCGCGACGACCGTCCTCGAGCCCGACGGCTAGCGCCCCGCGGCGCGATCCTTGCTCGGGCGGCCCGCGATGACGGTCGCGACGCGCACCCGAGCGCTGCTCATCGTCAACCCGAACGCCGGGAAGCGGCATGCGCGCGCCGAGGATCTCGACACGGCGCGCCGGATCCTCGAGTCGGCCGGGATCGCGCTCGATGTCGTCGAGTGCGCCGAGACGGGCCCGACCGTCGAGGAGTGCGCGCGGCGCGCGCTGAGCGAGCGGTACGACGCCGTCATCGTCGCGGGCGGCGACGGGACGCTGCAGGCCGTCGCGCGCGAGGTCATCGATACGGATGTCGCCGTCGGGATCCTCCCCTTCGGCAGCTTCATGAACATCGCGAAGGGTCTCGGGATCCCGATGGATCCGCTCGAGGCGGCGCGCATCATCGCGCGCGGCCACGTGCGCCGCGCGGACGTCGGCGAGGTCAACGGCCACGTGTTCTTCGAGGCCGCGGGGATCGGCCTCGACGCGCAGATGTTCGGCGCGGCCCGCGCGGTCGAGCGGCGGCGCTGGCGCCGCGCGTGGCGCCGCATGGCCGACTGGGCGACGCACGGGACGCACCGGATCGTCGTCGAGGGCGAGCGCGACCAGGTCACGTACCGCGCGATGCAGGTGCTCGTGCTCAACAGCCCCTACTACGCGTGGTCGTTCCCGGTCGTCGGCGGCAGCATGCACGACGGTCTCCTCGAGATCGCGATCTTCCCGCGGATGGGGCGGCGCGACCTCATCCGCTCGCTCGTGCGCCTGTGGCGCGAGGGCCAGCACGAAGCGCCGCCGATCGTCCTGCGCGAGCGCGAGGTGCGGATCCGCTCGGACGCGCCGCTGGCGGTCCACGCCGACGGCGCTGCCGCGGGCACGCTGCCGGCGACGTTCCGCTGCCGAGCGGGCGCGCTCGCCGTCTACGTGCCGGAGGCGAAAGCCGCCTAGTCTCGGCGCGTGCCGACGGAGCTCCTCGTCGCGATCGGTGGTGGGATCGCGTCGTTCCTCTCGGGTCTGCTCGGCGTCGGCGGCGGGATCGTCCTCACGCCCTACCTCTTATATGCGCCCGCGCTGATCGGGGCGCCCGCGCTGCCGGTGAAGATCGTGACCGGGCTGACCATCGTGCAGGCGATCTCCGGCAGCGTCATCGGCTCCGTCCGGCACCACCGCTACGGCAACGTCTCGTTCCGCCTCGTGCGCGTGATGGGGCCGGTCGGCGCCGTCTCGTCGCTGGTCGGAGCGCTGCTGTCGACCTACGCGCCGGACCGGCTCCTCATCGGGATCTTCGCCGTATTCGGGCTCGCCGGCGCCGTGCTGCTCGTCCTGCCCGAGCGCGGGCCCGCGCAGCCAGTGGACGATCTCCACGTGAACGTCCCGCTCGCGGCGGGCATGGCCGTCGTCATCGGCTTCTTCGGGGGGATGGTGGGGATCGCGGCGATCGCGTTCATCATCGCCGCCCTCGTGTATGTGCTGCGGATCCCGCCGCGCATCGCGATCGGCTCGTCGCTCGGGATCGGCATGTTCTCGGCGTTCGCGGCGCTCATCGGGAAGGCCGCGACGGCGCAGGTCGATCCGCTGCTCGCGCTCATGGTCCTGCTCGCGGCGGTCGTGGCGTCACCGATCGGCGCCGCCGTCAGCGTGCGGACGCGGCCGGGCGTGCTCATGCAGCTGCTCGCGGTCGTCGTGTTCCTGACCGGCGTGCGCATGGCGTGGCAGGCGGTGACGGGCGTCTAGCCGAGGCGCGGGTCGAGGACGTCGCGCAGGCCGTCGCCGAGGAGGTTCACCCCGAGGACCGCGAGCGTGATGAGCGCGCCGGGGAAGACCGTGATCCACCAGGCGTTCCCGATGTAGTCGCGTCCCGTCGCCATGATCGCGCCCCACTCCGGCTGTGGGATCGGCACGCCGAGCCCGATGAACGAGAGGCCGCTGCCCGCCAGGAGCGCGCCGCCGAAGCGCGTCGCCGACAGGATGATCACCGGCGCGACGACGTTCGGGAGGATGTGGCGGACCATGATCCGCCGTGCGCGCGCGCCGACCGCGCGCGCGGCCTCGACGTACTCGTGCTGCCGCGCCGAGAGGACCGACCCGCGCACGATGCGGCCGTATCCCGCCCAGCCGAACAGGCCGAGCGCGACGATGAGGATGTCGAGGCTCGGTCCGAAGATGGCGACGACGCCGATCGCGAACAGGATCGACGGGAACGCGAGCAGCACGTCGAAGAAGCGCGAGATGAGCATGTCCACCCAACCGCGGTAATAGCCCGCGAGCAGGCCGAACGTGACGCCGCCGGCGAGCGCGACGATGACGGAGAGCGTCCCGAGGCGCACCGCGAGCTGCGAGCCCCAGATCACGCGGCTGAAGATGTCGCGGCCGAAGTCGTCGGTGCCGAAGAGGTGCTGCGCCGACGGCGGCTGCAGGCGATCGCGGACGTTGATGACGATCGGGTCCTGCGGAGCGATGAGCGGCGCGAGCGCGGCCATGACCAGCAGGCCGACGAAGAGGACGAGCCCGACGACGGCGTTCGGCGAGCGCGCGAAGCGCCGCGCGAACGCGACGGCGCGCTCGAGCGTCTCCCGCTCCACGCGCGGGAGCGCGAGGTCAGGAGTAGCGGATACGGGGATCGAGCCACGCATAGATCAGGTCCACCGCCAGATTCGCCGTGAAGTAGATCGCCGCGCCGAGGAGCACGGTCCCCTGGACGACAGGGAAGTCGCGGTTGAAGACGGACTGGACCGCGAGCCGCCCGATGCCGGGCCAGCCGAAGATGTTCTCGATGATGAACGCGCCGCCGAGCAGGGCTCCGAACTGCAGGCCGATGAGCGTCGTGATCGGGATGAGCGCGTTCTTCAGCGCGTGCCGCAGGACGACGGTGCGCTCGCGGAGCCCCTTCGCGCGCGCCGTGCGCAGGTACTCCTGGCCGAGGACCTCGAGCATGCTCGACCGCGTGATGCGGGCCTTCACCGCGGCCGAGTGCAGCGAGAGGGCGACCGTCGGCAGGACGAGGTGCTGCCACGTGCCCGCGCCGGTCACGGGCAGCCACCGCAGCGTCACCGAGAACAGGATGATCATGAGGAGCGCGATGAAGAAGCTCGGGATGCTGAGGGCGAGGACCGCGGCGCCCATGATCCCGTAGTCGGATCGCCGGCCGCGGTTCACCGCGGCCACGATGCCGACGCCGACGCCGACGACGGTGGACAGCAGGACGGCGCCGAGCGCGAGCTCGAGCGTGTACGGCATGCGGTCCATGATCTCGACGAGCACCTCGCGGTGCGTGCGCGTCGATTCCCCCAGGCTGCCCTGCACGACGAGCCGCTGCAGGAACTTCGCGTAGCGGACCGCGGCCGGCTGGTCGAGACCGAGGTCGATGCGGATGCGCTCGATGGTCGCGGGGGATGCGGTGTCGCCGGCGAGCACCGTCGCGGGGTCGCCCGGGACGAGCTCGGCCATGAGGAAGACCCCCATGGAGATGCCGAGCAGGACCGGGATCGCGAGGACGAGGCGGCGGAGGACGTATCGCCACACGTCGACCGCCGCCTATCCCGTGACTGCTTTTACTGCTTCACCCAGGCGTCGTGCCAGTACAGACCGCCGGATGTCGACTGCTTCAGGTCCTGGACCCGCACGTTCACGGCGGTCTTCCCCACCGGCATGTAGAGGGGCTGCCAGGGCGCCTCCTGCATCGCGAGCTTCTGCGCGTCGAAATAGATCTGCATCCGCTTCGCCTGGTCGAGCTCGGTGCGGCCCTTCTTGATGAGCTCCTCGAGCCGCGGGTCGCAATAGAGGACACGGTTCGAGCTCGCGATACGGTCGCACGAGAGGAACAGGCTGAACATGTCGGGCTCATTCCACGAGTAGCCGTTCAGGTAGAGGTCGTGCTCGGCCTTCGGCGTCGCCGCGAGGAGCGCGCCGGACTCGAGCTGCTTCACCTGCAGGTCGACGCCGACCGCCTTGAATTGCGCCTGGAGCAAGGTCGCGATCTTGCCGTGCGTGTCGCTGTTCGTCGTGTACAGCACCGGCTTGAACGCCGAGCCGTCGGGCGCCGTGCGCATGCCGCCCGCGCCGGCCTTGTAACCGATCGCGTCAAGCTCGGACTTCGCCTTCGCCTGGTCGAACTTGAGCTCGAACTCCTTCAGCTTCGTGTCGTATCCCTGGATGCTCTCGGCGATCGGGCAGCACGCGACGCGCGCGAGCTTGCCCTCGAACACGACGTCGACGATCTCCTGTTTGTTCACCGCCTGCGCGAGCGCGTGACGGACCTTCGGATCGTCGAACGGCTTCCGCTTCGCGTCGAACCCGAGGTACGTCAGGCCGAACGTAAGGCTGTCGTAGATCTTGAAGCGCTTGTCGCTCTGGTACTTCGCGAGGTCCTTCGCCGCGAGGCCGAGGTAGTCGATCTCACCGGCGTCGAGCGCGGCGAGCTGGCTCGCGGGATCGGGGATCACCTTGTAGCGGAGCTCCTGGATGTACGGCGCGCCGCGGTTCGCGAACAGCGCGGGCGCCCAGGCGTAGTCGGGGTTGCGCTCGAGGACGACCTGCTGCCCGGTCTGCCACTGCTTCAGCTTGTACGGCCCCGTCCCGACGGCGGAGCGGCCGATGTCGTCGTTCGCGGCCTTCACCGCGCTCGGCGACAGGATCCCGGCGTAGGCGACCTGGAGGTCGTGGAAGATCGGGGCGTACGGCTCCTTCAGGTTCATGACGAACGTGAGCTCGTCCTTCGCCTCCATGCTCGTGACGCTCTTGAACGTCTCGAAGATCGGGGACTTCGAGCCGACCTTCTGCAGGCGCTCGAACGTGAACTTCACGGCTTCGGCGTTGAGCGGCGAGCCGTCGGTGAACTTCACGCCCTTGCGGAGCTTGAACGTGAGGGTCTTGCTGTCGGGGCTGACGGTCCACGACTCCGCGAGGAGACCCTTGTACGAGTTGTCGAGGTCCTGGTAGACGAGCGGCTCGTAGATCCACCCGAAGACGGTCGACGAGACCGGGTTGCTCGTCTTGTGCAGGTCGAGCGTGTCCGGATCGGTGATGGCCACGAACGTCACCGTGCCGCCGACCTTGCTCGCCGGGGCGGCCGAGGCCGCCGGGCTGGACGCGGGCGCGGGGCCGCCGCAGGCCGCCGCGATCAGAGCGATGACCGTGATGGAACGCAGCAAAGCGCGCATCTGTCCCCCTCCGTGCGCGATGGACGCGAGGCTATGGTGCGTGCCGCGTCAAGCGCTCGCGCGCGCGAGGGGGCATGATCGCGGGGTGACGGAGACGGTCCCGGTCGGCACGGAGCTGCCGACGCGCCTGCGCGAGCGCGTCGTCGACCTCGAGGCGGCCGGCGGCGGCGTAGGGATGTCGGCGACGGATCTCGCGACCGGCCGTCACCTCGGTCATCGCGAGGATGAGCTCTTCCCGCTCGCCTCGGTCATCAAGCTGCCGGTCCTCGTGACGCTGTACGAGGAGGTGCTGGCGGGCCGGGCCGATCTCCGCGAGCGGGTGACGTACCGCGCCATGGCCAAGGTGCCGGGCTCCGGCGTGCTGAAGGATCTCGACGACGGCGCCACGTTCACGCTGCGCGACCTCGCGGTCCTGATGATGACCGTGAGCGACAACACCGCGGCGGAGATGCTCACGCAGCGTCTCGGGAAGCCGCGTGTCGAGAGCGCGATGCATGCGTACGGCCTGCCGACCATCCACATGCCGCTCGGCGTGCGCGCGCTCCTGTACGAGCTCGTCGATATGGACTGGAGCCAGCCCGGTGGATATGACGAGGCGCGCGAACGGCTCCGCGTGAGCGTCGGGAGCGGCGGCCGCGCGGTCATCCCGGAGCAGAGCGATCGCAGCTCGCCCGCGGACATGTGCCGGCTCATGGAGCTGCTTGAGCGCCGCGAGATCCTCGACCCCGGCGCCTGCGAGGACGTGCTCGAGATCCTCAGACGCAACCACTCGGACTCGCGCATCCCGGCGCTGCTGCCGAAGGGGACAGTGGTGGCGCACAAGACGGGGACGATCCGCGGGGTGCGGAACGACGTCGGTCTCGTCGAGGCCCCGAGCGGTCCCTACGCGGTGGCGATCCTGTCGCGCGGCGTGCCGAGCGACATCCGGACGGACGTGCGGATCGCGGAGATCTCGCTCGCGATCTGGGAGGCGTTCACGACCGGGAGCTGACCGCGACCCCGGGGCGATTCGAACGCCCGACCAACACCTTCGAAGGGTGCTGCTCTGGTCCACTGAGCTACGGGGTCAGGCAGTGGACGATAGCGCGACAGCAGTGGCGGCTCGGAGATGAAGAGGACTACAGCGACCCCGGGGCGATTCGAACGCCCGACCCTCTGCTCCGTAGGCAGATGCTCTAATCCGCTGAGCTACGGGGTCTGTGTCCATCCATTCTATAGATTCGGCCGCGCGCGCGACATCCGCCGCGGATAAGACATGATCGAAGGGTCTGACCTTTCACCCATCCTTTGCACGTCGTTCACACGATCGACGGCTCTGCTCATCGCCGAGCACACGGGCACGCGACCTGCATCCGTGGACGGCGATGCCCGCAGATCCGAACCGGGCGATCGACCCTAGGGCCGTCGACCTCGCCCGGACCCAGCTCTTCTCGGCAACGGCCGAACGTCAGGCGCGGAAGCTCCTCGCGAGCGTCTGCGACCCGAGCCGGCTGATGATCCTTCGCGCCCTCGCCAAGACACCGCTCGCCGCGAGCGACCTCGCGCAGGTGCTCGGCCGGACGC
>WNFU01002767.1_pt1 | contig 32455 bp, 28 predicted proteins | sample 5400121 | NCBI WGS metagenome assembly WNFU01 (sample SAMN13153360, study PRJNA577476) | soil metagenome | isolation source: 100 cm soil or saprolite under grassland replicate 1 | place: USA:California | collected 2016-06-15
AGCTCGAGCCCGACGGACCGGAGCGTCAGCCTCGTCCTCACACAGGACGCGCAAGGCCGGGTCGGTGGGACCTGGTGGGCCAACGACACGGCGTTCCAGGTGAACGGCCGGCTGGACGAGGAGGGAGCGGTGCTCGGCACGCTGGCCGGCCCGGCTGGCGGGGTGTATTTCTCTGCCCGGCTGAACGGTGCGGAGCTCGATGTGACCCTGATCGAGCTCGGCGCCAACGACCAGCTGGACTACGGGAGGACCAGAACGCTGACGCTCACCCGTCAAGGTGCCTGGCCGGCGCTTGGGGCTGCACCCCCACCCCCACCTCCGGCGGCCCTGACTCCGCTGGCGATCCCGCGGGACCAGCCCGGCGCCAGGACCGCGTTGCTCCCGGCCTGGAACATCCGCTACGACCTCCCTCCGGGATGGCAGGTCGAGCGGAGCCTCGGCCGCGTGCAGGTGCTGGCATCGACCACGGAGGCCGGCGCCCTGTTCATCGCGCCAGGGCTGTACGCGAGCTTCGACGAGATGGTGGCCGACCTGTTGCAGTTCTATCAATCGATGAAGCTCATGGCGACACCCGTGCAGCAGCCGGTCGGGGCGACGTTCGCCGGGCTCCGGGCGCTGACGGCCACGTACCGGAGCCAGGATCAGATGGGGCAAGTGGTCGAGGGCCGCTACGTCGCGTTGCTCACGCCGCACGGCACGGGTCTCGCGCTCCTTGGGATGACGACCCCGCAGCAGATGCCCCAGCTTGCCGCGACCGTGGAGCGGCTGGCGGCCACGGTACAGGCTCAGGCTCCGGAGGTGAACCACCGGGCCATCGCCGCGCTCGCGGGCCGGTGGATCTATTACGCCGGGAGAGCGGAGGGTGCCACGCGGTCGACGGGCGGCTATTCGCACAGCTCTGACGAGTTCGTGACTTTCGACGGGAGCAGCGCCTTCCAGTGGCAGAGCTCCGCGTCGGTGAGCGTCACCGTCCCTCAGGACGCCGGCGGCGTCGGCCGGGCCGAGGCCAACAGTGATCAAGGCACCTACACGGTGATCGGCGGCACGCTCATCCTGAAGGGGAGGCGGGGTCAGATGGCGTTCGAGCTGCAGCTGATGGGCGACCGCTTCAGTGCGGACGGGCGCATCTACGTGCGGTCCAACTGAGACAGCGTCGCTTCATTGGGACAGGTTCTACGAAACGTCCGGCCTGCTGAGTGACACGAGAACCCGTCTGGGCCGTGATCGCCCTCGCCTACCATCTCGCGAGCCGCCTCGGCTACGTGCTGTTCATCGGGATCGCGCTCGCGCGGCAGGAGCGGACCGGCTGCTTCACGCGGCGGTACGGCGCCGACGAGGGATTCCGCCGGTTCCGCCGGACGGCCGCGACGCTCATGTCCAACGACGCCGTGAGCTTCGTGCTGCTGTGCCTCGCGAGCCGGAACACGCTGAGCGTGGACCTTCCCTCCGGCCTCACCATTGCGGCAGGTGCGTTGCTGATGCTCGTCGGGGTGCTGACCAAGCTCTGGGCCTGGGCGACGCTCGGAAACGGGGCCTACTACTGGCGCAACTTCTTCACGCCCCACGGTCCGGCCGCCCCGAGCGCGTCGGGGCCGTATCGGTTCCTGAAGAACCCGATGTACACGGTGGGTTATCTCCAGACCTACGGCCTCGCGCTCGTGACCGGGTCGCTCCCGGGTCTGGTCGCGGCGCTGTTCGACCAGGCCGCCATTCTTGCCTTTTACCGTTGGGTGGAAAAGCCGCATTTCCAGAGATATGTCAACGGCGCCGGATGAGGCTCGCAGCCCTCCGCGGCTCGCTGAACCACGCTCGGTTGCGTGGGCCGCCGAGGGCTGGTGATATTCTTGCCTCCGGTCCGGCTGGAGCGGCGGACAGCCGCGGGGCGGGGATCCGTGGCGGTATCGTCTAGGGGACTAGGACGGAGCCCTCTCAAGGCTCAAACACGGGTTCGAATCCCGTTACCGCTATGCGAGCTCGAACGACGTAGTAGAGGAACCCGCCCCCATCGTCTAACGGTTAGGACACCACTCTTTCAAGGTGGGAACAGGGGTTCGATTCCCCTTGGGGGCACGTCGAAAGGCGAAACGGCGTCGAGCTTGACGTATCTTTGTTCTTAGGGCCGATAGCTCAACTGGCAGAGCAACTGACTCTTAATCAGTAGGTTCTCGGTTCGATTCCGAGTCGGCCCACTCTTCGACGCACCTCGCAGGTCAAAGCCCGGCTCATGCTGTCGTGCCTTCCAAGAACACGTCGGCGGGAACGTTAAACAGCTCGCGGAGCTTCCTCCCCGCGAAGAACTCGGACACTCGGCTGCGCCCTCCGAGATATCGGGCAAGCTCTGCCCGCGTCATCCCGCGTTGTTCGAGCAAGAAATCGACCACCGCTTGCGGTGTAGCCGCTGCACCCATCGGATAGTGGTCTTCGTCGTACGCGCGGACAAGCACGCTGAGCAACTCCAGCCGCTCGTGCTCCCGCGTGCCAGGAGGTGGATCACGGTCGAGGAGCGCGTCCAGTTCGGCGACGGCCGCGTCATACTCTTCTTCGGTGCGGAGAACGTGGGGCTCCGAAAAATCCATACCTTGGGTCAAAGTAGCCATATATCAACTCTGCTGTTAGAAGTCCCCACGCCCTTTAGTTTCGCCGGCGTTGTTTCGACCAGCGATCGTATTCCTCATGGGTGAACACGTGTCGCACGTAGACGCGGCCTATTTTCGTGGCGGTCGCGTAGTGCACGTTCGCGACGAGCCGATACTTGTTGCCACCGATGTCAAACACGACGAGCCCCGTTCCCAACAAGTCAGCCGATCCAAAGGTCGCCTTCAAAGCCGCCCAACCGGTGAATCGCCCCGCTTTCATGACTCGGTACCAAGCATCGAGCGGGGCTTGAGCGGGCGCATGCACGTTCCCGAACTCTACCAGTCGCTTCCGCGAAATGACGTGCATCGGCTGCTATAAGCGGCCTCGCCTGTTCCCAAAATGGGAACAAACCGACGGCTTGTCAAGTACCCAGATAAGGATCGACTATCAGTAGGTTCTCGGTTCGATTCCGAGTCGGCCCATCTTCGGTCGCGCCTCACCTTTACCCGAGCGGCGTGCGCCGGGAACGCCCTACCCCCCACCGCCAGGTGACCACCGCCAGCGCGATCAGGAAGGCGGTGACGACTGCCGGTATCGATGCCTCCTTCGTGCCCGCGGAGAACATCTCTTTCACGGCGGCGGCGGCCGGCCTCGCGTGCCGCTCCGCCGTCATCACGCCGTAGTACTCTTCGGGATCGAGGTCGTGCCGTTTTTCGTCCTGGGGATCGGGGACCCGGTCCCACCAGTTGCCGGCGCGCCTCGGGTTGTCGTAGTTCTTCCACCATTCATCCGCGAATTCGAACACCACGCCACCCGCGGCCCCGGCCTGGACGAGCCCTCGCCAGGATTCTCGCAACCATCTCGCCTGCCCGGCGTCTCCCGCTTCGAGCGTGTTCGCTCCGAATTCCGTGATGAGCAGCGGCTTGTCCCCCGCGATCGGCTGCAGCGTCCGTTCGATGTAGGGGCCGAACCCAGCCGCCACGACCTCCGGAGGCCACAGGGGATAGACGTTGAAGCTCGCGATGTCGAGAAAGCGCAGGTCCAGGTTCTTCGTGATGGGCCAGTTGGAATGGGTGACGGGGTGCCGGGCGTCGATCTCCTTGACGGCATGGTACAGGTCGAGCAGTCCATTCCGGAGGGAGTCCTCCCCACGTTTCTCCAGCGCGACGGCGGGGATCTCGTTTCCCAGAACCCAGCCCAGGAGGGCGGGCTTGTCACGGTGTTCGCGGACGCGCTCGAGCACGCGTTCGCGCGCGGAGGCGTATCCAGGAGCGCCGAGACTCCACCAGTCCAGGGTGAAGCCGCACAGCACCTTCAAGCCGTGCCGCTCGGCCAGGTCCAACACATAGCCGGGTGGATCGACGACCAGGATCGTGTTGGCGCGCAGCTCACGAATCAGCGTGAGGTCCGAATCGATCTGCTCCGGCCCGGGGTAGGGATAGCCGCCACCGGGCCCGGTTCCTGATCTCCAGGGGCCATAGTGCACGCCCTTCACCGAGAACGGACGGCCGTCCACGTAGATCTGCTTGCCCCGGATCTCGACTCCGCGCCTCGTGGGTGTCTGCGCGCGGGAGTGCAAAAGGGCGGCCGGTACCAGGATCGAGAGGACGAGCACGAGCGCGCCGGTTTGCGCCAACTTGAACGAGGGAGTCGCGCGCGGGACGGGCGTCCGCCGGTCGTCATAGAGGAGCGCGAGCGCGGGGGCAAACAGGAATTTTCCCCCCCACAGGTAGAAGCACGGGAGATACAGCAGCGACGCGCCCTTCAGCAGCGGGACGCACAGCAGCAGCATGCCGAACGACGCCTCGGCCCAGAGCGGCCAGGTCCGTTGGTCCTCGGATCGCGCGTTGGTCGGCTTCCATTGCCGCTTCCGGTTCCACACACAGTCCCACACGCCGGCGGCACACGCGAAATCGGTCGCGCCATACACCAAACCGCACGCGAGCACGGTTCCGGCCCAGCCCCGGCGAGCCGACTCCTTGGCGAAGAACGACAGCAAGGGAAGAAAGATGGACAGGATGATCACGGTCCCCGCAAACACCGCCGCGGTCGCGGCAACCGGAATGGTCTGCAGGAAGAAGGGTGCGACCAGACACGTCGCGCCCAAGTACAGGAGCAGGACAGTTTGGGCCACGTAGAAGGCGGCGAACTGGAAGAAGAACCACTTCTCCGCCACGCTCAGGCGCTTGCTCGTCAGCACCGGCCACGCATGGGCCCGGAGCGTCTGCACGCAGCCGTACGCCCATCTGTAGCTGCGCCGCCGGAAGGCGTCGTAGCTGGGCGGGTGCCGTTCGCCGAGCCGGATCTCGGGTGCGTAGATCACCTTCTGGCCCTCGAGATTCAGCCGGATCGTGAGATCGAGATCGTCCGAAAAGAGGCCCGGCGTCAAAATGAAAGGCGTCGATCGAGCGCGACAGCCAGCGATTGAGCCGGCACCCCTGCGGGTCGGGAACAGCGCTATTGCGACACTGGACGATCGCGACGGCGGGATCATCGAAATACGGAAGCGCGGTTTCGATCGCCAGGGGATCGAGCACGGTCGAGTCGTTATCGCACAGCAAAAAGCATTCGTACAGCGAGCCGGTGTGCTGCAAAACGTAGTTCGCGGCGCCGGGCTTGCCTCCCTCCCGGCTGGGCCGCCTGAGCAGCACGACCTCCCAGTCGCGCCGGGCGCGAGCGTGCTTCACGGCCGCATCCACTTCCGCGCGCTTTGTCTCGGATTTCGAGTCGTCGTGAACGATCAGATACAGCTTGCCGCGGTAGCGTAGCGTCGCCAGGCTTGCGAAGGCCGCTTGGTCCAAGTCGTCGCAACAGAGATAGACGAGACCAACGGGCGGAAATTGGCGAAGCGTGTTCCGGCCGGCTGCGGCGGGCTCGTGCCAGAGATAGGCGATCGCGGCAAACACAAAACCGATCCCGAAGTAGCTCGCCACGACCTCCACGAGAACCTTGAACGTGAGAAGCTCGGTACCAATGGGCTTGAGCCCTGCCTGCGATGCGGCTCCGAGGATCGCGCGCGCGTACATGATGGAGAACAGTGTGGCCGACAAAAGCACCAGGTACACCATCGCCTGGTTGGGCCTTCCCGCCGCGGAGCGTTGCCCGTGAGGGACCGGGGCTCGCCACCCCGCGTCCGTCCCATTGAAGAGTGCCATGCGTCACCTGCCCGTTCGTCCAGGTGGCGTTCGCCGCCTGAACCGAATCCGCTGGGTGGTTGTCTTGGGAGAACCGGCGCGCGACGCCCGCGGCGGGGCCGCTTGTCGAGCGACGGTAATGCTGTGACTCGGGACGTCCGTCGGCAGTCACGGATGGCGACCGTGGTGATTCTCATCACACGATCTGCACCGGCGGTCGCACCAACCGGGCGATACCCCGTCTCTCGGTCTGGCGTTCCCCTGCGGGCGTTACAGTCCCGGACGTTTCGTGAAGGTCATCGAGATGCTTCGCACAGCATGCTTGCGGCGGTGTGCGGCCTGTTGCGGTCCCACCTCACTTCTTCCCCGCCACCTGCCCGATCGCCGCGATCAAATCGTTGAAGTCGTACGGCTTCATCACCGAGGGCTGGCCGCACTCTTCGAGGAAGCGGCGGGTCTCGTCGCGCGCCCGGTCGCCGGTCACGAACACGAACCGCTCCGAGAGCTGGGGCCGCTGCTCCTGGAGCTGCTCGTACAGCGCGCGGCCGCCGAGCCGCGGCATCTGCAGGTCGGTGACGACCGCGTCGAAGCGGTCGCTCGCCGGCCCCAGCCGCTCGATCGCCTCGAGCCCGTTCTCCACGGCCACCACCTCGTGTCCCTCGCGCTCAAGCAGCAGGCGCATCGCCTGCCGGTTCACGGCGTCGTCGTCCACGACGAGGATGCGCAGCTTGGGGAGTGCGGGCGTGGACGGCGTCGCGCGGGCGAGCGGCGTGAGCACGCTCTTGGAGAGCGTCACCACCACTTCGGCGCCCTCGCTGCTGCGCGGTCGCAGCCGCAGTGTGCCGCCCGCGGATTGCGCGAGGGCGCGCGCCAGGGCGAACTCGATCTCTCCGCCCCCCGCGCTCTGCGTGAACCGGAACGGCGTGACCAGACGCTGCTCCGCCTCGACCGACAGGGGCGCGCCCGAGTCCCACAGCGAGATGATCACCGACGGCCCGGCCTCGGTGATGCTGATCCGCAGCTCGCGGGGCGGCGCATGGTCCCGTAGCCGTCGCAGGGCGAAGTCGAGCAGCTTCATCAGCATCTCGGTCAGCTGCGCCATCGGGCAAGCGACCATCGACAGATCGGGTGGGATGGTCCGCGCGACCTTCACTCCGAGCTCCTTGAGCGTGCCCTCGCGCTCGGCCAGGACCCCGTTCAGCACGATCGCGGCATCCGACGGCTCGGCCGCCCCGATCGGGTGCTGGGCCAGCTCGAGAAAATGCTGCGTGATCTCGGCCGCGCGGCGCACTTCGCCGTGCAGCATCATCAGCGCGCGGGCCCGTTCCGGGTCGAGCTGGCTGCCGTGCAGCAGGTCCGCCAAGGCGCCGATCGCCGCCAGTCGATTGTTCAGCGCGTTGAGGACGTTCGCCGAGCCCTCGTCCAGCACGACATGCTGGACCGCGGGCGGGGGCGGGGGCTTCGGAATGGGCGGCGGGAGCGTGGGCCCGGTGTGGTGCGCCGCAGCCCGATGCCGGCCGACCAGGACGCCGATGGACAGGCCGAGCAGCGCTCCGAACGCGAAGGCAACCCAGAGCTCCATGGCTCAAAGGTACGCGGCGCTGCCCTCGCGGCCAGATGCGCAGCTTGATAACGCGTGGGCGGGGTTCTAGTTTTCCCGCTCCCGCCCTGGTGGTGGAACTGGTAGACACGCTGTCTTGAGGGGGCAGTGCCGTGAGGCGTCCCGGTTCGAGTCCGGGCCAGGGCATCCGGTCGCCGTCGCTCAGTGGTAGAGGTCGTGATTCGTAAATCGTACACGGCCAGCGCAGCCCAGCGCTGGCCGTCGTGGTTTCAGGGAGTGGCCGAGACCTCGCGGTGACACCCGAATTGGGCAGCCTTGGTGGATCCTCCATGACACATCCTGGCTCCGCGCCCTCACCTTCTCGCCTGGCGGGTCCACGACGCGCGAGGCGTGTTGGGACAATGGTTCCCGTGGCTGGTGCACGCCGAAGTGCTGCACTACGGCTATGCCGCGATCATGCTGGCCGGGATCTGGATCTTGCTGTCGGGCTTCTCGGGCCGTTCGCGCCACTGGTGGCTGGCCGCTTTGGTCATTCAGTTCTGGCATCACTTCGAGCACGCGCTGCTCCAGGGGCAGGTGATCGCCGGCTGGAGTCTGTTCGGGTCGCCGGTCCCGGTCAGCATCGTCCAGCTCTGGATCCCGCGGGTGGAGCTGCACCTCTTGTACAACGCGCTCGCGTCCGTGCCCATGGCCGTGGCCGTGTACGACCATCTGTTCCCAACTGACGCGGAGCGGGGGGTGATGCGGTGCAGCTGCGCGCTCCGCCCCGGGCGGGCGCCGGCGTGAACCAGACATAACGGCTCGGGGGTCCCGTCAAGGGACTGCGGGAACCGCGCCGTCGCTACAAGATCTCACCGAGCGGACAGCGAAAGCCGGGAAGCACGTCCTCCCCGTCCAATTCTCCCTCTGGCCCGACGATCGAGACCGAGCCGTCGGCGCGATAGACACGCGTGTGGCGGTGCGCCGGATCGACCACCCAGACGAGGCGCGTGCCGGCGCTCAGCCATTGGCCCACCTTCTCCAGCACCGCGCCGGGCCGGTCGCTTGGCGAGAGTACCTCAACGACCAGGTCCGGCGCCACCTCGGCGTAGCCCTCCTGTGGAATCTGCCCGAGGCGGGCCGAGGCCACGAACGCGAGGTCCGGCGCCCGTACGGTGTCGGGATCGCGCTCGATCTGGAAGCCGGTATCCTGCGCGAAGACCTCGCCGAGCCCTTCGCGCTCCACAAACGCTCCCATCCGCACGGTCAGCCGGGCGGCGCGGCTGCCGTGGCTCGTGAAGGGGGGCTCGCGCACGACCAACACCCCGCGCACCAGCTCGGCAGTCTTGCCAGGCTCGCTGAAGCGCCGCAGGTCCTGGGCGGTCTGTACCGTCGCAGGCGGCATGGGGGAAACGTAGCTGCGATGGCGCGCCATCGGGAGGAAGCGTATCACGCCGACGTCTGCCCCCCCTTACACGGAGTACCGTATCGAAAGGCGCTCGACTAGGTTAGGAGTCCGTTACGCCATGAGTTGGGCGCTATGCCGGGGCCGTCGATGCGGCAACGAGTCTTCCCGCAACTGCGCATGACCAACTGGAAGCGCACGCGCGCTTTCTACGTCGATGGATGGGTTGTCGCTCTTCCTGACCGAGCACGCGGGTGACTGCCAGGTCGGCGGCGCCGCCTATTTCGTGGTTGACGACGTCGATGCGCTGTTTCGCGAGATTGGCCGCCGTGGCATCAAGCCCGCCGAGCCGCCGGGCGACACAGAGTGGCACGCGCGCGAGATGACGGTCGTCGATCCCGACGGGAACAGACTGCGATTCAGCACGGCGGCCAGCGAGTAGCCTGCGGAAGGGCAGCGTTCACGCCGCGCAGCACGACAGCTTCGCGACGTCCTTCATGAACGCCTGCGCGGCGAGCTTGATCCCTTCCGAGAGCGTCAAGTACGGGTGGAAGGTCGCGGTGAGATCCTCAATCGTCAGCCCGAGCTTGATCGCGAGCGTCGGCTCCGTGATCATCTCACCGGCCTCGGCGGCGAGGATGTGCGCGCCGATGATCTTCTTGGTGCGGGCATCCGCGACGAGCTTGACGAATCCCCGCGTGTCCCGCGCCGCGAGCGCCCGCGACACGTGCTCCAGCGACAGCTTCGACACGAGCGCGTCGATCCCCTGCGCGCGCGCCTGGTCCTCCGTGAGGCCGGCGGAAGCCGCGGCTGGATCGGTGAACGTCACCTTCGGGAGCGCAGATAGATCGTAGCGGCGCTGCTTTTCGGTCAGGGCGTTCTCGGCCGCAAGGGCGCCGCCATACGCCGCCACGTAAACGAACATCGGGTCGCCGATCACGTCGCCCGCGGCGTAGATGTCGGCGTTCGTCGTCTGTAGGAACTCGTTGACGACGATCTCCTGTTTCTTGCCGAGGGTTACGCCGACCGCTTCAAGCCCGAACCCGGCTGTGTTCGCCCGGCGTCCCGTGGCAACGAGCAACTGGTCCGCGCGCGCGGTGCGCGTCTCGCGGCCGGTACGGAACTGGACCGCGTAGCCGTCGCGGCCCCGTGTCACTCGGTCAATCTGCATGTCGGTCCATACCTCGAGAGCCTCCGACCGCAGGTAATCGCCCAGGGCGTTGCCGATATCTGCGTCCTCCGCCGGCACGACGCGGGGCAGCGCCTCGAGGACCGTGACCCGCACGCCGAGCCGGGCAAACAGCTGCGCTAATTCCAGACCGACGGAACTCGCTCCGATCACGACGAGTGATTTCGGCAGGCGCTCCAGCGCCATCGCCGTCGCGTTGTCCAGGTAACCGGCCTCGGCAAGCCCGGGGATCGGCGGCGCCCAAGGGGAGGCGCCGGTGGTGACGACGATCTTGCCGGGGGTCACCGTGCGACCGCTTGTCAGGCGGACCTGGTGTCCTGACACGAGAGTGGCGCGCTCCTGGAACAGGGTGATGGAGGGGTAGGCGCGCAGCACGTTCCAGTACTTCGTCTGCCGCAGCTCGGCCACGAGTGCATCCTTCTCGGCGCGCACCATCGGCCAGGCGGGCCGCCCATCGCTGGTGGAGACTCCCCGAAATCCGTGATGGACCCTGCGGTGCTGCGCCTCGGCTGCACGGATGAGGGTCTTCGACGGCACGCAGCCCACGTTCACGCAGGTTCCACCGAGCGTGCCCGCCTCGACGAAGGCGACCCGAGCGCCCAGCTCGGCCCCCTTGATCGCGGCGGCGAATCCCGCCGAACCGCCACCCACGATCGCGATGTGGAACTCGCCGTGTTGCACGCTCACTTGCCCTGGACCGTCGCCCCGAAGCCCGTGAGCCGGATCAGATGGGCGGCGATCTGGTCGGGGGTGACCTGGCGCGGGTCGTAGCGTACGACGCCGAGGCTGTCGTCGAGCGTGACCGTGGCACCGTAGACCCCCGGCAGCTTCTTGAGGGCAAGGCGCGCCGTCGTGGGACAGCTCCCGCACGTCATCCGTGAGATGTGCAGCCGCACCGTGGCGGTGTCCGGAGCTTGGGCCGCAACCGGCGCGTTCTGGGCGCCGGCCGTCTGGATTCCGCCGCCGCACAACGGGCAGAGGAACGCGGTGCCGCTCAGTCCAGCGGCGAGCAACAACCCAGCCTTCACTGATGGCAACATGTTCAGCCTCCTTCGGGACAATCCGGTGACCTACCCTTCGCAGCTCCTAGCCAAGCACAAACTTCGACCACCACGGAAACGTGACCAGCAGGATCGCGATGATGGTCGCGATCCACAGTGCCGACTTCATCCGGCGGCGAGCGACCGGCGAAGCGCACATCGTGCCAGGCTCGCACGCCTTTCGCTCCTCACGGTGCAGCACGAGAAAGCCGAAGCCGAGGGCGAGCCCGGTACCAACCACGAAGTACGGCCGCAACGGCTCGAATGTCGCGGCGAGGCCGGCGCCGCTCAGGCCGAGGGCGACGGCGATGAGCGGCCCGGCGCAGCAGAGTGCCGACGCCACGGCGGCGGCAATGCCGCCCGTGGCTGCGACGACAGTCTTAGTGGTCGACGTCGCCATGGTCTTCCAGTGCCTCCAGAATCGGGCAGTCGTCGGTCGGCCGTCGGGCCGCGCATGCCGCGGCCAGCCGCTCCAGCGTGCGCTTCATTCGCCGGAGATGGGCGATCTTCTGCTGGACGAGCTCAATCTTTTCTCTAGTTTTCCGCTCGACCGCGTCGCACGCAGCAGCGTGCCGAACCCGCAGTCCGAGCAATCCCTGGATCTCATTCAGCGAGAAGCCTAGCTCCTGCGCGCGCTTGATGAAGCGGAGGCGCACGACCGCGTCGTCCGCGTAGTGGCGGTAGCCGGCCGGCGTGCGCCGCGGGGTCGGAAACAGGCCCCGCCGGTCGTAGTACCGGATCGTCTGGATGTTCACGTCGGCCGCCGTGGCGACCTGACCGATCGACAATGACATGCCCTTCTCCCTGCGAGGCAGTGTTCACGTTACACCATGTACCTAGGTATAGGGTCAAGAGGGGCGTCAGAGCTGTCCGGAAGGGCTGGCACTCCGGCCATGGCCAGGTTGTATATTGAGAGCGCGCATGAAAGTCTCGCTCGTCAGGCTAGTTGCCACGTTGCTGCTGAGCGGCCAGATGTTGCCGGTTGGCCTACCTCTCTTGTGTGAGCAGGTCCAGCGAGGAACGCCGGCGAACTGCGAGCAACAGATGGCGTCCCACCGGTCTGGGCCAGCCGTTGATGCAACGACCCACGCTACCCCGTGCGCCAATTCAGCCTTCTGCGCGATCACGGCAAACGCCCTGCTCTCGTTGAATGCACGGATCTCCGTCTCTACTCGAGAGTCTCACATCGTCTCTTTCAGTCTTGCCACGTTCGTTCCAGCCGACCCGCAACCACCGCTGCCTCCGCCGCCCCAAGCCTAGCCTCTCCCAAGCGTAGCGTCCCTGACGCGCCGCCCACAACGGTGCGGGCTCCGGCGCGTTCCGCCGGAAACCGATTGGCGAGGAGAGGTATGCAATTCCGACATCTGATTCTAGCCGTGAGCGCGCTCGCCCTGGCGGGCCCCAGTCCTGCGCTCGGACAGAGCTCGCTGGCGTCCGTCACCGGCGACTCGGGTTTGCAGTCGTTGGTCGCCGAAGCGCTCGCGCGCAACCCGACCGTCGCGCAGCGGAAGGCGGCCGTCCGAGCCGCGACACTCCGCATCCGCCCTGCCGGCACGCTGCCCGACCCAATGCTGTCGGTCGGCGTGATGGACCTGCTGCTGCCGCACTTCGCATTCAACCAAAGTGACTTCACCGAGGCGGACGTCGAGCTGAGCCAGGAGATCCCATGGCCCGGCTCACTCGCGGCTCGCTCAGGAGTCATGCGGGCCGCTGCGGCCGGCGCCCATGCAGAAGAAGGCACCGTCCGCCGTGAGGTGACGACCGCGATGGCGGTCGCCTACTCCCGACTCGGCTACACGGTGACGGCGCTGGAGACGCTGCGGCACCAGCGGGAGCTGCTCGACGCCGCCGTCCAGCTCAGCACGATGCGCTATGCGACAGGCGCGGCGCCTCAGAGCGATCCCCTCCAGGCAAAGCTGGCCCGCGATCGCCTGCGGTCCGAAGAGTTCGCATTGGAGAGCGAGCGGGTCGCCGCGCTCGCCGCAGTGAATGCACTGCGGAACCGGGCACCCGGAGACACGGTCCCAGTCACGCCGATCGACGCGGCTGCGCTGCATGGCGGGGTTGTGCCACCGCCTTCCACCGACTCCCTAGTGGCCCTGGCCGTCGCAACCCATCCCCGGCTCGCCGCTCGCCGGGCGGCAGTCGACGCAGCCACGCGCACGATTCAGGTCGAGCGCCTCGGCGCCCGGCCCGACTTCACCCTGACGCTGCGCTACGGATACCGACCTCGGGCGTTCAACTTCAACTTTCCGGACTTCTTCTCCGCCTTCGTAGGCCTGCGGCTTCCCGTGTGGGCGTGGCGCAAACAGAACCGGCTCGCGGATGCCGCGCGCGCGGATTCCACTGGGGCCGCAGCTGGGTTGCGCGACGCGGAGCTCCAGCTCAGTCGCGAAGTCACTGAAGCCGCTGCCCGAGTCCAAGGGTCACAGCAGCGTCTCGCCCTCCTCCTCGACGGCGTCCTGCCCAATGCGCGGGGGACCGTCGAATCCGTGCTGCGGAGCTATCAGGTCGGTCGCGCCGAATTCCTGACCCTGTTGTCGGTCGAAGACGCGCGATACCGGGCCGAGCTGGAAGCGGTCGCGATAGCGGCCGAGTACCAGGCTCAACTTGTCATGCTGCGGCAGTTGACCGCGGGGGAGGGGCAGCCGTGAAACAGACCATTACCGGGCTGCTCGTCGCGGCCATGATGCTGACGGGATGCAAGAAGGCTCCTGCTCCGGACATGCAGGGGATGCCAGGCATGCCTGGAATGCCAGCTGCTCGCGCCGACACGTCGGGGGTCCCGCTGGATCGGGCCGAAGCCGGGAGGCTGGGCATCACATTTGCTCGAGCTGCCGAGCGCCCGGTACGATCCTCGGTGCGGGCAGTCGGAATACTGAAGTACGCCGAACCCAACCTCGTGTACGTCAACGCTCGGGTCGGTGGCTGGGTGGAGCGCCTGTATGCGGACTACGTCGGCAAGCGTGTCGAGCGGGGCGACCAGCTGCTGGCACTCTACTCTCCCGATCTGGTGAGTGCTCAGGAGGAATACCTCCTGGCGCGGCGGCTGAAGGACGACACGCTTGCCGCGAGCGCTCGGCGCCGGCTCGCGCTGTGGGACATCCCGGCTGATCAGATCGACAGTCTGGAAACCCGCGGTGCAGTGACGCGCACACTGTTGCTGCGCGCCCCGCGGAACGGTGAAGTCACGGAGAAGATGGTCATCGAAGGCCAGGCGGTGAAGGCCGGGGACAACCTGTTCCAGATCGCCGACGCCCGAGTGCTATGGGTGGACGTCGCGATCTTCGAGCAGGACGCCGCAGCCGTTCGCGTCGGCACCCCGGCCGCGATCACCGTGGACGCGCTCCCCGGACGGACGTTTCGGGGAAGCGTGACGTTCATCTACCCGCAGCTCGACCAGAAGACCCGCACGCTGACGGCCCGCGTGGCCGTGGGGAACGGCGACGGCGCCATGCGCCCGGGAATGTACGCGACGGCAGCGCTCGCGACCGCGGGCCGGCGGCGTGTGAGCGTGCCGCTCGAGGCGGTGCTGCCCACCGGGACGAAGGACCTCGTCTTCGTGAACCGCGGCGACGGCCGGTTCGTGCCCCGGCAGGTTCGTGTGGGGCTCCGGGGCGACTCACTCGTCGAGATCGTCGAAGGATTGCGGCCGGGCGACGAAGTCGTGGCCTCGGCGACGTTCCTGCTCGACTCCGAGTCGAACCTCGCGGCCGCGATTCAGGGACTCATGCTCCAGATGGGGATGGGCCTGAACATGGGCGGGATGCAAATGCCCGCCAAGGAAGGGGCGCGCCGGCCATGATCGAGAAGCTCATCGCCTGGTCCATCAAGCGCCGTGAACTAGTGGTGCTCGGCGCCATCTTCGTGCTCGTGGCCGGCGTGTTCTTGCTCCGCACGATGCCGGTGGATGCGATCCCGGATCTCTCGGATACCCAAGTGATCGTCTACACCGACTACCCGGGCCAGGCGCCCCAGGTCGTCGAGGACCAGGTGACCTATCCGTTACTCACCACGTTCCTTGCGGTCCCCAAGGTGAAAGTCGTGCGCGGGCAGTCGATGTTCAGCTCGTCCTTCGTCTACGTAATCTTCCAGGACGGGACCGATCTCTACTGGGCGCGCTCACGCGTCCTCGAGTACCTGAACGCGATTCAGAGCCGGCTCCCTGCGGGTGCCAAGACCCGACTGGGGCCCGACGCCACCGGCGTGGGCTGGGTCTATCAGTACGCCGTCGAGGGTCCCGGCTACTCGCCCGACCGGCTCCGCACGATTCAGGACTTCCAGGTGCGATACGCGCTACAGTCGGTTCCGGGCGTCGCTGAGGTCGCGAGTCTGGGCGGCTACGTCCGCCAGTACCAGGTGCTGCTCGACCCCGCGCGACTGCTGGCGTACGGGGCCACCGCGCGACAGGTCATCAACGCCGTGCGCGGGGCCAACCAGGACGTGGGGGCGCGCACGGTAGAAGTCGCGGGCTCGGACTACGCGATCCGCGGACTCGGCTACCTCCGTGGAGTCGGGGACATCGGGAAGGTCGCGGTCGGCGTCGGGAAGGATGGGCGCCCGGTGCGGGTCGGCGACGTGGCCCGGGTGACGATCGGGCCCGACCTGCGCCTCGGGATCGCTGAGCGGGATGGCAGAGGGGAGGCCGTGGGTGGGGTCGTGGTCATGCGCTATGGTGAGAACGCGTTGCGCGTGATCGACGGCGTCAAGCAGCGGATCGCCGAGATCGCGCCCGCGCTGCCGGCCGGCGTCCGGATCGTGCCGACGTACGACCGCTCGGACTTGATCCACGGGTCCATCAACACACTGTGGCGCACGCTGCTCGAGGAGTCGGTCATTGTCGCGCTCGTCTGCGCGGTGTTCCTGCTGCACGCGCGCAGTGCCCTCGTGGCGATCGCCACACTGCCGCTCGGCATTCTGGTGTCGCTCGCGGTTACCCGCTGGCTCGGCATCAACGGCAATATCATGAGTCTCGGCGGGATCGCCATCGCGATCGGCGCCATGATCGACGCCGCAATCGTGATGCTGGAGAATCTCCACAAGCATATCGAGCGCGAGCCGGAGCGGCCGCACTGGGAGCGCGTGTTCGCCGCGGCTCGCGAGGTCGGCCCGGCACTATTCATGTCCCTGCTGATTATCACGCTCTCGTTCCTGCCGGTATTCACGCTGGAGGACCAGGAAGGGCGGCTGTTTCGGCCGCTCGCGCTCACCAAGACCTTCGCCATGGCGGCAGCAGCGCTGCTCTCGGTGACGCTCGTGCCCGCGCTCATGGGCTGGTTCGTGAAGGGAAGGATCCGTGCGGAGGCGGAGAACCCGCTCAACCGCTGGGCGATCCGACTCTATCGGCCGGTGCTCCAATGGGCGCTGCGCGCCCGCTGGCTGGTGCTGGGCGGCGCGGCGGCAGTCATCGCGTTAACGCTCATGCCCCTCTCGCGACTCGGCAGCGAGTTCATGCCGCCGCTGAACGAGGGGTCGCTGATGTACATGCCCAACACGCTGCCCGCCCTCTCCCTCACCACACAGCGACGGCTGCTCCACGTGGAGGACTCCATCCTGATGACCTTCCCTGAGGTCGAGAGCGTGTGGGGCAAGGCGGGCCGGGCGAATACGGCCACCGACTGGGCGCCGATGTCGATGGTCGAGACCGTCGTGAACCTGAAGCCGGTGTCGGAGTGGCGGCGGGGGATGACCCAGGATCGCCTGATCGCCGAAATGGATCAACGGCTGCGTCTCACAGGCGCCGTCAACACGTGGACGATGCCGATCAAGAACCGCACGGACATGCTCTCGACCGGCGTGCGCACGACCCTCGCGGTCAAAATCTTCGGCCCCGACCTCCAGACGATCCAGCGGATCGGTCAGGACATCGAGCGCGTGATCGCGCCCCTCCCGGGGACGGCGTCGGTGTTCGCCGAGCGGTCGTTTGGGGGGCGCTACCTGGATATCCGGCCGGATGCGGACGCCCTCGCCCGCTATGGACTCACCACCGGCGACGCGCAGGAGGTGATCAGCCTGGCGCTCGGTGGGGAGGAGATCACGACCACGGTGGAGGGCCGGGAGCGCTATCCCGTGCAGGTGCGCTATGCCCGTGACTTCCGGGATGGCCCCACCACGATCAGCCGGCTGCTGGTCGGCAGCAGTGACGGCCCGCAGGTGCCGCTCGGGCAGGTGGCGGACATTCAGTTCAGCCCGGGCCCCCCGATGATCCGGAGCGAGGGCGGCTACCTCTACGATCAGGTGTCGATCGACGTGCGGGGGCGGGACGTGGGGAGCTATGTGCGCGACGCGCGGGCCGTCGTGGCGCGCGAAGTGAAGCTCCCCACCGGCTACTGGCTGCGCTGGAGCGGTCAGTATGAGGCGATTCAGCGGGTGAAGGCGCGGCTCCAAGTCGTCGTCCCGCTCACGCTCGGGATCATCGCGCTACTCCTGTATCTCACGTTTGGTACCGTAGCCGAGACGGCGATCGTGATGATGTCCCTGCCGTTCGCTCTGGTCGGCGGGGTGTGGATCATGTGGCTGCTCGACTACAACCTGTCGATCGCGGTCGCGGTGGGATTTATCGCGCTTGCTGGCGTAGCGGCGGAGACCGGCGTCGTGATGCTCATCTACCTCGATCACGCGTGGCAGGATGCAACGAAGGCCCGACCGCGACCGACGCTCGGCGAGCTCGTGGCGGCGATCGAGCACGGGGCCGTGAACCGGGTACGGCCGAAGCTCATGACGGTGCTCGCGATCATGCTCGGGCTCGTGCCGGCGTTGTGGAGCCACGGATCGGGAGCGAGCGTGATGAAGCGGATCGCTGCGCCGATGGTGGGTGGGATGGTGACGTCGACCGTGCTGACCCTTGTAGTGATCCCCGTGCTGTATTACCTGTGGCGCCGCCGAGGATTGAACGGTTAATGAATCGCGCCGCTTTGCTTCGGGGTGGATGGAGTACCGTATCGAGCAGCACGCCGCTAACTTAGGGGCCTACCGCCACCGTAGCTCAGGGGTAGAGCTCTCGATTCGTAATCGAGGGGTCGTCGGTTCAAATCCGACCGGTGGCTCTCGCCCCCCCACACCCTTCTTCACCGCCCGTCTCCACTACCCCGTGATAGTGACCTTGAATCCTTTGGCCTTCAGCGACGCGCTGAGCCCCGACTTCTCGACCGACTTCAGGTAGGCTTCGTCGGGGCTGATCTCCTTCTTCTCGACCAGATCGAGCAGCGCGTCGTTGAGCGTGATCATGCCGAGCTGCTTCGAGGTCTGGATGATCGAGGGGATCTGGAAGGTCTTGCCCTCGCGAATCAGGTTCGAGATGGCGGGCGTCGCGAGCAGGATCTCCCGGGCCGCCACGCGGCCGCCGCTGATCCGCTTGCACAGCATCTGCGAGACCACGCCCTTCAACGACTCGGACAACATCACCCGGATCTGTGCCTGCCGGTCGCCGGGGAATTGGTCGACCACCCGCTCGACGGTCGACGACGCCGTGGTGGTGTGCAGCGTGCCGAAGACGAGATGGCCCGTCTCGGCGGTCTCGATCGCGATGGCGACGGTCTCGAGGTCGCGCAGCTCGCCCACGAGCACGATGTCCGGGTCCTCCCGCAGCGCCGCGCGCAGCGCCGCCTTGAAGCTGTCGGTGTGGACGCCCACCTGGCGCTGGGTGATGACGCACTTCTTGTTCTCGTGCACGAACTCGATCGGGTCCTCGATCGTGATGACGTGATCGGTGCGGGTCCGGTTGATGAGATCGATCAGCGCGCACAGCGTGGTGGACTTCCCGGATCCGGTCGGGCCGGTCACGAGCACGAGCCCCTTGTTCAAGTAGCAGAGCTGCTGCACTTCCTTGCTGACGTTCAGCCGCTCCACCGTCGCCACCTCCGACGGGATGACGCGGAACACGGCGACCGGCCCCTTGCGGTCGCGCGCCGCGTTCACGCGGAAGCGCGCCAGCCCCGCGATCTCGTACGCGAAGTCCGAGTCCCACGTCTCCTTCCACTCAGCCCGGTTCCGCTCCGGCATGATGGCGAGCAGCATCAGCTCGAGCTGCTCGGCCGTCGTCGCGGGCCCGGACCGGCGCTTCATTTCGCCGTGCGTGCGGAAGATCGGCGGCTCCCCCACCCGCAGGTGGAGATCGGACGACGCGGACTCGACGAGGGCCCGGAGCAGGTCACCCAGCGCCCGCTCGGCGGCCTTGTGCTGCGGGGTGGTGAAGTCCGCCGGCCGGGCGGCCGGTGGCGCGGCGGCGGGCGCCGGCGCCGGTGGGGGGGCGGCGCGCGCCGGCGCTGGTGGCGGGGCGGCGCGGATTTCGGCCATCGGCGCTGCGGCGCGGATTTCGGCCACCGGCGCCGCGCCGCCGCCGGAGGAGCGTGGCGGCTTGGGGGGAGGGTGAGCGGCTGCCGCCCCGGCGCCGCCGGGCGCCCGGTGGACGGCTGGAGCCCGGGCGGCTGCCGCGACCGGCGCCGCGGCCGCCTTCCCGGTCGGCGCCACCACGGCCGTGAGCCGCCCCAGCTCCGGCACGATCCGCACCCGGACCATCCCGCGGTCCGCCACGTATTCGAACTCCGTCTCGGCTCCGCGGTCCATCTGGTCCGCGGACTCGGACGGCGCGACCTCGACCAGCAGCGCGTAGATGATCTGGTCGGTGAGCGGCTGCTTGCTCACCTTCCGGCTCTTCCCGTCCTTGATCATTGTGACCGGCTCGTCGGGGAGCAGGTAGAGCTGTTCGCCCTGTTCTCGCAGCAGGACGTCCACGAAGGGGTCGATCCGTGCGGGCATCGGCTAGTCCAGGGGGCGCGCGTACAGCACGTGCCCGCGGTTCACGCAGTGCGTGGAGGCGTGCGTCCACACGGCGAAGAACGCGTCGTGCGTCGCGTTGAGGTAGTCGATCAGCCGCGCGTGGTGGGCGGGGAGCTCGGAGCTCGCCCAGCCGCCCAGCGTCGATCCGCCCGCCAGCACGATCTCCACGCCCAACAGCTTGGCCGCCGTCAGCCGGGCGGGATCGGAGATCGGGGCCTGCCGGTGCACCGACACCGAAATCGTGTGCACCTTGGAGACCAGGAGCACGTCGCCCCCCTCCGTCGGCCGGAACGCGAAGAAGCCCTCCGGTCGGTTGAGCATCTCCAGGACCGTTTCGGGCCCATCGTGATGGGGCACGCGCTCCATGACGTACACCTGCCCGGGCCGGGAAACGCCCTGCGTCAGGAGGAGATGAGCGGGCACCGGGGCACGCGGCAGGGAGAAGTCGGACACGGGGGAGAATCTTAAGGCACGTACTACGTCCAGGAAAGACGTTGAGGAGAGACGTGGAGGAAAGACGTGCAGGGAATACGTTGAGGGCATTCGTTCCACGCTTCCCCTCAACGTCTTCCCTCCACGCCTCTACTCAACGTTCTTCCTCCACGTCTTATTCGGCATAGAGGTAAAACCCGTACCCCCCGCACACCAGCCCACCGATGACCAGGAGCCCCCCGCCGGTGCCGCCCGCGATAGCCCCGACCACCACGGCGCTGCCGCCGATGATCATCAGCGTCACGCCGGTCGACTTCTTCTTTGGGCGCCGCCGCCGTTGCGCGGCAAGGTCGTCGACCCAGGAAGGTTGGAGCACCGCCGGCTCGAGCGCCGGCCGCGCCGCGAACTGTAGCGCGGCGGAGGCCCGGATGGCGTGATCGAATGGCGCCTCCTGCGCGCACGCGGGCCGGGACGCGGGCAGGAGCAGCAGCGGTGGCAGCAGGACGGCAAGTGCGGCATGGCGCATGCGATCCTCCGGGGAACATTCACGGCCGGCACCCAGGACGGGTCTCCGAGACGCGTGCTAAGGTAGGCGACGCGCCGCGGCTGTCAACGACGGGAGCCGGGCGCAGCGTGCCGCCGCCCGGCTCTCGTCCCGTCTACGTCACTGGAGCCTAGTGGCGGGCGGCCGCCGGCTGGCGCTCCGGCTCGTGGAACTGCGCCTGCTCCGTGGACCCGTCCATGGCGATCACGGACGACAGGCCGCCGGTCGCGATCTGGGTGATCTCGTCGAAGTAGCCCACACCCACGAACTCCTGGTGCCGGATGGCTTCGTAGCCGTCCGTCTCCGCCGCGAACTCGCGGGTCTGGAGGTCGGCGTACGCGGCCATGCCCCGTCCCTTGTAATCCTTCGCCAGCACGAACATGCTGTGGTTCAGGGCGTGGAACGCGGAGAGCGTCACGAACTGGAACTTGTAGCCCATGGCGCCGAGCTCCTTCTGGAAGGACAGGAGCTGCGCGTCGCTCAAGTGCTTCCGCCAGTTGAATGACGGCGAGCAGTTGTACGCCAGCAGCTTGCGCGGGTATTTCGCCCGGATCGCCTCGGCGAACTGCGCGGCCTCCTTGAGGTCCGGCGTCGAGGTCTCGCACCACAGCAGGTCGGCGTACGGCGCGTAGGCGAGGCCGCGCGCGATCGCGGCCTCGATCCCCGGCTTCACGCGGATGAACCCCTCGTGCGTACGCTCGTCGACGATGAAGCGGCGGTCGTAGGGATCGATATCGTTGGCGAGAATGGTGGCGCTGAGCGCGTCGGTCCGCGCGATGAGGACGGTGTCCACGCCCGCCACGTCCGCCGCCAGACGCGCCGAAACGAGCTTGGTGACAAACTCGCTCGTCGGCACCAGCACCTTGCCCCCCAGGTGACCGCACTTCTTGAGCGAGGCGAGCTGGTCCTCGTAGTGCACGCTCGCCGCGCCGTGCAGGATCATGTTGAGCATCAGCTCGTAGGCGTTGAGCAGCCCCCCGAACCCGGCCTCGGCGTCGGCGACGATCGGCACCGTCCATTCGATCGAGTCGTCGCCCTGCATGTGGTGGATCTGATCGGCGCGCAGCAGCGCGTTGTTGATGCGCTCCACGAGGTGCGGCACGCTGTCGGCCGGGTAGAGGCTCTGGTCGGGATACGTGTGCTGCGCGGTATTCATGTCGCCGGCCACCTGCCAGCCGCTGCAGTAGATCGCCCGCAACCCCGCCTTGACGCACTGCACGGCTTGGGCGCCCGTGATGGCGGACAGCGCCGTGACCGCTTCGTCCTGTTGCAACAGCTGCCACAGACGTGCGGCCCCGCGCCGGGCGAGGGTGTGCTCGATCTGCACCGTGCCCCGCAGCCGCCACACGTCGCCCGCGCTGTACGGCCGTTTGATGCCGTCCCAGCGGCTGTTCGTCGCCCACTCGCGCTCGAGCGCCGTGATGAATTCCTGCTTGTCCATGGGGTCCCCGTCGGATGATAATTGGACTGAATTAGTCGAGGTAATCGTACGCAACCGTCGTGAGGAACTCTGCAAACTCCGCGCCGGTCGCGAGCTGGCCCAGCAAGCGGGCCGCCAGCGAAAAATCATCTCGGGCAGCACCAGCCGCACCTACCCGTTCAGGTAGGGCCTGCACGACCTCGGACAGGGTTTGTTGCACAACCGCCTCGGTCACGTGACGCCCATCCTGCAGCCGCACCTCGTGGCGCAGCCACTGCCACACCTGCGCCCTTGAGATCTCGGCGGTTGCCGCGTCTTCCATCAGGTCGTAGAGCGGGACGCACCCCATGCCCCCCAACCACGCGGCGAGATAGCGCAGCGCCACGTCGAGGTTCGTTCGCAGGCCCGCGGCGGTGATCTCCCCTTCGGGCGCGGTCAGCAGGTCCCGCGCCGTCACCCGGACGTCCTCGCGCGTCATGTGGATCTGATGCGGACCCGGCATGTGGGCGTCGAACACCTCCCGCGCGAGCGGCACGAGGGCCGGGTGCGCCACCCAGGTGCCGTCGTGCCCCTGGCGCACCTCGCGCAGCTTGTCCTGGCGGACTTTCTCGAGCGCCTGCGCGTTCAGGGTCGGGTCGCGCTTGATGGGGATCTGCGCCGCCATCCCGCCGAGCGCGTGGATGCCGCGCCGGTGGCAGGTGCGGATGACGTGCTCGGCGTACGACCGCAGGAACGGACGGTCCATGGTGACGCGGGCCCGGTCGGGAAGGACGCATTCGGGACGATGCCGGAACTTCTTGATGTAGCTGAAGATGTAGTCCCAGCGGCCGCAGTTGAGCCCCGCCGAGTGGTCGCGTAGCTCCCACAGGATCTCGTCCGCCTCGAAGGCGGCGAGGATCGTCTCGATCAGCACCGTCGCGCGGATCGTGCCGCGCGGGATCCCGAGCGCGTCCTGAGCGACGTTGAACACGTCGTTCCAGAGGCGCGCCTCCAGGTGGCTCTCGAGTTTCGGCAGATAGAAGTAGGGACCCGTGCCCTTGGCGGCGAGCGCCGCGGCGTTGTGGAAGAACGCGAGCCCGAAGTCGAACAGGGACGCGGAGATGGGCCGGCCGTCCACGAGCAGATGCTTCTCCACCAGGTGCCAGCCCCGCGGCCGCACGACGAGCACCGCAGTCCGCGCGTCCAGCGCGTAGCGCTTCCCCTCCGGGCTCGTGTACGAGATCGTGCCTCCCGCGGCGTCCCGCACGTTCTGCTGCCCGCGCAGGTTGTTCTCCCACGTGGGGGCGTTCGCGTCCTCGAAGTCGGCCATGAAAACGTTCGCCCCGGAGTTGAGCGCGTTGATCACCATCTTCCGGTCCACCGGCCCGGTGATCTCGACGCGGCGGTCGAGCAGGTCGGGGCGGATCGGCGCCACCGTCCAGTCGCGCTCGCGGATGTCGCGCGTCTCCGGCAGGAAGTCGGGCAGCCGGCCGGCGTCGATCTCCTGCTGGCGCGCGCGGCGCCGCGCGAGCAGCTCCTGTCGCGTGGGCTCGAACCGGCGCGCCAGCGCGGCCAGAAACGCGAGGGCCTCGGCGCCGAGGATCCCCTCGCAGTCCGGCGGGGGGGGCTTGAGAATCCGGAAGGCGGGCTCGGCCACGCGGCGATCGGGCATACCTAACACTAACCGTTGCGCATAGCTTAGACGACTGCTATGCCCGGCACCCTGGTCATCGTCGGCCTCTGCTTCTTGGCCATCGGCGCTGCCCTGTTGCTGGCGGCTCCGGCCGCGTTCCGCGGCGGGCGCTGGCTCGGCGGCGGGATGCGCGGGCTCCTCGGGCTGCTGCTCCTGGCGCTGGCCGCGCTCGCGGGCACGGTCACGGTCGGTCTCCGGGGCTACCAGGCCCTCACCTACGAGGCGGTGGCGGCGACGGTGAAGACCGAGCCCGTCGCTCCGCACCGCTTCCGGGCGACGATCGTCTTCCCCGACCGGCGGCTCGCGATGTACGAGCTCGCGGGCGACGCCTTCTATGTGGACGCCCACATCCTGAAATGGCACCCGTGGGCGAACCTGGTGGGCCTGCACACCGCGTACGAGCTCGACCGGGTCGCCGGGCGCTACGATGCCGTGAGGGACGAGCGCGCCCGGCCGCGCACGGTGTACTCGCTCGGCCGGGCGAAGCCGGTGGACCTGTTCGCGCTCGTGCGTCAGTACAAGGTGCTCGGCCCCCTGGTGGACGCCGAGTACGGCTCGGCCGCGTTCGTCGCCGGGACCAGGCCCGCGGAATACGAGGTGCGGGTGTCCACGACCGGTCTGCTGATGCGGCCGGTGATACGCGGTGAGCGGTCAGCGGTCAGCGGTGAGAGGTAAACGACCGTTCACACGTTCCACGTCACACGTTGCACGAAAAGCCACCCCGCGTCCTTCGTGTGACGTGTGACGTGTGACGTGTGACCTGTGACGTGTCGCTCACCGCTCACCGGTTAGGGAGGAGCCACTGCCCATGACAGACCCCATCACCCGCCGCCAGTTCGCCGAGCGGCTCGCCCTTGCGGCTGCGGCACCGCTCGTCGCGCTCGACGTGCCCCTGCCGCCCCCGCCCCGTGCAGGGCCGGCGCCGCGCGCCCCGCAGCAGACCGAGCCGTCGCCGCTCGCCACAGCGCTCGCGGAATCGATCCGCCTGCGCTATGGCGATCGGCTCTCGGCCGACGACTTGAAGACGATCACCCAGGGCATCGAGTCGCGCCTCCAGGGTCTGGAGCGCCTCTATCGCGTCGCCCTGACCAACGCCGACGAGCCGGACTTCGTGTTCTCGGTCTATCGAGGACCGGCGTGACCGCCGCCGACCTGGCGTTCGCGTCGATTGAGCAGCTCGGTCAGCTGCTCCGGACTCGCCGGACCTCTTCCCGCGAGCTGACGGAGCTGTTCCTCGGGCGGCTCGAGCGGCTCGGGCCGCGATACAACTGTGTCGTCACGGTGACCCGCGAGCGCGCGCGCGAGGAAGCGACTCGCGCCGACCGCGAGCTCCGCGCCGGGAAGATGCGCGGGCCGCTGCACGGCATCCCGTACGGCGTGAAAGACCTGCTGGCCGCGAGCGGGTATCCCACGACCTGGGGCGCCGAGCCGTACCGGAATCGGAGCGTCCCCGACGACGCGACGGTCGTTGCCAGGCTCGGCGCCGCCGGCGCGGTGCTGGTGGCGAAGCTCGCGATGGTGGAGCTCGCGGGCGGGATGGGATACAACCAACCCGATGCTTCGTTCACCGGGCCCGGGAAAACGCCGTGGGATCCCGACTATTGGAGCGGGGGTTCGTCCTCCGGCCCTGGCTCGGCGGTGGCCGCCGGACTGGTGCCGTTCGCCATCGGCTCCGAGACCTCGGGCTCGATTCTCACGCCGGCCGCGTACTGCGGTGTCACCGGCTTGCGGCCGACCTACGGGCTGGTGAGCCGCCACGGCGCGATGGCGCTCTCATGGACGATGGACAAGCTCGGGCCCATGGCGCGCAGCGCGGCGGACTGCGCGCTCGTGCTCGCCGCCATCGCCGGGAAGGACGCGAAGGACCCATCGTCGGTCGCGCGCGGCTTCCGGGTCCCGCCGCTCGAGCCGCCGAGCCGTCGCTTCCGGATCGGCGTGCCCAAGGGCGTGATCGACGCCGTCCAGGGGGAAGTGGCGGAGAACTTCACCACCGCGCTCGAGGTGCTGCGCGCGGTGGCCGAGATCGTTCCGGATGTGGAGCTGCCCGACCTGCCGTATGGCGTCGTGGCGGGAACGATCATCGCGGCCGAAGGCGTGAGCGCGTTCGACGATCTGCTCGAGGGCAACCGCCTGAAGGACCTCACGGCGCCGGAGGATCGGATCGGGGGCTACGGGGCGCTGGCGATCTCGGCGCGGGACTATCTGCGGGCGGTCCGCGTCCGGCGGCTGATGGGGCGGGCCTACGACGACCTGCTGAAGCCGTTCGACGCGATCGTGACCCCGACGCGCACCACCGTGGCGAGCCCGCTCGGCAAGGCGTTCCGCGACGCCTATCCCGACGTGCGCGGCGGCGTGTCCATGATCGGCTCGAGCAACGTGGTGGGCGTGCCCGCGATTTCGGTGCCGAACGGCTTCGGGCTCGCCGGGCTGCCCACCGGCCTGAGCCTGGTGGCGCGGGCGTTCGACGAGGCGAAGCTCGTGCGGATCGCGCGGGCGTACCAGGCGCGGACGGATTGGCACACGCGGCGGCCGATCACCCCTTAGAGGAACTGATAGATGCTCGTCCTCAAGCTCATCCAGTCCCTCATCGCGACCCTCCACTCGGAAGGCACCCCCGGCCAGGTCGCGGCGGGGATCGCCCTGGGGTCGATCCTCGGTCTCACGCCGCTCATGAACCTCCACAACGCGGTCGTGTTCGCCCTGATCGTGATCCTGAACGTTTCGTTCCCGGGCGCGATGCTCGGGTGGGCGCTGTTCGTGCCGGTCGGGTTCGCGCTCGATCCGGCGTTCGACTGGATCGGCCGCAGGCTGCTCCTCGAGACGCCGGGGCTCGTGCCGCTCTGGACCGGGCTTGCTAACATGCCCGTCGTTCCGCTCACGGGCTTCAACAACACCGTCGTGCTCGGCAGCCTGGCGTTCGCGCTCGCGTTCTGGCTGCCCTTGTTCCTGACGACCCGGTGGGGTGTCGCGCGCTACCGGACGACGGTCGCAGACCGGATGCGGCGCTCGAGGCTGTACCAGGCCGTCACCGCCTCGAAGGTCTATAACCTCTACCGGCTGTTCTGGCCGGAGACCTGACATGGGCGTTCCCGTGTTCCGCTGGAAGGCGGTCGGGCCCCTCGTCCTGTGCGGCGCGCTCGGCGCGCTCACCTGGTGGCTGTTCGCCGACCGGATCGCCCGCCGCACGGTCGAGACCGTGGGCACCGCGGTGATCGGCGCGAGGGTGGAGGTCCGGGACTTGGCGCTCAGCCTGCGGCGCGGCAGCGTCACGGTCCGCGGGCTCACGGTCGCGAGCCCGTTCCGTCCGCTCGAGAACCTGCTCCAGGCGGACGAGCTCGTGGCCGACATCGACGCCCTCCCGCTGCTCGAGAAGAAGGTGGCGATCGACCGGCTGGCGGCGAAGGGCCTGCGCTTCCGGACGCCGCGGCGGGCCGACGGGCGAGTCGGCGGCGGGTCGAGCCCCTTGATCCAGCAGGTGCGGCAGTGGGCGGGGCAGCTGCAGGTGCCGGCGCTCCAGCTCGCGACCGGGAAGATCACCGTCGGCCAGCTCGACCCGATGCAGCTCAGCGCGCCGCGCGCGGCGGTGGCCCTCGCGGCGCAGGCCGATTCGGCGCGGCGCGCCTGGAGCGCCGCGCTCCAGGGGCTCGACGTCTCCGCCACCGTGGACTCCGCCAAGCGCATGGCGGAGCGGCTGCGGGGCGCGAAGCCGACCGACCTGAAGCTGCTCGGCGATGCGCAGCGCACCCTCGATCGGGTGAAGCAGACCCGCGACCGCTTCACCGGGCTCGAGCGGAGCGTCCGCGACGGGGTGGCGACGCTCCGGGAGGGCGTGGCCGGGCTCAACGAGGCCAGACAGCGCGATTACGCCTTCGCGCGCGGGTTGCTCAAGCTGCCTGCCCTCGAGGCGCCCGAGATCGGCGCGGCGCTGTTCGGGGCGGCCGCGATCGAGCGCTTCCAGAGTGCGCTCTACTGGGCCGAGCTGGCGCGGCAGTACATCCCGCCGGGTTTGCTGCCGCGGGCGACCCCGGGCCCAAAGCGCGCCCGGCGCGCGGGGACGACGGTGCGGTTCCCGCGGGAGCGCGCGTATCCGGCCTTCCTGCTCAGGACCGGCGAGCTGTCTTTCCAGCTACCGGGCGGCGCCGCGCCGCGGACCTACGCCGCGCGTTTGAGCGGTTTGACGAGCGACCCTGCTCTGTACGGCCGCCCGACGACGTTCGAGGCGTCGGCGCCGGGTCTCTCCGCGGGCGCCATGATCGATCACGTGAGAAGCACGCCGCACGACACCGCCGCGGCGAGCCTCGCCGGCATCGCGCTCCCAGGATTCGCCCTGCCCGCGCTGCCCGTGCGCTTCGAGCCGGGGCAGGGCACCGTGGCCTTGAGCTTCGCGCTCACCGGGGACAGCGTGCGCGCCCGCTGGAGCGTCACGGCCGATCGCGTGCGCTGGGCGCGCGACACGGCCGCGGCGGCGGGAAACCGGCTCCACGACCTCGTGTGGCGCGTCGTCTCCGGGATCCCGAGCCTCGACGTGTCGGCCAGCCTGGGCGGGACGCTCGCGCGGCCGCGGCTGTCGGTCAACTCCAACCTCGACCGCGCGCTCGCCGCGCGGATCCGCGCCGTCGCGGGGGAGGAAATCGCCGCGGCGGAGCGGAAGGTGCGCGCCCAGGTGGATAGCCTGGTGGAGCGGCAGGCGGCAGTGGTGCGCGCCCAGGTGGACACGCTCACGAGCGACCTCGCCCAGCGTCTCGGGGTGGAGCGGACCCAGCTGGACGAGGTGCAGCGGGCACTCGAGCAGCGGTTGAAGCAGCTCACCCGGCTCCCGGGCGTCCGGGTGCCGTAGAGCGATCAACCAAGCCCCGCCGGCCGGCATCGTATCGATGTGCGCGTGACGGATCTCGTCCGCCGGGCGCAGCAGGGCGACCAGGCCGCGTTCCAGGCGCTGTACGGGGAGCACGTCGGCCGCGTGTACGCGCTCTGCCTGCGGCTCACCGCCGACCCGGCCCAGGCCGAGGAGCTGACCCAGGACGCCTTCGTCCGCGCCTGGGAGCGCCTGGCCAGCTTCCGTGGCGAGAGCGCGTTTTCCTCGTGGCTCTATCGGCTGACGGTGAACGTGGTGTTTCTCGGCCGGCGAACGACCCGGCGGCGTGAGCTGCGCGTGCTGGCGGTGGAAGACCCGGCCGTGCTGGAGCGGGGCGGCCGCGAGGCGACCCCCGGATTGGGCGTGGATCTCGAGCGGGCCGTAGCCGCGTTGCCGGCGGGCGCGCGCGCGGTGTTCGTGCTCCACGACGTCGAGGGGTATCAGCACCGCGAGATCGCCGAGCTCACGGGGATCGCGGTGGGAACGTCCAAGGCACAGTTGTTTCGGGCGCGCCGCCTGCTGCGGGGAATGTTGGAGCGATGACGGAACACGCAAACGACGCTGAATTCCAGGAGCTGCTCGCTGCGGCCGCGAAGCTCCCCAAGAGCATCGAGCCGCCGCGCGATCTCTGGCCGGGGATAGAAGCCCGGATTGCGGTCAAGGGGAGGCGTTGGGTCCGCCGGCTGGCGATCCCGCTCGCGGCCGCGGCGCTCTTGGCCGTGGTGCTGCTGGGCCGGCGCGGGACGATCCAGCCGCAACGGGCGTGGGACGTGACCCGGGTGGCCGGTGTGCCGCGGGTCGGCGCCACGCGGCTCGGCGCCGCCGGTGCGGTCGGTTCCCTTCAGGCGGGCGACTGGCTGGAAACGGACGATTCGTCCCGCGCCGTCATCCTGGTCGGCGACATCGGCCACGTCGAGGTGAAACCGGGCACGCGGATCCGGCTGGTCCGGGCGCGGCCCGACGACCACCGCCTGGCGCTCGCGCGCGGCGCGATCTACGCCAAGGTGGACGCTCCCCCCCGGCTCTTCTTCGTGGAGACGCCGGCCGGCACCGCCGTGGACCTGGGGTGCGCCTACAGCCTCGCCGTCGACTCGAGCGGCAACGGGCTCATCCACGTGACCGGCGGGTACGTGGAGTTCGACTGGAGCGGCCGTCGCTCGATCGTCCCGCTCGGTTTCCTCGCGCCTGCGAGGCCGGGACTCGGCCCCGGCACGCCGTACGCCGAGGACGCGCCCGAGGCGCTGCGGCGCGAGCTGGTCGTGCTCGATTTCGGGACCGGCGGGGCCGACGCCGTCCGGCGGGCGCTGGCCGCCGCGCGGGCGGAGGACGCCGTCTCGCTGTGGCACCTGCTGGCGCGCGTCGACGGGTCGCTGCGCGCGATCGTGTACGACCGCCTTGCCGGGCTCGTCCCGCCGCCTCCCGGCGTCATGCGTGACGCGGCGCTCCGTCTCGATCCCGGGACGCTCGAGCGCTACTGGAGCGCGATCCGGCGGATCGCCTGGCGGCGCGTCATCCTGCGCGGCGTCCGGGACATCGATCCGCGAACGGGGCTGAGTCGATGAGTCACGAACGCCGCGTGCTGTCGAAGACGCTGGTGACGATCACGCTGGTCGCCTGCGCGGGGAACCCGGCCGGCGGGGGACCGCCACTTCCGGGCGGGGCGGGGGACCTGGGGCTCGAGCTCGTGGCGAGCGGGCTCAGCGATCCGGTCCACCTCACGGCCCCGGCGGGCGACGCGCGCCTGTTCATCGTCGAGCAGGCCGGAACGATCCGCATCGTGCGGAACGGCCAGCTCGTCACGCGACCGTTCCTCGACATCACGGCGAAGGTCGGTGCGGGCGGCGAGCGCGGGCTCCTCGGGCTCGCGTTTCACCCGAGCTATGCCACCAACCGCTATTTCTACGTGAACTACACCGACTTGAACGGCGACACGCACGTCGAGCGTTACACGGCAAGCGCGGCCGACCGGGACTCCGCCGACCCGGGCTCCGCGAAGTCGATCCTCTTCATCCCGCAGCCCTACGCGAACCACAACGGCGGGCTGGTGCTGTTCGGGCCCGACGGCAAGCTCTACATCGGCATGGGCGACGGTGGGTCGGGGGGCGATCCCCAGAACCGGGCGCAGAATCCCGACTCGCTGCTCGGCAAGCTCCTCCGCATCGACGTGGACGGCGGTGATCCATACGCCGTGCCGCCCGACAACCCGTACGCCGCCGCGGGCGGCGGTCGCGGGGAGGTCTGGGCGATCGGGCTGCGCAACCCGTGGCGTTTCGCCTTCGACCGCCCGGCGGGACTCCTGTACATCGCGGACGTGGGCCAGAACGCCTGGGAGGAGGTGGACGTCGCGCCCGGGGGGCAGGGGGGCTTGAACTACGGGTGGCGGATCATGGAGGGGGCGCACTGCTACAACCCCGACCCCTGCACTTCGCCGGGGCTGACGCTCCCGGCGCTCGAATACGGTCGCGCCGACGGCTGCTCGGTGATCGGAGGATTCGTCTACCGCGGCCGCCGCTCGCCGTCGCTCGTGGGGCAGTATTTCTACTCGGACTACTGCTCGGCCTGGATCAAGACCTTCACGTACGCGCATGGCGCCGTAACACAGCGGACCAGCTGGACCCTGAGCGTGAGCCTCGGCAGCGTGCTGTCGTTCGGCGAGGATGCGGCCGGCGAGCTGTACGTGCTGACCGCCGGCGGGCGGGTTTACCGGATCGTGGCGCCGGCGCCGTAGGCGCGGCCGCTCAGCACGGCTCGGTCGCCGGCGGCAGTCGCACGAAGAACCGCGACCCGACGCCCAACTCGCTCTCGGCCCACAGTTTGCCCCCCATGGACTCCACGATGCCGCGGCTGATCGTCAGCCCCAGGCCCGCCCCTCCATGCTCCCGGGTGCTGGAGCTGTCGAGCTGCCGGAACGGCTCGAAGATCGTCTGGAGCTTGTCGGCGGGAATGCCGGGGCCCTGGTCCGCCACCTCCGTGAGGATGTGGTCGCCGTCGCGCCACCAGCGCACCGCGATCCGTCCGCCGCGGTCGGAGAACTTGATGGCGTTGGACAGCAGGTTCACGACGACCTGGACCACGCGGTCGCGCGCCGCGAGCACGATCAGGGGCTCGGGCGGCGGGCTGGTCGTAATCGTCACTCCTTGCCCCTCCCCAAACGCCGCCACCATCTCCAGGCTGGCCGCGACGGCGTCGTGCACGGGGACCGGCTCGAGCGGGAACTCCAGGCGCCCGGCCTCGAGGCGGGAGAGATCGAGCAGGTCGTTGACGAGGCGGATCAGCCGGTCGCCGTTGCGGAGCGCGATCTCGAGCAGCTCCCGCGCGGTGGGGTCGAGCGTTCCGCCTGCGCCTGCCAGCAGGAGCGAGAGCGAGGCCTTCACCGACGTCATCGGTGTGCGGAGCTCGTGGCTGACCATGGACACGAACTCCGACTTCATCTGCTCGGCTTCCACTTCGTGGGTCACGTCGCGGTACAGCACGATGTGGCCGAGCAGCGTCCCGCCGCTTTCGTGCACGGGCGCCACGACGCGCTGGTAGACGGTGCGCCGCGGGAACGTGAACTCGAGCCGGTCCTTGAGCGGCGCGTCCGCCGACAGGGCGGCCTCCTGCGCGGCGAGGCTCGCGGGGTCGAGCAGGGACCCGGCGAGGAAGCGGTGGATGTCGGCCAGGTTCGCGCCCACCACGGCCTCCGCCGGCAGCGCGACCAGCCGGGCCATCGCGGCGTTGGCGTGCATGACCTTGCGGTCGCGCCCGACCAGCATGATCGCGGCGTCGCTCGCCTCGATCAACGCCTCCAGCTGGTTCCGCTGCCGCTCGACCGCGGCGTGCTGCTGCGCCAGGGCCTCGCGCTGCTGGGTCACGGTGTTCAAGAGCTT
>WNFU01001554.1_pt1 | contig 32401 bp, 34 predicted proteins | sample 5400121 | NCBI WGS metagenome assembly WNFU01 (sample SAMN13153360, study PRJNA577476) | soil metagenome | isolation source: 100 cm soil or saprolite under grassland replicate 1 | place: USA:California | collected 2016-06-15
TTCTGCTTGGCGATATCCGACGACTCGACCGCGGGCACCTGCGGGTTCTGGCGGTGCCGCGCGACCTTGACCTGGGCGGTGTCGGACGCGTGCTCGTTGGGGATCTGCGGCGTCTGCGCCGCCACGATCGCGGGCAGGGCGAGCGCCCCTGCGAGCACGAAAAGTTTGCGAATCATGAAACCCTCCTTCATGAGAACAATGCCGGTCCCCGCGCGGGGACGCGTCGGCCCGACCACTCCCGTGCCAACACCAAGCCACGGGCGCGGCTGCGGGCTATCGTCTTGAGCCAGCTGAACACGGTGTCCGACGCCGTTTCGACGAACCGAGCCGCCGTACGCCACGCGTACTCGAACGTCTCGGCGACCACTTCCTCGGCATCCGCGGTATCCACGAGGATACCGTACGCGAGGGCGTACACGGTGTGGCCGTGACGCCGGATCAATTCGCGCAGAGCGTTGGCATCTCCCTTCGCCATGCCGGTGACGAGGCTTCTGTCGGGCGCCGGGAGAGTCTGGGACTTCATAGGGCGTCACCCTCCGGGTTCGCTTTGAAGAGTCGCGGCACACGCCCCGGGTAACGCCTTTCCCGGAAGCTGCGGTGGCACAGTGCGTTACCGGCGCTGCGATCCGTGACTCTTTAACCGGGAGGAGCCGTTGCCCCGGCCGGGGGCCGCGTCTAGCGTCCTGTGCACAGACCGGCGGCGGGAGGCTGGGTGGGCTTGCGGGACGAGGCGACGGACGGCGAGATCGTGCGAGCGGTTCTCGCGGGCGACCGCGAGCGATACGCGGTACTGGTGCGGCGCTACCGTGACCGGTACGCACGCTACGCGGCGCGGATGCTCGGGTCGCGCGACGCGGCTGAGGACGCCGTGCAGGATGCCTTCGTGCGGGCGTTCGATCATCTGGCGGACTGCCGCGAGCCGGACAATTTTGCAGGATGGCTGTTCCTCATCCTGCGGAATCGTTGCTTCGCGGAGCAGCGCCGCCGGACGCGCGAGGGCAGGCCGCTGGAAGCACATGACGAGGCGTTCGCCGGGCCCGAGCGGCCGGACGGGACCGTGGAGCAGGCGGAGCGGATGCGCGCGCTCGAACGGGCGCTCGGGGACCTGACGCCGGAGCAACGTGAGGTGTTCGTGCTGAAACACGTAGAAGGGTTGCCGTACGAGGAGATCTCGCGGCTCACCGGCGCGACGGTGGCGTCGCTCAAAATGCGGATGCATCGCGCCTACGACCGGTTACGCGAGCTGCTGAAGGAGCACGTATGACCACAGGGTACCATCCACTGGTGAAACGGCTGCTCGACGGCGAGCTGTCGCTCGCGGAGCTGCCCCCGGAACTGCAGGTAGAAGGCGAGGAAGCGCTGCGCCTGGTCGGCGCCGTCGACCGCGCACCGGTGACGCTGCCGGCGGCGCTCGAGGCCCGCGTGATGGAAACGGTACGCCGCCACGCCGCGTCGCCCGCGCGGCGCGCCTGGCGCTGGCTCGCGACCCCGAGGGAGCTGGAGCTGCGCGTCCGGGTGCGGCCGTGGAGCCTGTGGGCGGGTGCGCTCGCGGCGGCGGCGGCCCTCGCGCTGCTCGTCAGCCGTGCCCCGGAGCCTTCCACGCCGCAGGCTCGCATCGTCCCGCGCGACCGCGTGTACGTTCGCTTCGTGTTGTTCGCCCCCGGCGCGAGACGCGTCACGGTCGCCGGCACCTTCAATGAATGGGACCAGAACGCCGCGCCGCTCGTGTCGGCGGGATCGAAAGGGGTCTGGACCACGACGCTCGCGGTCCCCCTGGGCCAGCATCAGTACGCCTTCGTCGTGGACGGTCGCCGTTGGGTGATCGACCCCGCGCAGCCCGCGGTCGACGACGGCTTCGGGGGGGGCCGCCGCAACAGCATGGTCGCCGTGACCGCGCAGGGCGCGCGCACGCTGTGAGGGCGCTCGGTCTCGCGGTCCTCGTCCTGGCGGCGCAGCCGCTGGCGCTCGGTGCGCAGGCGGACGTCGCCGCGCGTCTCGAGGGCCGGGTCCCGCCGCAGGTGGTGCGAGCGGTGCGGGACATCGCCGCCGCCACCGCCGCGCGGGGCCTGCCGGTCGATCCGCTGATCCAGAAGGCGATCGAAGGGGGAGCGAAGCACGTCTCGCCGGACCGCGTGATCGCGGCCGTGCGCACCCTCGCCGCCCGGCTCGACCAGGCGGCCGCCGCGTTGCACGACGGCGGCATCGCCACGCCGGAGGCGGACGTGGTGGAAGGTGGTGCGGACGCGCTCAACGCCGGGCTCAGTGCGGACCAGGTGCGCGACCTCGTGCATGCGAGCCGGGCCCCGTACGACCCGGCGGTTACGCTGCGCGTGGCGGCCACCCTGGCCGCGCTTGGAGTCCCCCCGCAGCAGGCCGTCGAGCTGGTGGAGGCGACCATCGCTGCCGGCCGCGCGCCCGCCGATCTCCTGAGTCTTCCGAGCCAGGTTCAGGCGAGCGTGGCGCGTGGCGCCACACCGGCGCAGGCCGCCAGCGGTCTGGGCCGCGCGGCGGCGCACGCGCCGGGCGGCCGTCCGCCTCGCGAGCCGCCGCCGGGGCAGTCGAACCCGCACAAGCCCTGACGGCGCGCTCCCTCCGGACGTCACAGTAGCCTTGAGCGCCGGGTCGACGCCGTCGATCCGGCGCAGTCGTTTTCCCCCATCCCCCCGGTCCCCCGCCTACTCCCCGCGCTCCCTTCCCTAGGTAGATTCCTCTGCCTATGCCTATCGCCCACAATCTCGGCTTTCCTCCCCTCGGAGCCGGGCGCGAGCTGAAGCGCGCCACCGAGGGCTATTGGAGCGGCAAACTCTCGCACGAGGGCCTGCTCAAGGTCGGCGCCGAGCTGCGCGCGCGCCACTGGCGGCTGCAGCAGCAGGCCGGACTCGACGTCGTCCCCTCAAACGACTTCTCGTACTACGACCGGGTGCTCGACACCTGCGCGCTCGTGGGAGCGGTTCCCAAACGTTACGGCTGGCCGGGCGGGCCGGTGGACGTGGACACGTACTTCGCGATGGCGCGGGGCGTGCAGACGGGCGGGCGGGACGTCACCGCGATGGAAATGACGAAGTGGTTCGACACGAACTACCACTACATCGTCCCCGAGTTCGAGCCCGGACAGACGTTCCGGCTGTCGTCGTCGAAGCCGGTGGACGAGTTCCAGGAAGCGAAGGCGCTCGGGATCCACACGAAGCCCGTGCTGATCGGGCCCGTGACTTTCCTGCTGCTGGGCAAGACCCGCACGGCGCGCTTCGACCGGCTCACGCTGCTCGACGCGCTGCTGCCGGTCTACGCGGAGGCGCTGTCGCGGCTCGCGGCGGCGGGGGCGACGTGGGTGCAGCTCGACGAACCCTGCCTGGCCCTCGACCGCACGCCGGTGGAACGCGAGGCGTTCGGGCGCGCCTACCGGTTCCTGGCCGAGCGCGCCCCCAAGGTGAAGATCCTGGTTGCGACGTACTTCGCGGGGCTTGACGACAATCTGCCGACGGCGGTGGAACTGCCGGTGGCGGGGTTGCACGTCGACGTGACGCGCGCCGCGGGGCGGCTCGACGCCCTGCTCGAGGGGTGGCCGGCGGGGGGCGGGCGTGAGGGAAAGGTGCTGTCCCTCGGCGTGATCGACGGGCGCAATATCTGGAAGGCCGATCTCGGCGCCGTGCTGCGGCAGCTCGAGGACGGCCTGGAGCGCGCGGGGGCGGCGCAGCTGTGGGTGGCACCCTCGTGCTCGCTGCTGCATGTGCCGATCGACCTCGAGCTCGAGACCAGCCTGGACTCGGAGCTCAAGGGTTGGCTGGCGTTCGCGAAGCAGAAGCTCGCGGAGGTGGTCATCCTGACGCGCGCGCTGCGCGACGGGCGCGAGAGCGTGGGCGCGGAGCTCGAGGCCAACGCGCGGCTCCTCGCGGGACGGCGCGCCTCGCGCCGCATCCACAACCCGGCGGTGAGGCAGCGGGCCCGCGGCGTGACCGAGCGCGAGATGCGGCGCACGTCGCCCTACCCCGTGCGGCGCAAGACGCAGCTGCGGCTCCCCGTGTTCCCCACGACCACGATCGGCTCGTTTCCGCAGACCGCGGAGGTACGCGCCGCGCGGCGCAAGCTGCACGACGGCAAGCTGACGCCCGCGGAGTACGAAGCGTTCATCGCCGACCAGATCACGCGCACGCTCAAGCTGCAGGAGGAGCTGGGTCTCGACGTGCTGGTGCACGGGGAGTTCGAGCGCAACGACATGGTGGAGTATTTCGGCGAGCAGCTCGACGGCTTCGCATTCACCGCGCACGGCTGGGTGCAGTCGTACGGGACACGCTACGTGAAGCCGCCGATCATCTACGGCGACGTGTCGCGCCCCAGGCCGATGACGGTGCGCTGGAGCACGTTCGCACAGTCCAAGACCGCGCGGCCGGTGAAGGGGATGCTCACCGGACCGGTCACCATCCTGCAGTGGTCGTTCGTGCGGGACGATCAACCCCGGGCCGAAACGGCGAAGCAGCTGGCGCTCGCGATCCGCGATGAAGTCAAGGATCTGGAGGCGGCGGGAATCCGGGTGATCCAGATCGACGAGCCGGCCCTGCGAGAGGGGCTGCCGTTACGGCGGGCCGAGTGGCCGGCGTATCTCGAGTGGGCGGTGAACGTCTTCCGGCTCGCGACGGCCGGCGTGTCGGACGCGACCCAGATCCACACCCACATGTGTTACAGCGAGTTCAACGACGTCATCCGGGTGATCGAGAAGATGGACGCCGACGTCATCTCGATCGAGAACGCCCGCTCGGGCTCGGAGCTGCTCGACGCGTTCAAGGAATACAAGTACCCGAACGAGATCGGGCCGGGCGTCTACGACATCCACTCGCCCCGGGTCCCCAGCACGACCGAGATCGTCCAGGCGCTGCGGCGCATGCAGGAGGTGCTGGACAACCGCCAGATCTGGGTGAACCCCGACTGCGGCCTCAAGACCCGCGGCTGGGAAGAGACGCTGCCGGCGCTCCGGAACCTGGTGCAGGCGGCGCGCCAGCTCCGCCCCACGCCCGCGTCGGCCGCGGCTGACCGCGTGTGAGCCCCGGGTTTCCCGGGCTTGCGCCCGGGGTTAGGTTCCCCTTATGACCACCGCCGAGATCCGGATCAGCGCCGAACCGGTCGACGTCGGCCGCTGCAAGTTTCTCGTCAGCGAGCCGGTGCACGCGGGCGGGGTGCGCCGGTTCGCTTCGCCAGAGGAAGCGCGGGGCTCGCCGCTGGCGGAAGCCATCTTCGCGATCCCGGACGCGGACGTCGCTGAGGTGATCGTGTCGGGGAACTTGGTCACGGTGGCGAAGCGCAGTCCAGCGCCGTGGCAGGTCGTGGGCAAGGCGGTCGGGCAGGCGATCCGCGCCGCCCTTGCGAGCGGCCGGCCGGCGGTGGCGGCGCGGCCCGCGACCGCCACGCCCGGCGTGGACGACGATGCGCTGTACGAGCGGGTCGCCGACCTGTTCGAGAATCAGGTGAATCCAATGGTCGCCCGCCACGGCGGCCGGGTGGAGCTGATCGATGTGCAGGACGCCGTGGTGATGCTGCGCATGGCGGGTGGGTGTCAGGGTTGCGGGATGGCGGACGTGACCCTGCGCCAGGGCATCGAGACGATGCTCCAACAGCACGTCCCCGAGGTGAGGGGGATCGTCGACATCACCGACCACGCCGCCGGCTCGAACCCCTACTTCGCCGCCGCCAAGAAGTAAGGGCGCGGCAATGCCGTGCCCCTCCATGCCTCGGCTGCTGCTGCTCTTACCCACTGCCACGTACCGGACGGCCGCGTTCGTGGAGGCGGCCCGCCGGCTCGGCGTCGAGCTGACGGTCGCCTCCGAGCGACCCAGCACGTTCGAAGCGGCGAACCCTGCGGGTCTGCTCACCCTGGAGCTGTCCGATCCGGACCGCGCCGCCGCGAAGGCCGCGGCGTTCGCGCGCGAGCATCCGCTGCAGGGCGTCGTGGGCGTGGACGACGACACCGCGGTGGCCGCCGCCGCGATTGCCGCGGCGCTCGGGCTGCGGGGCAACCCCGTGCCCGCCGCGCTTGCCGCCCGCGATAAGCACGAGCAGCGCGTCCGGCTCTCGGCGGCCGGCGTACCGGTGCCCCCGTTCGCCGCGCACGGCGTGGATGAGGATCCCGCAGCCCTCGCGGCGGGCGCCGGCTATCCCTGCGTGCTCAAGCCGCTGCGGCTCTCGGCCAGCCGGGGCGTCATGCGGGCGGACACGCCGGACCAGTTCGTCGCCGCGGTGCGCCGCCTCGCCGCCATTCTGCGCCAGCCCGACGCCGCCGCGTGCGGCGAGTCCGCGCGCCGTTTCCTCGTCGAGGAGTACGTCCCCGGACCCGAGTTCGCCCTCGAGGGCCTGCTCGTCGCGGGGCGGCTCCACGTCCTCGCCCTGTTCGACAAGCCCGACCCGCTGGACGGCCCGTTCTTCGAGGAGACGATCTATCTCACGCCGTCCCGGCTGCCGGACGAGGCCCGTCGGGAGATCGCGGCGTGCGCCCAGGCGGCCGCCACGGCCCTCGGGCTGCGGGAAGGACCGGTACACGCCGAGCTCCGCTACAACGAGCGAGGGCCGTGGCTGATCGAGCTCGCGGCGCGGCCGATCGGGGGGCGGTGCAGCGGGGCGCTGAGATTCGGGACTGGGGGCTCGGGGCTGGGGGCTGGGGTTTCGCTGGAAGAGCTCATCATCCGTCACGCGCTTGGCATGGAGTTGCCGACGCTCGAGCGGGAGCGGCGCGCTTCCGGCGTGATGATGATCCCTGTGCCCCGGGCGGGGGCGCTACGCGAAGTACGGGGTGTGGACGAGGCGCGCGCGGTGCCGCTGGTGGAGGACGTCATGATCACCGCGCACCCGGGCCAGACGCTGGTGCCGTGGCCCGAAGGGTCGCGCTACCCGGGGTTCATCTTCGCGCGGGGGCCGACGCCGGACGCGGTGGAACGGGCGCTCCGCGACGCCCATGCCCGACTGGAGTTCCTGCTGGATCCGGCGGCCTGACCTTAGTCCGCCGTCGCGACGCACTCGAGCCAGTTGCGCGGCACCGTGCAGACGCCGGTCTCGTCCATCGCCCGATCGAGTCCTTTTTCCAGCGCCGCGGAGCCTTCTTCGAGGGGCACACCCGGCAGCGCCCCTTCGATGAACAGCGAGAACCGGCCGATGTCGCGGATGCTCTCGGGTGTCATCTCGATGCGGACCAGGTCGATGGACGGCGGGGAGAATCCCGCGTGGACGCAGAGCTCGGAGTAGGCCTCCGGGGTGAGGAACTCCCTGGCGACCGCGTGCGCGCTGTGCCGCACCTCGAGCCCGCGCTCCCGCAGCACCTGCACCGCCCGCACGATCCAACGCCGCCAGAACCCGGATGTCCCCTCGACGTAGGCGCCGTTGAAGAACGTCGTGTTGAAGGCGAACACGCCGTCCTTCTTCAGGACCTTGCGGATCTCGGAGATCACCTGCGCTTTATCGGGAACCAAGTGGATGGCATTGAGGAAGACCACGGCATCGGCCGAATTGACGAGGCGCGAGACCCACTCCGCGCTGCCTTCGATGAACCTGACCACCTTGGAGTGGATCGCGTCGCGCGCCTTCTGGAGCGCCGTGGCGGAGGGATCGATCCCGATCACCTCGGCGTTACGGGTGTCGTCGATCCGCTCGAGGATCAGCTTGGTGACGGCCCCCGGCCCGCATCCCAGGTCCACGATCTTCCGGCGCCCGGGGCAGATGACCCGCTCGACGATCCAGCGGTTGACTTCCGTGAAGAACGGATGCCGGGTGAACGCTTCGAACGAAAACCGCTCTTCGTCACCCTCCACGTGAACACCCATCCGACCTCCCGCGTTCTAGTGCCTGTCGATTCCCAGCGCCGGGGCGCACGTAGCGGGTGGGATGCATCGTTCCGAGTCCACAAGATACACGGCCGGGGCTGGATTCGCCCCTGATCGACGCTACTATACGAATCTAAGTGACCCATCCAAAACGTCTTAGTCAAGAGGCGGAGCGCTCCCTGATCCGGCGTCTGCGGGCGCGCGACGAGCGGGCGCTCGCCGAATTGTACGACGTCCTCGCCCCGTGGGTGTTGGGCCTCGCCTTTCGCATCCTGCAAGATGAGGACGAGGCCGAAGAGGTGGTAGGGGACGTCTTCGTGCAAGTGTGGCGCCGGATCGACCAGCACGACGCCCGACGCGGTCCGCTCGTGCCCTGGATTCTGTCGATCGCACGCAACCGGTCGCTCGATGCGTTGCGGCGGCGGCGGCGCTGGTGGCGCAAGGCGGAGCGCTCGGAGCAGGCCCGGTCGGACGAGGCGGACGATATCGTGGCGTCCGCGCCACAGGAGGCTGCGGTGCCGGGATGGCCGCTGCATCGCGAGATACATGCGGCGCTCGGGACGCTGCCGGAAGAGCAGCGGCGGGTGGTATTGCTGGCGTATTTCGAGGGCCTCACGCACAGCGAGATCGCGCGGCGGCTCGACCAGCCGCTCGGGACGGTGAAGACGCGGCTGCGGATTGCGCACGCGAAGTTGACGGAGGCGTTGGCGCACGTGAAGGACTGGCTCGTATGACGGACTGGCTGGGGATGGCGGCGTCCCCGAGGGCCCCGCGCCCGGAGCTCAAGGCGCGGGTGCTCGCGCGCGCCCGCGCGTCGCGCCGGCGGCCGTGGAGGCTCGCGGCGGCGGCCGCGCTCGCGCTCGCGGTCGGAGCGGCCGGGGCCTGGGCCTATCGCACGATCGGCGCGCTGCGCGCCGAGCGGGACCGGCTCGCCGTGCAGGTAGACGCCCTTCAGGACACCGTGGCGACGTTCATCCACGGTCCCGCCACGCGACTGATCCAGATCCCGGTCGCGACCGGCGGCCGGGTGGGCTCCGTGACGATCTTCGCCGATAGCGTCCGGCGCCGCTGGCTGGTGCGGTGCGACGGTCTGGCGCCGAACGCGCCCGACCAGGCCTACCAGCTCTGGTTCATCACGAGGGACGGGATGCGGAGCGCCGCGCTGATGCCGATGGACGGGGACCAGCCGATGGTGATGGGGCTCGAGATGCCGCCGGAAGGCGGGCCGGTGGTGGGGGCGGCGATGAGCATCGAGCCGCGGGCCGGGTCGGCGGCGCCCAGCGGGCCGATGGTGTTCCATCTGGTGCTGTAGGGGCACGGCATGCCGTGTTGGGGCACGGCATGCCGTGCCCCTACTTCGCCAGGTCGTGGACGGTCTCGAGCTCCACGACCTTCAGCCGCCGCGTTCCTATCGGCAGCCCGATCGTGACCGCCTGCCCCACCTTGGCGCCGAGCAGCGCCTTCCCGAGGGGAGAGGCCATGGAGACCGGCATCTCCTCGCCGTCGTCATCCCCCTCGATGAACTCGCCGAGCGTCAGTGCGTACGTCTCCCGCTTCTTCGTGTCGAGGTCGTGCACGGTGACCCGGGAGCCGAATCCCACGCGGTCGCGCGGGATGTCCGACTCCTGGACGCCCGACAATTTCGAGAGGCGCAGGCGCAGGTGGCTCAGGCGCGAGGTGACGAACTGCTGGCGCTCGAGCGCCGCCTTGTACTCGGAGTTCTCCCGCAGATCGCCGTGGGCGCGCGCCCGCTCGATCTCCTTCGGCAGGACGAAGTTGAGCTCGTGATTCAGCCGCTCGACCTCGGCCTGGAGCTTGTGCTTGAGTTCATCGAGCATAGAGGGACAAATCTAGGCGGTTAGACGGTTAGACGGTTAGACTACACGGATGAGATCTGACCGCCTAACCGCCATCTTTGCCCTATGCGCATCCGTACCTACCACGACTTGACGGAACCCGACCGCTCCGGGCTGGTGGAGCAAATCGGCGCCCAGCGGCGCCGGGTGGCGGAGCGCCTCGCCCCCGTCCGGCGCGTGGTGGCGGTGATGAGCGGCAAGGGCGGCGTCGGGAAGAGCTACGTGACCGCCGGGCTCGCCCGGGCACTGGCGCGGTCCGGGCGGGCCACGGGAGTCCTCGACGCGGACTTCAACGGGCCGACCGCCCCTCACCTGCTCCGCCTCCCCGTTGCCAGTTGCACGTTGCACGACGACGTCATCGAGCCGGTGGTGAGCCCGGAAGGGGTCCGATGCTTCTCCATGGCGCTGCTCCTCGAGGACGGCCGACCGCTCGCCTTCCGCGGGCCGGAGACCGAGGGCCACGTTTGGCGGGAGACACTCGAGGCCGCGGCGCTGCGCGAGTTCCTGGCGGACGTCGCCTGGGGCGCCCTGGACCAGCTGCTCGTGGATCTCCCGCCCGGCGTGCAGCGCTTCCAGGAGCTCACCGAGCTCATGCCCGCACCGCCTGCCGCGCTCGCGGTGACCATCCCGACGCCTGAGTCACGCGATGCGGTGCGGCGGGCGCTTCGCGCCGCCATCGAGCGGAACGCCACGCCGCTCGGCGTCGTCGAGAACATGGTGGGCGGCCCGTTCGCCGGGAGCGCCGCGGACGAGCTTTCCGCCGAGTTCGGCGTTCCCGTGCTCGCTCGCATCCCCTGGCACCCGACACCTGACACCTGGGACCTGCTCGCCACGCGCATATGAAGTTTCTCTGCGTCGAATGCGACCGGCAGATGCAGTTCGAGGAGCGCCGGCTTCCAGGGGACGGCACGCTCGCGGCAGCGTTCCGATGCCCCACGTGCGGCCGCGTTGTGGCGCTGCTCACGAACCCGATGGAGACCCAGCTGGTCGCGTCGCTGGGGGTGAAGATCGGCGGAAGCACGATCGCACCGCAGCCGCTCGAGACCGTGCGGGGCATGGTGACGACGGGGAGAGACGACGCCTTCGACGACGGCCGGGAGCGGGGAGCGGGGAGCGGTCCCATCTGGTCAGTGGAAGCTCAGGAGCGCTTGGCCCGGGTCCCCGGGTTCGTGCGCGGGATGGTCAAGAGGATTTACCTCGATTACGCCAAGGACCGAGGCATCGCCGAGATCACGCCCGCCGTGATGGACACGGCGCGGAGCGAGCTGGGGCTCGAGGGCATGTGAGCCGGCTCGACGAGCGCATGGTGCACGGGTTGCGGGTCGTGATCGACCGCGACCAGTGCGTGGGGTTCGGGGACTGCGTGAAGGAGGCGCCGGAGGGTTTCAAACTGGACGAGGACACCGTGGCGGTGTTCGTCACGCCGGATGCGGTGGAACGCGAGCGGCTGCTGCGCGCGTGCGACGCGTGCCCGGTGGATGCGATCACCGTGTACGACGAATCGGGCCAGCAGATCGTTCCGGACCCGACTTGACAGCCCCAGCGGTGCGGCGCATACTCGCCGCACCAAGCGGCACACAGCACTGGTTACTCTGGCGGGCTCCGGTCCGCCATGACGGTCGGACATACACTCACGCCTTGTCTGCGCATCCCTGCACCGATCCCGGCGGTTGATCCCGGGCCCGGCGAGAGGGGGAGTGCATGCCCGGCCCGGCCCCGCACGAAGGAGGGGGAGGTGCCGGTGTATCGCGAGATCTTCGTCCCGGTCGACAACTCAGCGCACTCGGATTGGGCCGTCGACCGGGCCATCGAGTTGTGTCGCAGGTCCGATGGCCGCATCACCGGCAACCACGTCTACGCCGCCCGCCTGCACGACGTCCGCTTCCGCCAGCTCGAGACCGGGCTCCCCGCCCGCTTCCAGACGCCCGACGAGATCAAGAAACAGCGCAAGATCCACGACAAGCTGATCGAGAAGGGGCTGCAACTGATCGCCGACAGCTTCCTCGATCAACTCGGGAAGCGGTGCGAGGTGGCGGGGGTGCGGCTCACCCGCCAGCTGCTCGAGGGGATCAACTACGAAGAGATCGTGAACGAGGTGAACCGCGGCGCCGGGCGGCTGCCGGGGCTGATCGGCTTCGACCCCGATCGCGCGTCGGGCTACGACGGCGGCGACAAGGTCCGGTCGGACGTGAAGGTCGCCGACAACGGCCGGTTGATCGCCGAAGACGAAGACACGGCGGCGCGGCTCGCGGGTTCCTCGGGCCGGCAGTACGACCTGCTGGCGATCGGGGCGCACGGGCTCGGCCGCCAGCCGTACTCGCAGCTCGGCGGAGTGGTGTCGCGGGTGTTGCGCGGGATCGAGCGGGACGTGCTGCTCGTCAGGGACGACCGGCCGTTCGAGGGCGGACGGTTCCTCGTATGCGTGGACGGCTCGTCGTACAGCTACCGCGCGATGCGCGCCGCGCTCGAGCTGGCGCAGGCGTTCGGTGGGTCGCTGTACGCGTGCAGCGCGTTCGACGTCGAGTACCACCACGTCGTGTTCCACAACATCAAGGACGTGCTGTCCTACCAGGCCTCCAAGGTCTTCAAGTTCGAGGAGCAGGAGGAGCTGCACAACAACATCATCGACAAGGGACTCCTGAAGCTGTGCCAGGCGAACTTGAAGCGGGCGGAAGTGATGGCCCAGGAGTTCCCCGACGTCCCGCTCAAGACCCAGATCCTCGTCGGCAAGCCGTTCCAGGTGATCATGCAGTGGGCCGAGGAGATCAAGCCGTCGCTGCTGGTGCTCGCGCGGCACGGGGCGCACCGCATCGAAGGCACGCAGCTCGGGAGTCAGGCCGAGAATCTCGTGCGACTTGCGACGTGCAACGTGCTTCTCGCGGGGACGGGTGGGGTGAGGCCCGAGGACATCCCCTGGATCGAAGAAGACGGCGTGGCGGGATTGCCCTGGGCGCCGGAGGCCGAGGTGCGGATTCTCCGGGTGCCGCCGTTCGCGCAGGGGATCGCGCGCCGGGCCGTCGAGGAATACGTGCTCGAGCAGACCCACGGCGCGCCGGGGGGGGCGACGGTGACGAACCGGTGGCTGGACGAAGCGATCCGGAAGCTCTTGCCGACCCACATGCAGCTCATCATGGGGATCGGGACCGCCGAGGAGATCGCGCTCGCCGAGGTGAAGGCGCAGGAGCAGATGAAGGCGACCAAGGTCCAGGGGCGGGACGAGGATCCCGAGCCTGCGGACGCCGAAGTCGAGGTAAAGTGCCCGGTGACGGGCGCCGTGAGCCGCCGGCCCCGCACGGCGGCCGACCCGATCGTATGGACCGAGGAGGCGTGGCAGCGGCTGCAGCTGGTGCCACTCATCGCCCGGCCGCTGGCCCGCAACACGGTGGAGCGGTTCGCGCGCGGTCACGAGATCTGGCGCGTGACCACGCGCGTGATGGACGAGAACAAGCAGGCGATGATCGCGGCCGACGAATTCGACGTCGACACGATGATGATCATGTTCCAGGAGCTCCGCGCCAAGCAGATCCGCGCCGAAGCCGAGGGGGGGGGCCGGGACTCGCTGTCTCCCGAGATGCGGGCGTTCATCGAGGAAGCCAAGGCGCAGGGGATCACGCGCTGCCCCATCCGGGACATCGAGGCCCAGATGGGGAAGTGCCCCGTGGACCTGAAGACCATGAAGCCGGAAGACGCGAAGGCGGCGATGGAGCGGCTGCTGGCCGAGCAAGCCGGGGACTGACGTGGACTACGTCCCCCACGTGGTCGCCTGGAACCTGACGCGGCGCTGCAACCTCGAGTGCGCGCACTGTTACATCGCGGCGGGCCCGCACGAGAGCGCCGCCGCCGAGCTCGAAACGGACGCATGCCTCGCCATCGTGGATCAGCTGCTCGCCGTGAATCCGGCGCCGATGCTCATCCTCTCCGGCGGCGAGCCGCTGTTGCGGCGGGACCTGACCGAGATCGCCCACCACGCCTCCACCAAGGGAGCGACGGTGGTGGTCGGGACGAACGGCACGCTCCTCACCGACGAGCGAATCGCGGCGCTCCTGGGGGCCGGCGTGCGCGGCGTGGCGGTGAGCGTGGATTCGCTGCGCCCCTCCTACCACGACAACTTCCGGCATGGTCGCGGCGCCCTCGCGGACGTGCAGGCCGCCCTGGGGAGGCTCTCCGCCGCGCGGCTCGACTTCATCATCCAGACTACGGTCACGAAGGGAAACCGCGCGGAGCTCGGGGCCCTGGCCGCGTGGTCGGCGGACCAAGGGGCCGTGTCCTTCAACTGCTACTTCCTCGTCTCGACGGGGCGCGGGGCGTCCCTCACCGACCTGGCGCCGGCGGACTATGAAGCGGTGCTCGCCGACCTGGCGCGGTGGCAGGGGGAGTACCGCGGCCGGATGCTGGTGCGCGCGAAGTGCGCGCCGCACTTCATGCGGCACGTGCACCGCGCCGATCCCGATTCGCCCATCCTCAATTACGAGACGCGCTGTCCCTGCGGCACGCAGTACTGCCGCATCACGCCCGACGGGAAGTTGACGCCCTGCCCCTACCTGCCCGAAGTCGCCGGCGATCTGCGCGCGCAGAGCTTCGGCGAGATCTGGCGCTCGGCGCCCCTGTTCCGGCAGCTCCGCGAGGGCGCCTTGGGCGGCAAGTGCGGGCGGTGCGAATACCGCCGGCTGTGCGGCGGGTGCCGCGCGCGGGCCTTCGCCCTGACGGGCGACGTGCTCGCCGCCGATCCGTCGTGCGTGTACGAGCCGACGGGCGACACGGCCCCCATCGAGCCCGCGCGGGCGATCGCGTATGGCGACGACTTCACGCCGGCGCTCGTGTGGGCGGACGCGGCGCGCGAGCGCATGCAGCGGATTCCTTCCTTCGTCCGGGGGGTGGTGATGCAGCGGGTGGAGGAGTGGGCGCGGCGCCAGGGGCGCCGGGAAGTGACCCCGGAGCTGCTCGCGGAAGTGCGCAACGCCATGCCGATCGACTTTTCGAAGAAGCGGCCTTTCTTCGTGGCTGACAGCGGATGACTGACAGCGCCCTGCTGCTGCTGCAAGCCGCCGCCGACACGACTCGCGCCTACGGCGAGTTCCCCGTGATCGGCGCGCGGGCGTTCGTATGGATCACGGCCGAGGTGCACCTGATGTTCGCGGCGTTCGTGCTCGGTGTGCCGATGTTCGCCGTGGTCACCGAGGCGATCGGCATCTTCGGCGGCGACGAGCGCTACGACCGGCTGAGCAAGGAGTTCACCCGGCTGCTGCTCGTGGCGTACAGCGCGACGGCGATCTGGGGCGCGATGCTGGTGTTCGGCCTCTCGACCTTGTATCCCCGCTTCTGGGCCTACCTCACCACGATCTTCGCGCCGTCGATGTGGCTGTACGCGGCGCTGTTCTTCGTCGAGTCGTTCACGCTGTACCTGTATTACTACGGCTGGGACCGCTGGAAGCAGGGGAGGGCGAAGCTCGGCCACTGGACGCTCGGCATCCTGCTCAACGTGTGGGGCACGATCGTGATGTTCATCGCGAACTCGTGGCTCACCTACATGATGACGCCGCCGCGCGACGTCACTCCGACCACCGACCCCGCGACGATCAAGCTGTGGCACGCGATCGCCAACGCGACCTGGATGCCGATCAACGTGCACCGGGTGATCGCGAACGTCGTCTTCGGCGGCGCCATCGTGGCCGCGTACGCGAGCTACCGCTTCCTCGCTGCGCGCACCGACGAGGAGCGCGCGCACTACGACTGGATGGGCTACGTCGGCAACTTCATCGCCATCGCGGCGCTGATCGTGCTGCCGTTCGCGGGGTACTGGCTGGGCCGCGAGATCTACCAGTACGACCAGTCCATGGGGATCACCATGATGGGCGGCTTCATGAGCTGGCTGTGGGTGATCCAGGCGTTCCTCATCGCCGTGCTCTTCCTCACCGGCAACTACTACCTGTGGGTGGGGATGGGGCGGATCCCGGGCGCCGAGCGCTTCCAGCCGTACACCAAGTACCTGCTGCTCGTGCTCGTGCTGGGCGCCATCGTGTGGGGCACGCCGCACACCATGATCGCGGACTCGAAGGAGCTCGCCGCGATGGGCGGCTCGCATCACCCCTTCCTCGGCGCCCTCGGCGTGATGAGCGCCAAGAACACCGCCGTGAACCTGATGATCCTCACGACGTTCCTCTCGTTCCTCTTGTACCGCCGCGCCAACAAGCGGCCGGTGGTGCCGTGGGCGCGCACCGGGACGCTGATCCAGGGAGCGATGTTCGCGGTCGCGGCCGCGATCGTGCTGTTCTACGGCATCCGCGGCTACTTCGTCGAAGCTATCGTGCGGATCGGGTTCAGCGTGTACCAGGTGCTCGCCGTGCTCGCCTGCATCGTGTGCGTCACGGTGATCGACATCCTGATGGCTCGCGGTGCCGAGTCGCTCGGCGCGATCCGGTGGGGCAAGATGCCGGCCCGGTCCCAGTACGCGCTGTTCATCCTCGCCGTGACCTTCACGTGGCTCATGGGCCTGATGGGGTTCGCGCGCTCGGGGATCCGCCAGTACTGGCACGTGTGGCAGGTGATGCAGGACACCAGCGCCTACGCGGCGACACCCGCGCTGGGGTACGCGTCGAAGATGATCAGCCTGTGCGTGCTGATCTTCCTGACGCTCGTCGCGTTCGTGTTCTGGCTGGGCGGGCTCGCCGAGAAATCGACCTTCGTGGCGTCAGGGGAAGCTCGGCATGTGGGCCACTAACGCGAAGATCGTCGGGATCGTCCTCGGGACGCTGGCACTCTATACCTTGATCGCCAACAAGATCCCGCAGGTGCAGTCCGAGGTGCCGCAGGCGCTCACGCTCGGTGCCAACGTCACCCCGGAGCAGCTCGTGGCCGCGGGGGAGAAGGTCTACACCGGGATCGGCGGCTGCACCACCTGCCACGGGCTCGGCGAGCGCGCGCCGAACCTCGTCACCGATGAGAAGGGCCAGGGACCGATCGGGGCCCGCTGCGGCAAGCGGGAGCCTGGGAAGAGCTGCAAGCAATACCTGTACGAGTCGCTCGACAACCCGACGGCGTACGTGGTGCAGGGCTACCAACCCATCATGCCGCCGATGACCAAGCAGCTCTCGCCGCAGCAGATCTGGGCCGTGATCGCCTATCTCGAGTCGCAGGGTGGCACCGTCGACGTGACGGCGTCGGACATTCCTGCCGGCTCTGCTGCCCCTGCCGCCGCCCCTGCCGCCTCGGCGGGAGGGGGGGGAGGCCTGGCGGGCGGCAGCACCGACCCGAAGATGATCATCCAGGCCGCGGGGTGTCTCGCCTGCCACAAGCTCGAAGGCCAAGGGCAGGTGATCGCGCCCGATCTGACCCACATCGGCTCGCGGCGCGACGCGGAGTCGATTCGCAAGAAGATCCTCGATCCGACGTCCTCGATCACGCAGGGCTACGAGAAGCTCGCGGGGATCATGCCCAAGGCCTTCGGCACCATGATGAACGCCGCGCAGCTCGAGGCGCTGGTGGAGTACCTGGCGGCGCACAAATGAGCCCCCCCCTTCCCCCCGCGATCCGGCGGTACGCCGAGCACCCCTTCTGGCAGGCGGTGGGCATCCTGCTCCTCGCCTACATCGTGGTCGTGTGGGTGGTGCCGCTCCTTCCCGGGAGCGCCATCGTGCCGAAGAGCGTCGTGCTCCAGTACATGGCCACAGTACTGGTGGGTGTGCTGATCTACGTGAGCGACAGCGAGGAGCGCTGGGCCCGCTTCAAGCAGCCGATCAGCGCCGTGCTGGTCGAGCCGCGCCTCAAGGTGGCGCGGGGCGTGCTGCTCGCGGCCGTGACCGGGCTCGTCGGGCTGGTCGCGTACGGACAGGTGCGGACGACGGTCGCGGCGCCGTCGAACCTGCGCTCGATCCACCCCGCGCCGCCGGGCGAGATCACGTTCCGCGGGAAGGCCATGACCCTCACGGGGCTCGAGAACCCGCTGCGCCAGCACCCCGACTCCCTCGCGGCGTACCTCGCCCTCGGGAAGCAGATCTATTATCGGAACTGCCTCCCCTGCCACGGCGATCACCTGGACGGTCAGGGGCACTTCGCCTCCGGCTTCAACCCGATCCCGGCGAACTTCCAGGACAACGGCACGATCGCGCAGCTCACCGAGAGCTTCGTGTTCTGGCGCATCGCCAAGGGCGGCCCGGGGCTGCCGCGCGAGGGGACGCCGTGGAACTCGGCGATGCCCAAGTGGGAGGATTTTCTCACGGAGCGGGAGATCTGGGCGGTGATCCTGTTCCTGTACGATCAGACGGGGTGGACGCCGAGAACCTGGGAAAAGACGGGGACGGGGGACGAGGGACGGGGGACAGGTCATGAATAGCGCGCTCGTGCTCCTTGCCGTGACGGTCTCGGCCGTACCCGTCCCCCCTCCCCCGTCCCCCGTCCCGATGCAGGACACGACGCACGGCAAGGTGGTGTACGTGAAGTGGTGCACCGGCTGCCACGGCGACGCCGGCGCGGGGGACGGCGCGGGGGCGCGCGAGATGCTCCCGCGGCCGCGCGACTTCACCGGCGCGATCTACAAGATCCGCACGACGGCGAGCGGCCAGCTCCCGACCGACGCGGACTTGCTGCACGCGATCGACGATGGGCTTCCCGGCAGCGCGATGCCGGCGTGGAACGGACGGCTCTCCGACGCCGAACGGCGCGACGTGATGGCATACATCAAGACGTTCTCGTCGTTCTTCGCGGATACGAGCCAGCACGTCGAGGCGCTCCGCTTCTCGAAAGAGCCGGGCGGCGGCTCGGGGGCGGCGGCCCTCAAGACGGGGCGGCTGTTTTACGATTCGATCGGGTGCCGCAAGTGCCACGGCGACCAGGGCCACGGCGACGGCCCCTCGGCGCCGACGCTCAAGGACGACGCGGGATTCCCGATCTACGCCGCCGACCTGCACCAGAACTGGCGGTTCCGCGGGGGCGCCACCACCGCCGACATCTACCGCCGGCTGCGCACCGGCCTCGACGGCACGCCGATGCCGTCGTTCTCCGACCTGATCGATCAGAAGTTCCTCACCGACGAAGAGCTGTGGCGCCTCGCGCAGTACGTGCGCTCGCTCTCTCCCGCCGAGACGCCCCCAGAGGTGCGCGACGTCATCCGCGCCCCGCGGGTCGCCGGCGGGCTGCCGGGCTCGCCCGACGATTCGGCGTGGGGGCGGGTGGACCGCTACTGGTTCCCGCTGGTGGGCCAGGTGATCCACAAGCCGCGCTGGTTCGCGCCCGCGGTCTCGGGGGTGTGGGTGCAGGCGGTGCACGACGACACCGCGCTGGCGCTGCGCGTGAGCTGGGACGACCGCTCGCAGAGCCCGGACTCGGCGTGGCTCGCGTTCGAGCAGCGGGTGCTCGAGACGGTGGCGAGCGACGACTCTGCGGCGTCGCCCCCTCAGGCGCAGCTCTGGCCCGACCAGCTGGCGGTGCAGTTCCCGCGACACATCTCCGGCGGGATGGAGCGGCCGTACTTCCTGATGGGCGCGGCCACCGATCCCGTGTACCAGTGGCGCTGGACGAGCCGGCCCCGGGGTGGGGGGAACGCGGGGGGTGCGGTGGCGGGTCTGGCGCGGGGGATCGACCGGTTCGACACACTCCCGGCCGCGCCCGCCGCGGTGGCGACGTACGATCACGGCGCATGGCGCGTGGTGTTCACGCGCGCTCTTGCGACGCCCGATACCGCTAACGAAGTTCAGCTAGCGACGGGCCTGGCGATTCCGATGGCGTTCTTCGCCTGGGACGGTTCCAACGGGGAACACGGCGCCCGGATGGCCGTCAGCACCTGGTACTTCCTCGCGCTCGACCAGCCCACGCCGCCCAGCGTGTTCGTGTCACCGGTCGTGGCGATGGCGCTCACGCTGGGGCTCGGGCTGGCGGTGGCGGCGCGGGCGCGGCGGCGCGCCGCGCCCCGCGGCTCGGGGGTATAGGGTGCAGGACCTTCATCGAGGAGGCAGGATGCGTAAGCTCGGTTCTCTTGCGGCGGTGGTCGGGGGGCTCTTCGCACTGGGCCTCGCGGCGTGGACGCGCTTCCCCCAGCCGCCAGCGCAAGGAGGCGCCACGATTACGGGGAAGATCAAATTCACCGGCACGAAGCCCGCGAACCCCAAGATCGACATGAGTGAGGAGCCGAAGTGCAAGGCCAAGTACCCGGCGCCGCCCACCGACGAGACGGTCGTGGTGAACCCGAACGGCACGCTCGCGAACGTGTTCGTGTACGTGAAGGCGGGGTTGCCGGCCGGCTACAAGGCGCCGGCCCCGACGGGCCCGGTGACGCTGGACCAGGACGGCTGCCGCTACCATCCGCACGTGCTGGGGATCCTGGTCGGGCAGATGCTCGCGATCAAGAACTCCGACGGCATCCTGCACAACATCAAGGCGAAGGCCACGAAGAACCGCCCGTTCAACATCAGCCAGCCGAGCACGATGACGTCGGAGCGCACGTTCTCCACCCCCGAGATCATGGTGCCGCTCGAGTGCAACGTGCACGGTTGGATGCACGCCTGGCTGGGCGTGCTGCCGCACCCGTTCTTCTCCGTGAGCGGCACGGACGGGAGCTTCATCATCAAGGGTCTGCCGCCGGGGACGTACACGATCGAGGCGTGGCACGAGAAGTACGGCACGCAGACCGCCACCGTGACGGTGACGGGGAGCGAGTCGAAGACGGTGGACTTCAGCTTCGCGGGCAAATGAACTAACCGAGGAGAGCGCCATGTCCTGGTGGCTGCCGCTCAAGGGTTCCACGTTCGCCGGAGCAGTCGACGGGCTGTTCCTGGCGATCCTGATCATCACGGGGATCGCGTTCGTGCTCGTCGAAGTGGGGCTGATCTGGTTCGCGGTGAAGTACCGGCAGCGGCCGGGCCAGAGGGCGTCCTACACGCACGGCAGCACCCGCGCGGAGGTCATCTGGACCGCGATCCCGGCGGTGACGATGGTGGCGCTGGGCCTGATCTCGAACCACTACTGGGTGCGGATCAAGGGCCGGAACAGCGTGCCGCCGAACGCGTACCCGATCGCGATCCACGCCAAGCAGTTCGAGTGGCAGATCACCTATCCGGGCGCCGACGGCGTGCTCGGGTCGACCGACGACTTCACGGTGCGTAACCAGCTGCACGTTCCCGTCGGTCGCCCCGTCGTCGTGCACCTCACGGCCGAGGACGTGATCCATTCCTTCTTCGTCCCGGTGTTCCGCGTGAAGCAAGATGCGGTGCCGGGGATGCAGATCAACGCCTGGTTCCAGGCGACGGTGCCGGGGACCTACGAGCTGGGCTGCGCCGAGCTGTGCGGGCTGGGGCATTACCGCATGCGGGCGCAGGTGTTCGTGCACACCCAGGAAGACTACGACGCCTGGATGAAGCAGGCTGCCCAGGAGGCTTCGCAATGACGACCGTTGCCGCGACGGCGCACGCCAAACCCGCGCATCACGACGACCGGAGCTTCATCCGGAAATACATCTTCTCGACCGATCACAAGATCATCGGGATCCAGTTCCTGTTCGTCAGTCTCTTCTTCCTGCTGATCGGCGGGCTGCTGGCGATGCAGATGCGCTGGCAACTGGGCTTCCCCGGCAAGCCGATGCCGGGGGGCGGCATCCTCCCCGAGACGATGGCGCCGGGGGGCGTGATCCTGCCGGAGTACTACATCCAGCTCGTGACGATGCACGGCACCTTCATGGTGTTCTTCGCGATCATGCCGCTGCTCGTGGGCGTGTACGCCAACTTCCTGATCCCGCTCAAGATCGGGACGCACGACATGGCGTTTCCGCGCATCAACATGTGGTCGTTCTGGTCGTTCTTCGCGGCCGGGCTCGTGATGCTCGCGAGCCTGTTCGTGCCGGACGGCGCGGCGCGCGCCGGGTGGACGATGTACGTGCCGCTCTCGGCGCGGCACGATCTCTCGGGCGCGTCGCTGGGTCAGGAGCTGTGGTCGGTCTCGATCATCCTGGTCGGCCTGTCGTCGATTCTGGGGTCGTTGAACTACATCACCACGATCATCAACAACCGGGCGCCGGGGATGACGTGGTTCCGGATGCCCCTCTCGGTCTGGTCGCTGTTCATCACGGCGATCCTGGGCCTGCTCGCGCTGCCGGTGCTCTCGGGTGCGGCGATCATGCTGCTGTTCGACCAGACCATCGGGACGCACTTCTTCGATCCCGGCGCCGGGGGCCAGGCGCTCCTGTGGCAGCACCTGTTCTGGTTCTTCGGCCATCCCGAGGTCTACATCCTCATCCTGCCCGCGATGGGGATGGTGTCGGACATCATCGCCAACGGCAGCCGCAAGCCGATCTTCGGCTATCACTCGATGGTGTTCGCGATCGTCGCGATCGCGTTCCTCGGCTGGATCGTGTGGGGCCACCACATGTTCATGAGCGGGATGAATCCGACGCTCGGGTCGTCCTTCATGGTGTCAACGCTCGTGATCGCCGTCCCTTCGGCGGTGAAGACGTTCAACTGGATGGGGACGATGTGGCGCGGCAATATCCGCTTCCACGTGCCGATGCTCAACGCGGTGGCGTTCGTGGCGATGTTCGTGATCGGCGGGCTGTCGGGGATCTACATGGCGGCGACGCCCGTGGACATGTTCATCCACGACACGTACTTCATCGTCGCCCACCTGCACTACGTGCTGTTCGGCGGCAGCCTGTTCGCGCTGTTCGGCGCCATCACGTACTGGTATCCGAAGATGTTCGGCCGGCTGATGAGCGAGCCGTGGGGCAAGGTCCATTTCTGGCTGACCTTCGTCTTCTACAACTGCGTCTTCTTCCCGATGCACATCCTCGGTATGGGCGGGATGATGCGCCGGCTCTACGACCCGACGCAGTACGCGTTCCTGCAGCCCTACCAGCCGATGAACGTGTTCATCTCGATCAGCGCGTTCCTGCTGTTCGCGACCCAGCTCATTTTCTTCGTGAACTTCTGGTGGAGCCTGAAGAAGGGGAAGCCGGCGGGGCTGAACCCCTGGAACGACAACGGGCTCGAGTGGACGCTGCCGGCGCCCGCGCCGCACGGCAACTGGGAGAAGGTGCCCACGGTCTACCGCGGCCCGTACGAGTTCAGCTCGCCGCAGGTGGCGGAGGACTATCTGCCGCAGACGCGCAAGCTTCCGACCGACCGTGAGCCGGCCGCTGCGCCGGTCGCGGGCCACTGACCCGAAAGGGGACGACCCGATGACGCACGCTGCCGCGACCGTCGATCAGATGCGGCCCCCGTACCCGGCCGAGCGGGGGCTCGACGTCTACAACAAGAAGCTCGGGATGTGGGTGTTCCTCGCCTCGGAGGTCATGTTCTTCGCGGCCCTGATCGGGACATACATCATCCTCCGGTTCGGAGCCACGGGCGATTGGGCTAAGCCGGGCATCGTGCTCAACATCAAGATCACCGCGTTCAACACGTTCCTGCTGATCTGCTCGAGCGTGTCGATGGTCAAAGCGTACGCGGCGATCCAGGACGGCGACCCGAAGAAGATGCGCTTCTGGCTGCTGATGACCATTCTGGGCGGCGCCGCGTTCGTCGGCATCCAGGTCTACGAGTACATCCACTTGGTCGAGCACGGCTTCGTGCCGAGCGGCGTGCGCGAAGGCAGCGAGCTGGCGGAGCTCGTGGCGAACGGCACCCTGCCCGCGGCCACGATGGGTCTCTACGGCTCCACGTTCTTCACGATGACGGGGTTCCACGGCTTTCACGTCACGTGCGGCGTGATCTCCATGACCTACCTCTATCTCACGAAGGCGCTGCCAGGCAAGTACTCCAAGCAGGACTATGGGGGCATCGAAACGGTCGGCCTGTACTGGCACTTCGTCGATCTGGTGTGGATCATCCTGTTCACCATCGTCTATCTGATCTGAGGGGCTATGGAGACCGCACACAAGCGTCCCAACTACATCCTGATCTGGGTGTACCTGGCGGTCCTCACGGCCGCCGAGCTGGCGCTCGCGTTCGAGCTGCCGATCTCGCGCAACCTGAAGCTGGTGCTGCTGCTGTTCCTCGCGGTGTGGAAGGCGGCGCTGGTCGGGCTGTTCTTCATGCACCTGAAATTCGAGCGCTGGAACCTGCGGATCCTGGCGATCATTCCGTTGCCGCTCGCCGTGATCTTCATTCTGGCGGGAATGTCGGAGCACATCTGGTAGCGTTTCTCGAGCTCACGAAGCCGCGCATCACGCAGCTGGTGCTGCTCACCGCCGCCGCGGGCTTCTATCTCGGCTCGCAGGGCGGAGTGGACGTGGGCCTGCTGGTGCACACGCTGGTGGGCGTCGCGCTCGTCGCAGCGGGGACCAACGCCTTCAACCAGCTGCGCGAGCGCGACGTGGACGCGCGGATGGAGCGGACGCGGCGCCGCCCGTTGCCGTCGGGGCGCCTCACCCCACGGGCGGCGGGCGTGTTCGCCGGCGTCATCTCCGTCGCCGGCGTGCTGTACCTGGCGCGCGCCGTCAACCTCCTCACCGCTGGACTCGCCGCCCTGACGCTGGCGAGCTACGTGTTGCTGTACACGCCCCTCAAGCGCAAGACGACGCTCAACACGCTGATCGGCGCCGTGCCGGGCGCGCTGCCGATCGTAGGCGGGTGGACGGCGGCGGGCGGCGCGCTCGGGCCCGCCGTGGCGGCGCTCTTCTGGATCCTGTTCCTGTGGCAGCTGCCGCACTTTCTCGCCCTCGCCTGGATCTACCGCGACGACTACCGCCGCGGCGGGCTCGCGATGCTGTCGGTCGACGACCCCGACGGGCGCCACACGGGGCGCATGGTGCTGCTCTACGCGACGGCGCTGGTCCCGGTGAGCCTCCTGCCGACGCTGCTCGGCGTCGTGGGGGCCGTGTACTTCTTCGGCGCGCTGCTGCTCGGGCTGGTCTACGCGGGCGCGTCGGTCGCCATGACGGCCGCGGCCACCACGCCGCGTGCGTGGCGCCTGTTCCTCGTCTCCATCGTCTACCTCCCGGCGCTCCTGACGCTGCTGGTGCTGGACAAGCCATGATCCCGTTCCACCGGCTGCTGATCTCGACCGCGATCGTGTTCTGCGTCGGGTTCGCGGGGTGGGCCGGGTGGAGCTGGCGGGAATCGGGCGGCGTGGGGACGCTCGCGATGGCGCTCGCGTTCGCAGTGGCCGCGGCGGCGCTCACGTACTACCTCCGTCACCTGAACCGCTTCCTCGGCCGATGATCCTCGCGGCGCTGCTCTCGCTGGTGCACGGGGACGACACCCGGATGCAGCTCCTGTACTTCTGGGCCGCGGTGCTGCTCGCCCTCACGCCGGTGCTCATCTTCGGGACCATCGGCGTGCTGGTGGTGCGGAAGATCTTGAAGGAGCGGCGCAAAGACGAAGTGCGGAATTAGATTGCTCCCATGAGCCAGAAGCCCTCCGAGAAGCGCCAGGTCGTCCGCTTCGCCTTCTACAAGCTCGATAACGCGTGGCGGCGCCTGTCCGCCGAGCGCCAGGCGAGCTCGAAGATCGAGTTCGGCGAGACGATCGAGCGCTTCGCCGGACACCTGCTGCTCCGCCCGTACGGGCTGGTCGGTATCCGGGGCGATTGCGACTTTCTGCTGTGGCAGGTGGCCGAGGACCTCGATTCGCTCGTGGCGCTGCAGACGGCGCTCAATCGCACGGACCTCGGCGCCTACCTCACGCTCCCGTACAGCTACCTCGCGATGACGCGGCGGTCGATCTACGAGTTCCCCGAGGACCCGGGGGGGGGCCAGCCGTCGCGCCTCGTGATCCGGCCCAGCGAGGCGCGCTACCTGTTCGTCTATCCGTTCATCAAGACCAGGGCCTGGTACCTGGTCCCCAAGGCGGAACGGCAGGCAATGATGGACGAGCACGTGCGCATCGGCCGCCAGTACCCGTCCATCCGGCTGAACACGACCTATTCCTACGGGCTCGACGACCAGGAGTTCATCGTCGCGTTCGAGGGCGACACCCCCGCCGACTTCCTCGACCTGGTGATGGAGTTGCGGGAGAGCAAGGCCTCGTCCTATACGCTGCGCGACACGCCGACGTTCACGTGCGTGCAGATGTCGCTGTGGGACCTGCTCGACACGCTGGGCGGCGCGGGGTCGGCGGAGGCGATCGCGCGGCGGCCGGCGCGCGCCGACGGCTACACGCCCGTCGCGACGCTGGCGGACCTGCCCCCGGGCTCGAGCCGCCGCGTGTACGCGGCCGGGGAAGCGGTCGCGCTGTTCAACGTCAACGGTACCGTCCACGCCATCGCGAACCGCTGCACCCACGCGCGCGCGTCGCTCTCCGAAGGCACGGTGGATGCGGCGCGCTGCGCCGTGACCTGCCCCTGGCACGAGGGGGTGTTCTCGCTCGAGACGGGGCAGGTCCTGGGCGGCCCGCCGTCGCTCCCCGTCGCGACGTATCGCGTGAAGCTCGAGGGCGATACCGTGCTGATCGCTCCCGCCGAGGCGCGGGAGCCGACGGTTGCCCCCCGGTCCTGACGACAGCCGCTTCCTGAAGGCCTGCCGCTCGGAGCCCACCGACGTCACGCCGGTGTGGTTCATGCGACAGGCGGGCCGCTACCTGCCGGAATACCGCGCCCTCCGGCAGAAGCACTCCCTGCTGGAGCTGTGCCACAAGCCGGAGCTCGCGGCGCAGGTCACGCTGCAGCCGGTCGAGCGACTGGGCGTGGACGCCGCGATCCTGTTCGCCGACATCCTGCTGCCGTTCGAGCCCCTCGGCCTGGGCCTCACCTTCGCGGCGGGGGAAGGGGGGGGGCCGCAGATCACCCGCCCGGTCCGCGACGCGGCCCAGGTGTTCGAGCTGCCCCCTGTCGATCCGGCCGTCGATCTCGCCTACGTGATGGACGCCGCGCGGGCCGCCGTACGGGCCCTGCCGCCGCAGGTGCCCCTCATCGGCTTCGCCGGGGCGCCCTTCACGCTCGCGAGCTATGCCATCGAGGGCGGCGCCACGCGCACCTTCGCGCTCACCAAGCGCTTCATGTACTCGGAGCCGCGGGCGTGGCACGAGCTGATGCGGCGGCTCGGCGAGCTGGTGGGTGGCTACCTCGCGGCCCAGGCGAAGGCCGGCGCGCGGGCGCTGCAGCTGTTCGACAGCTGGGTCGGCTGTCTGTCTCCCGCGGACTACGCGACCTACGTGTTTCCGCATAGCCAGCGCGCGCTCGAGCTCGCGGGCGCGAGCGGTGTGCCGGTGATCCACTTCGGGACGGATACGGCCACCCTGCTCGTGGACTTCGCGCGGGCGGGGGGCGATGTGATCGGTGTGGACTGGCGCATCCCGCTGGACGCGGCCTGGGCGCGCATCGGCTCCGGGCGGGCGATCCAGGGGAACCTCGATCCGGTGGCCTTGTTGGCGCCGCGGGCGGAGCTCGAGCGGCGCGTGCAGGACGTGCTGGAGCGCGCCTCCGGCCGCCCCGGCCACATCTTCAACCTCGGGCACGGCGTGCTGCCGGAAACTCCCGTGGAGGCGGTGCAGGCCGTCGTCGAGTGGGTGCATGGCGGCTGACCGCGTCGCCGTCCTGCTGATGGCGTACGGGGGGCCGGCGAGCCTCGACGACGTCGAGCCGTACCTGCGCGACGTGCGCGACGGGCGGCCGTCGACCCCCGAGTTCGTCGCCGAGATCAAGTCGCGCTACGCCCAGATCGGCGGCCGCTCGCCGATCCGCGAGCTGACGGAAGCACAGGCGGCCGCCGTCCAGCAGCAGCTCGGGCCCCGGTTCCCCGTGTACGTCGGGATGCGCCACTGGCATCCCTACATCCAGGACACGGTCGACCGGATCGTCGCCGACGGGCTGCGGCGGGTGGTCGGCATCGTGCTGGCGCCACACTACTCCGCGCTGTCCGTCGGCGCCTACGAGAAGAAGCTGCTCGCGGCCGCCGGGGGCCGGCTCGACACGGCGCTGGTCCGCAGCTGGGGCGACGACCCCATGTTCCTCGAAGCGGTCGCCCGGCGGGTCACGCAGGCGCTGCAGCGGTTCCCGTCGCCGCAGTCGGTGTCGGCGCTCTTTACGGCGCACAGCCTCCCCGAGCGGATTCTCGCGACGGGCGATCCCTATCCCGACGAGCTGCGCGCCAGCGCCGCGGCCGTCGCGCGGCGCGCCGGGCTCTCCGAATGGCGGTTCGCTTATCAGAGCGCCGGGGCCACGCCCGAGCCGTGGCTCGGCCCGGAGGCGGGCGCGGTAATGACAGAGCTCGCCGCAACGGGCCGTCAGGCGTTCCTCATCATTCCTATCGGCTTCGTGTGCGATCATGTGGAGGTCTTGTACGACGTGGACGTGATGTACCGCGACCTCGCCGCACGGCTCGGCGTCCGGCTCGAGCGGACCGCGTCGCTGAACGACGATCCGCTGCTGGCCGCGGCGCTCGCGGGGCTGGCGCGGAAGACCGCGGCCGGGCGGGGGTGGCTATGACGCTGGTGGTGGTGGGGGCGGGGCTCGCCGGCCTCGCGGCGGCGTGGGAGCTCGAACAGGCCGGCGCCGACGTGCTCGTGCTGGAGAGCGGCCGCCGCGCGGGCGGCGTGATCGTCACGGAGCGGCGCGACGGGTTTGTCGTGGAAGGCGGACCCGACGGGTTCCTCGCCGCCGAGCCGGACATCCAGGACCTCGCGCGGGCGCTGGGCCTGGGCGACCGCCTGGTGGACCAGCTCGCCAGGGGCTCGATGCTCTGGACCGGCGGGGCGCTCGAGCCGCTCCCTGAGGGGCGGGCCGCCGAACTCCTCGGGATCGATCTTCAGGGCCATTCCGAACGCGAGCTCGATCGCGGGTTCCGGAGCTTCGCCGGCGGCATGGCGGAAATCGTGGACGCGCTACTCGCCCGGCTCGGTGCCGCGGTGCGGCCGGACCGGGGCGTCACCGCCATCACGCCGGCGCGGCACGGCTGGCGGCTGGCGCTGACCGGCGGATCGGCGCAGGAAGCCGAGGGGGTCATCCTCGCCGTGCCGGGGTGGGTGGCGGCGCGCTTCCTCGCGGGCGCTGGCGTGCCGGGCGGCGGGTACGAGCTGGACGCAGTCGTCTACTACCCGAGCATCACGGTGTCGCTCGCGTATCGCGCGGACCAGATCAGGCGGCCCCTGGAAGGGACGGGATTCGTGGCGGCCTCGGATGCCGTAGGGGCACGGCATGCCGTGCCCCTACACATCCGGGCCTGCACCTATTCGTCGTCGAAATTCCCCGGCCGCGCGCCGCGGGGCTACGCGCTGCTGCGCGCGTTCGTCGGGCCGGTGGGGGGGGACGGCGATCCCGGCGCGGCGGCGCACGCCGAGCTCGCGAAGATCCTCGGCCTGAAAGGCGAACCGCTCTGGAGCCGGGTATTCCATTGGCCCCGCGGCCTGCCGCGCTACAAGCCGGGGCACGCCGAGCGGATCGCGGAGATTCGCGCGGGGCTGGCGCGGCTCGCGCCGCTCGAAATCGCGGGGGCGGCGGTGGACGGTGCGGGGGTGTCGGCGTGCGTGAAGTCGGGGAGAGAGGCAGCGAGAAGAATGCTTAGGCGGTTAGCCGGTTAGGCGGTTAGTAGCTCCTTGGCCTTCCGGACGACGTTCTCCACCGTGAGCCCCAACTCCTGATAGATCGGCTGGTACGGCGCGGAGGCGCCGAACCGCTCGGGGACGACCACAACGCTTGCTCCCCCACCCAGAGGCACCACGACCGCGGCACGTCCCGACAGCTGCTTAGGGGATGCGCGAAGTTTTCCACAACCACGGATTTCCAGGGGCATGCGAGGATGGCGCTGAAGGGGTACTCGTCGCAACGTTTTGGATGTAACATTGTCGCCAAGTTCGCGAGCTTGCTCGAATGGCCTCGGGAACTGATGGCATTCAACCCACTTTGTGGGGGTCGAGTGTGGCGAGCTTGCCGTTAGCTTCTGGTCGCACGGCGGGACACGCGCAGGGCCACGTCCTCCGTGGCGACGCGTTCGACCTCATCGCGCAGCTCAAAGATGCAAGCGTTGACCTGATCATTACGTCTCCCCCGTACTGGGGGCAGCGCACCTACAACGGACGCCACAACTGGAACATTGGGATCGACTGGCGACAGCAGAACTCGAACACCGACCAGCCCCCTCCGTACCGGTGGTACGTCCAGCATGGAGGACTACTGGGGCTAGAGCCTTATCCTGAGTGGTATATCGCTCATCTAGTAGAATTCTTTACCCTGGCTAGAAGGGTTCTGCGCTCTAACGGCAGCATTTGGGTTAACATTGGGGACACCTACTTCGCGCGTTGGTCGAGCATCAGAGACCGGGGACGGCAAGGATTGGCCAATCACCCACGACTCCGGCGACGCGTTCCCATGGGCAGCTATCGGCAGGAAAAGCAGTTGCTGCTCATTCCGGCCCGTTTTGCCATCGCGATGCAGGAGCAGCGTTGGATTCTCAGGAACGATTTGATTTGGTATAAGCCCAACGTGCCCCCGCGCCCGGAGAGAGACCGCCTCCGCCTGGCGCACGAGCATTTTTTTCACTTCGTTCATCGAGCGAAGCAGGGACGCCCGAAGTACTACTACGACTTGTCCAAGGTTGAGTCTGGTGCTAACGATGTGGTCACATGTTACGTCAAAGCAGGGCAGGATGACCACACGGCCACCTTTCCTGAGGACCTGATCACACCTCGGATTCTCAGTTCTTCTCCATCGGGCGGCCTCGTGGTCGACCCTTTTGCGGGTACTGGTCGCGCCATTTTTGTGGCGGCGCGTCACGGCCGGCGTGGGATCGGGTTTGAGCTCTCGCCTGAATACGCCAAGGCCGCACAGCGGCTCCTCCGGCAGTCAAGCGACTGATGCCCCGACGCCAGGCTGACGTTCAGGGGAACTTCATCAGCGAGTGGTTCGGACACAGGATCTTTCCAAAAGTCGCAAAGTCCAAGCAAAGCTGCGCTGATCAGCAGTCTGAAGCCTGCCCTTTTCTGTCGAGCATCAAGGGAGGGCAGCAGAGTTGTGTAAAGCCCTTGGCGTCGAGAGGCGTGTGCACGATCAGTTCCTCAAGCAATGGCCCACGCCAAGACTGGGTTGTCTGCCCGTATCGGGCGTTTGATCGGCGGTTCTTTGAAATGATCGCGTCGAGGCTCTATTCAGTGGTGCCCGGTCAGTCGCTCCTTGCGTTTCCGGCCCCGAGCGCAGAGCGCCCTGAAATCAGGCGAGTGATAGAGACGGAGATCGCGCGAGGCAGTCGGGTTTTGGTTTACTTCGATGTGAAGATTGGCGGCGAAATCTCGCTGTCCGCGACATCGCGGTCTCCAGAGATGGCGTTTGATGTGACTTTTGTCTCCCTTGAGGGTCAGCCTGGTGCGTATTCGTTGGGGAAGTTCGCGATCGTTGAGATTCAGACGATGGACTTCCACGGCAGCTACAGAAAGGCGGTACAAAACCTACAACACGGTCTTCGTCTTCATCGACATCGCTTCCCCGCTGTGCTGCAACGAAACCTTCACTGGACGGGCGAAGGCGTTGAAGGACCGAACATCGCGAACGTTTTCAAACGCACGTTCTATCAGATGATGTTCAAGTTCAGTTTTGGCCAGAGCTCTGCCTGTGCAGGAACGGCGCTCGCGATTCCAGCCGCGGTCTGGGATAGCTGGCAGCGATTTCTCGGCGGTCCGGAGCTAGCTGCACACCGCGATGGTACTTACCGACTTGTTGGCCGTGCGGACAAGTCGAGCACAAAGGTCCCAGCATGGATCTACGTGTTTGATCTGGACTCGAAATCGGCTCGGACTCCTAGCCCCATGAGGATTCAGCGAATCATAGGTACGACCGCAGATGCCCTCGCGCACTACGCGCTTGACGAGGCACCGGCTGCCGCCAGCGCGCATCTGATGTCACCGAGTGGCATCTATCAGACGCTCGCTCGGCGGCTCCAAGATTACTGGCCTGAACTGATACTCCGGATGTCCGACGCGCCGGCTTAGGGGAAGTTGTTCAACCGCACGTCATTCTTTACTCAGCAGCTCTTTCGCCTTCCGCACCACGTTCTCCACCGTGAGCCCCAACTCCTGATAGATCTGCTGGTACGGCGCGGAGGCGCCGAACCGCTCGAGTCCCACCACCGCTCCACGATCCCCCACCCAGCGGTACCACGGCTGGGGTGCGGCGGCCTCTACGGCGAGCCGGGCCGGCACCGCCGGCGGCAGGACCGCGTCGCGGTACTCCTGCGGCTGCTTCGCGAAGAATTCCATGCACGGCATGCTCACGGCTCGCGCCGCGATCCCCTCGGCCGCGAGCCGCTCGTGGGCGCCGAGGATGAGCTCCACCTCGGAGCCGCTCGCCATGAGGATAATCGCCGGGTTGCCGCCCTTGCCGCCCTTGCCGCCCTTGCCGCCCTTCTCCGAGGCGTCGGCCAGCACGTAGGCGCCGAGCCGGAGGCCGTTTGCGGGGGCGTACCTGGCGCGGTCGATCACCGGGACCTTCTGCCGCGTGAGCACGAGCGCGACCGGCCCCTCGTGGCGCAGGATCGCGGCGCGCCACGCCTCGACCACTTCGGTCGCGTCCGCGGGCCGGATCACGGCGAGGTTCGGGACGGCGCGCAGAGCGGCGAGCTGCTCGATCGGCTGGTGCGTGGGTCCGTCCTCGCCCAACCCGATCGAGTCGTGACTGAAGACGTAGATCGCCGGCAGGTCGGACAGCGCGGCGAGTCGGATCGGGGGGCGCATGTAGTCGGAGAAGATCAGGAACGTGGAGCCGACCGGCCGCACGCCGCGGTGGAGCGCGAGGCCGTTCAGCATCGCGCCCATCGCGTGCTCGCGGACGCCGAAGTGGATGTTGCGCGCTCCCCAGCTCCCCGCCGCGACGTCGCCGCCGTTCTTGAACACGACGTTCGTCGAG
>WNFU01010051.1_pt1 | contig 32353 bp, 30 predicted proteins | sample 5400121 | NCBI WGS metagenome assembly WNFU01 (sample SAMN13153360, study PRJNA577476) | soil metagenome | isolation source: 100 cm soil or saprolite under grassland replicate 1 | place: USA:California | collected 2016-06-15
TATCTTGCGGTGGCTGGATCGATCCCAAAGAAAAAGTCCACACCTTGTTTGATGGCTTTCGTAATCAACGGCGTTTGCTGTTTTGGGGGTAATTTGCTAAAAGCCAGCATCACTTTGACTCCGCCCCAGGCACAGGGAAGTTTGTTATTCATGCCACAGGCAAACATCGGCCCACATTTGTAGGCGTAGTAACGGATTCGTGCGGCTTTGTCTTCCATTGGAGCGATACCTTCGCCAGTGACTGTACGCGCCATCCATTCATAGGCCTTTTTGATACGAGGATCCTCGCAACCCAATTCCATCAATGACCATAACAAATTCCCCTGCAGGCAATCGATCGTTCCCGATGGCGCGCTGGACGTGCTCGATGTAAACTGACCGCCCTCCGCCATATGATCCAGCAAGTAGCTGCAGGCTTGTTCGATCCGTTTGTCTTCGCGCGCGGACGCGCCGAGGTGGGCAAGCAGGATCATGGACCAAACCGTAGATCTGTACTTTGGGTTGTAGCCGCGGCCAGCTTTGACCCAATACCCCTCTTCATTCATTTTGGACAGAACTTCTGCAATGGGGCCCTCTTTATGAACAGCTTTGCGCGCGGATTTTAGTTCGCGCCCCTCAGGAGAAAGATCGAGAAGATCACGCAGCGCCAGATAGCGAACGCCCGGATTTTCAGGCTCAAGCAACCATGGCAATGAGTCGTTTCGTAGTTGACTTTTCCAAGACATGTGTGCCTCCTTTTACAAAGTGCCGCATAATTAAACCTGCCATTTGAATTTCAGCCTACAAAATCAAAAAGTTTAATTACGCATGTTATGCGTGAGACAAGCGCTAGAACCGAATAGCCCCATATCTACAAACAGTATAGCATTTTCCCCAAGTATCAAAATAGTGTCATTCGACAGGTTTCCACCTACAACCTGAGCCATAATCAGATTCCTATATAGTCAAACAATTCCTTTTTTATTTGATCAACCTCCTTGGGATTACCATGCTTGAACTCCTTGAAGGCTTCAAAAAATCTGTATGTTTTCACAAAGTGAAAGGGACGAAACACGATCGCTATCGGATTGAAATTTCTGTACCCACCAAAATATCGAAACGCCAAAACGGCTAATGAATTTTTCCAGTTTCTTCGTTCTGACCAGTTTAGGATCACGGTGCGGTCTTGTATATAGGGAAGAATTTCTCTTTCGATGTAATCCTTCCAAACTGGGCTGTCAGAGTACACAAATAAGACACGCTGTTTCTGCCAAGTCAGCCATATCACAATGTACAAGATTGCTCCCCACAAAAGATAAAGGAATACTGCAATGATCAAAATCGGGGAGAAGATTATTAGCAGTAAAGTGATAAAAGCTTTTGAAGCAGTAGTAAGCTTTTTAGGAGATATGATTCCCATAAGTAGCTCTTGGACGATAGACCATGGTCTATCGTCCACCATCATCCTTGCATTTTTTCCCACTCGCCCAACTTCTTATCCACCTCTTTCTGCATCCGTTCATATTCCGTCCCTAATTTCGCGGCTTCGGCTGGACTCTCCAATTGGATGCTCAACTTCTTATTTCAACAGCCCTGACATTTCAAGCACTTGCTTTGACCACGCGCTTGATTGTTCAGCAAATTGGCCACGCTTGGAAGAATCGCTCCAAATACTTTGCCATTGTAATTGCCAGAGGGCTAATTGCACTTGTAACTCGACCAGTTTCGCGGCTGTTTCGGTTTCTGCTTGTGCGGCTGTCCACTCGATAAACATTTTGGATTCATCTATTAGGCTGGCAACCGTGTCGCGGCTTTTTTCGTTTGCCGAAAATGATTTGATACGACTTAAATTTGCCGCCAGTCCACCTAAACGGACAGGCAGATCATCACGCATGTAACGTTCGCGGATAGCAGTCCAATCTTTCATACATCACCTAAGAGTTTCACAGTGATTTCCGTTACTCGTTCACGGATTTTTGGATCAAGGATTTCCATGGATGGATTATTCTGTCGTGGACGAATATTGATAAGAGATTCAAATGTGACTTGTTGAGCAGATGGATTCCAGTCTGCGCCCCAGATAAATTCTTGTTGACTGCCATCTTCGAGCAAAACAGCTTCACAGTCTGCGTGCATAGCACCACCACCTGCCAAAATCTCGCGCTCAGTATCAACAGCAAGTTTGATATAGGTTTCAAGCATCTCAAGCATTTCTCTCAATTGTTTGGATGTGACGCGGTCACGAATGATGTGAATCACTGAATCTCCTCGTTGCTCTGATTATAGCAAACCATTATCCCTGCATTCTCTCCCATTCACCCAGCTTCTCATCCATTTCTCTTTGCACGCGTTCATACTCCGTCCCTAATTTCGCGGCTTCGGCTGGCTTCACAAACGGACTTTCCAATTGCAGGCTCAAATTCGCCAACTTCGCTTCGAGCTCTGCAATGGTGTTTTCCAATTCTTGCAGTTGCGCTATCTTTCGTCTTTCCTCTTTCATCTTCGCATTTTGTGATTTGCGAGCTTCGATATTCAAGTTTCGACTATCGATCTTTTCCACTTGTTGTGTCGTGAGCCTCGCTACTTCTTTCTCTCTTTCCTCTTTCATCTGTGAATACGTGCCATTGAAAACAATCATCTGCGATTCATCGGGATTGATTTCCCAAATCTGAGTTGCCAGCGCATCGACAAGATAACGATCATGTGTGACTAACAAAATCGTTCCTTTGTATGCGTCCAGCACGGATTGAAGAACTTCCTGCGCAGGAATATCCAAATGATTGGTGGGCTCATCGAGCAATAATAGATTCGTATCTTGCAAGGCAAGCTTTGCTAATGCCAGTCGACCGCGTTCGCCACCGGAAAGCATGGACACGCTTTTGAAAGCGTCATCACCAGAGAAAAGATATTTGCCGAGGTAATCGCGTCCCTGATAGGGTAACATGCCAGGTGACTGCGTCAGAATTTCATCGAGCACTGTTTTCTCAGGGTCGAGTCCTTCGTGCGCTTGCGCGAAGTAGCCAACATGCAGACTCGCTCCGAGGATCACCTCACCCGCTAACGGTTCGAGTTGACCAAGGATCGTTTTGAGAAACGTTGATTTGCCCGCGCCGTTAGGTCCGATCAACGCCGCGCAGTCTGTTCGGCGCAGTTCGATGTCAGGCGCGCGGAAAAGCATTTTGCCAGGAATGCCACGTTGCAAGTCGTCAGCATAACCCACTTGCAAATTTTTGGTGCGGATCACCAAATCGCCAGAACGCTGTGTGGAACGCAGATGCAGTCCAAGATCAGGCACGATGCGTTGAGGCGGTCGAAGCGCGCGTACGCGTCGCTCTGCTTCTTCCACGCTGAATGGGCTGGTCGTCGTCTCCACATCCAGCTGCGACCAATTCGTGTTGACCGCGGTGTCCATGCCCACCTGTTCGATGGCTTGCACAACGCGCGAAAGCCGTTTCAGTTTGCCTTTGGCTTGCAATGTGTTTTGCCCCGAAATATTTTTCTTGATGTATTCAACTTCTCTTAAGAGTTTTTCTTTTTCGCTTTCAAAAATTTCAAAGCGATGCTGCCAGCGGTTCTCGCGCTCGCTCAAGTAGGTTGTGTAATTGCCGCGATAATATTCCGCGCCGCTGATCGCCATTTCAAGTAGGGCATTGCAGGCGTGATCGAGAAAATAACGGTCGTGCGAAACGATGATCGCCGCGCCATCCCATTGCGAGAGATATCCTTCCAGCCATTCGACCGCCCGGATGTCAAGATGGTTGGTTGGCTCATCGAGTAACAGGATATCGGGATTTGAAAGCAGAAGCCGCGCCAGATGGGCGCGCGTGCGCTGTCCGCCTGAAAGATGATCGAGCGACATGTGAAAATCAGCTGGATCAAAACCGAGCCCTGTCAACACTTGTTTGATCTGGATTTGATAGACATATCCACCGCGCCTCTCGAAGTCATGCTGAAGCGTTCCATAGCGGACCATTGCCTGTTCCCGTTTCATAAGGTCAGACATTTCGACCTCAAGTTTTTCCAGTTCCCCCTGCATGCGGATGAGGTCTGCGAACGGCTCAAGGCAGACATCCCATAACTCGCCTTGCAATTCAAAGTCTGCTTCTTGAGGAAGATACCCAATGCGCAGACTCTTGGCGCGCGTGACGGTTCCTGAGGAGGGTTCTTCCTGTCCGATGAGGATGCGCAGAAGTGTCGTCTTGCCAATGCCATTGGGACCGACGAGGGCGAGACGTGCACCTTTTGCTACGGAAAAGGATACATTGGCGAAAAGGTCTTCCGCGCCGAAGGATTTAGAGAGGGAGTTTGCAGTGATGAGAGACATAATTCAGTAACCGGTGTTCAGTAAGCAGTTTTACGTAATTGGTAATTTGTAATGGCCCGCCGAATTATAAAGCAAGTAAGTAGAGACAGACTTAGGGAGAATTCACCGGTCTGGCGCTTAGGCGTCGAGAGACGCTAAATGTTTGTGGTAGGCGGCAATTAAATTTTGTTCAATGTCGGCGTGTAGAGGCGTCTGTTTGTATGGATTTTTCTGCGCCTCTTTGAAGATATATTTTGCGCAAGTCTCGCATAGGAAATATCCAATCAACACGCCGCGCTCTCGATAGATGAACGCATTGATCGCCAACGCGTCCTTGCCTTTGAATTTCACTACACCGATTGGGCGCGCCATACAGGCTGGGCACAGGTCGCCGTCATAGAACCAGAACGATTTGATGGCATTGCCAAATTGTGCTTTTGCCTGCGTGTACAACTTGCCTAGGATTTCGTCAATAACTGCTCTGTTTTCGTCCGACGACTTGTTATGGCGGGTTGGATTTGATTTCATCGGTAAACCTCTTTTGAACGGCGTCAAGAAATGGTTGCAGGTCTATTTTTCTTCTTCACCATGCGTGTCAATGTGGCCAGGCTTCTCCTTCCCTAACTCCAATGACCGTTGATAGGCTGCCCAAACTGCGCGGGAAATCGCGGTGCGGAAACCTGCCTTTTCGAGATAGTACAATGCTTCTGCGGATGTTCCTCCAGGTGATGTCACTTGATTTCGTAATGTTGCAGGATGTCGCCCTGCCTGTTCGTAAAACGAAGCAGAGCCTTTGATCGTCTGTAAGACCAATTGCTCGGCAATGCGGCGTGGGAAGCCCATGTGCACACCTGCATCGATCAAGGCTTCGGTAAAGAGAAACACATAGGAGGGACCTGAACCTGATAACGCGGTTGCCATATCCAGATAACTTTCATCCTCGACAAAAACTTCCTCACCCAGCGCGCCTAAAATGGCTCGTGCCATTTCCTGCTGTTCCTCTGTCACTTCTTTTGAGGAAGTCCAGACGGTGATTCCTTCGCCAATCTGCCCCGGCGTGTTCGGCATCGAACGCACCACAGATTTATGCTTCAGTCCCGTGCTGATCTTTTTGATATTTGCACCCGCAATGATCGAAAGGACCAACGCGTCGCTGCGAATGCCCTTCAATCCTGTCATCACTTCGCTAAGTCGTTGTGGTTTGACAGAGAGCACGACCACGTCCGCGTGGGAAGCAGCAGAGGCATTATCCACTGATGTTTTGATTTTGTACTTCTTGCTTAGGTCAGCGCCGCGTTCTTCGCGTGGACCCGAAGCCAGGATATTTTCAGGATTGGCTAATTTCTTGCGCAACAAACCTGCGATCATGGCTTCTGCCATCACGCCCGGACCAATAAATGTAATTTTTTTGTTCAACATGTCTCCTCCATGGCTTATTTTGTTATGGCATAGATATAGCTATCGCGTGGTATTCGGGTGAACGATGTATTTTCGTAATAATCCCTCGCGCACCATGCCTGCCTTTCCCAATACCTTCTGTGATGCAACATTCTCAATATCGGTTGAGGCGTTGACGCGATAAATCGTTGATTGTTGAAAAGCCCAATGGATAATGGCGCGTGTGGCTTCGGTCGCGTATCCTTTTCCTTGAGCGTAATAACAAAAGGAAAACGAGTTCCGTTTTCCCATGCGGTAATGCTGTTACGAATAAAGTCTTCTGCCTCTTGTAGTTGTCGATGCGGGCGCCAGGTTGTATAACGCGTCACTTCCGGGTCTTGCATGTACGCAGTGAAGAGAATTAACGCATCTTCCATGCGCGGCTTGCGTAAAACAAGCCGTTCAGTTTCGATTCGTTCAGGCATTTTCATAACGTCATTATACTTCTGGCACTTGGGTATAACAAATGAGCGGACATTATATCTGTCCGCTCATTGAATAACTATTCACTGAACACTGATTACTTACGTATATGCCATCTGCTCCACTCGTTGTTTCTTTACCTGTCGCTTGTTCCTTCTTGCAGAAAGTAGAGTATTCTGTCTCTTTTGGGCGGAACGGATAATCAATTTTAGGAACTTCTGATGATTGTAGACAGGATCGTGGATCAACGAGAAATCTGCTGAACCTGGTTCTTCAGGAGAATAGAAGATGCCGCAATTCGGATTGATCTCAAGCATGTAGATCGTGCTATCCGCAGCCATACGATAGTCACAGCGCGCGTAGCCATTCCCGCCCATCGCCTTGAACAAACGCGTAGTCTGGTCGCGGAGAACTTTTTCGATGCGTGGGTCTTTCACAGGCGCAACGTTCATCTTCTCGTACTCAACCCACTTCATATTGTAGTGCTTGAATGATTCACCCTCAGGGAAAATGAATTCAACCGGCTTGAATGTGATGGGATCGTTTGGATCATCAGGGTTTTCCGTGATCAGACAGGTGAACTCACGCCCTTCGATGAACTCTTCGAGGAGTGCGCGCCCAAATTCTTCGATTTCACGTTCCACCTGAACCTTCAGCTGATTCAGATTCTCACAGCGAGATTCACGCCGGATACCAACACTGGCATATCCGTGGGGCGGCTTGACGAGAATAGGGAAGCGCAATCGTTTTGAAATTCGTTCCACATCTTCGAGGCGATCCACCATCACCCAACCTGGTGTTGGGACATTGGATTTCTTTGCATAGGCCTTCATTTCCTGACGTGAAGGGTCAAAGAAACTGGAGTCTGCACCTGTGAAGGCTACACCTAACTTTTCCATGATCTGCACAAGACCAATACCTGAAAGGGCATCGTCGGGTGTGCCATCGCATAGGTTGAAGAATATATCAATCCCCTCATTCAAGAGATCACGTATTTGTTTTTCAACGTTCTTCGGATTTACCTGATAATGTTTCCATTTATATCCATTCATGTGTGGCGAAGGATCATAAGGAACATCATTCGCATCAGGAATGCTTGATAATACACAGAGATACATGTCGAGTCCTTTTCCTTTATTATTCAATCAAGTCATCGAGTATTGATATGGCATGAACTTGATTGTGTTGCATATGATTGTCGTTGATAAATTTTTTGTTATTACATGATTCAATGAATCTATTAATTGAATCAATATAAATTTTTTATATGCAACACTATTGATTGTATCTATTAATGAATTTATGTAAAGGTTTTTGATGATAAATAAGTTTAAAATTTTGTGAGTAATTATCATTATGTGAATCAACAAAATATTTTTTTATTTATATGTTCCATGATCATCCATCATCAATTATTTCTATTCACATGTTGTGAAGGTTTTATTTCTTCTATAGTCATGCGAAATATTCTCTTTGAATGATCTCATATTGTTTCTACGCATGTTGAAACATATTTATTTGTACATCCATGTGATCAGTTTATCGCTTGTCTCATAAATTACTGAACTTTTTGGTACAAATTACGAGTGAATATCACAAGTTCGGTTTAGTAAATTATGCGATACTCTGTAAATATCTTTGAATATCAACCTTATGTGTTATAAGAAAAGCAGTAGAATCTTTCAAGAGGACAATATGACACTTCACTCCGAAATCTTCGAACAACCTGAACGACTTACTTCCCTGCTTGATCATCAAAAACAAACAGTTCTTGAAATTGCGAAAGCAATTCAATCGCGCGATGTGCAATATGCATTTCTGGCTGCACGCGGTACCTCTGATAACGCAGGTAGATATGCAAACTATCTGTGGGGTGCGCACAATGGTATTCCGCTTGCATTGGCAACGCCATCCTTGTTTACGTATTATCAAATGCCACCGCGTTTGAATAACGCGTTGGTTGTCGGTGTGTCGCAATCGGGTCAGTCTCCTGATATCGTCAGTGTACTTGAAGGGGGACGCAACCAAGGCTGCCTTACGCTTGCTATTACTAATATCCCTGATTCGCCATTGGCGAAAGCTGCTGATTTCGTGTTTGATATTCAAGCCGGTCCTGAAAAAGCGGTCGCGGCCACAAAGACATATACAGCTGAACTGATGGCGATTGCAATGATCTCCGCCGCATTGAATAATTCAGTTGAACGATGGAGTGAACTCGCTTCTGTTTCGAAATGGGCAGAGCAAACGCTCGCGCTTGATCGGGAAATTGCGCAAATGACCCAACGCTACCGTTATATGAGTCAGTGTGTGGCGTTAGGTCGCGGATTCAATTATGCGACTGCCTTTGAGTGGGCATTGAAATTAAAAGAGTTAACGTATTTGATTGCAGAGCCTTATTCGTCTGCTGATTTTCAGCATGGTCCCATTGCAATGGTCGAAGGTGGATTCCCTGTTCTTGCGGTCGCGCCGAATGGCAAAGTTCAGGCAACGATGCGGGATATGCTGACACGCCTCCGTAAAGAGAAGGATGCGGAGCTGGTCGTCATCTCGGATGATGCAGATATCCTCGCCCTTGCTCAATCGCCGATCCAACTCCCGCCTCAGATCCCCGAATGGCTGACTCCTTTAGTAAGCATTATTCCCGCTCAATTGTTTGCCTGCCACCTCACGGAAGTCAAAGGATATGACCCTGAAAAGCCGCGCTCAATCACAAAAGTGACAGAGACGCATTAGTTTATTGGGAATGGAGTCCAACGACTCCTGTCGTTGAAATGCAAAGTCAGGAGTCGTTGGACTCCATTAAACTCTCTTTGCCATTAAAATGTCAGGCTTGCCGATACCATTAGCGTCTGGAACGATACCTGTAATGATATACCCCATCTTTTGATAAAACTCAAAGGGGTGGTGCTTCAAGTTCCGAATGTCTCGGATCTCTTCCCAAAGATTTTCGTATAGATTAACATTGGCTAAGGAAGTCATACTGTCTTCATCATCGCTTCCAAGCGTGATGGTCAGTCCACCCTTCAGACGGACTTGTTCCTCAAAATCCTCAACCAGTGCCCGCCCGATGCCCTGGACCTGCATGGATGGCTGCACCGCGAGCGGATGTAATTCCCAGACATGACCGTCATATCCTGGAATTCCGCCGATGATTCCTAGCAAATTGCCCTGTTCATCCACAGCCGCGCGGCAAATTCGCTCAGATTCCAGCATTTCGTGGACTTCCTTCAGCCCTTCTTCAAGTGTTGGCCAAGCATCGGGCCAATGCTCTCGAAAGGCGTCCACTAGCAATTGCCCAGCTTGTTGGATGAGATGGGCGTTCTCAGAGGATAGAGAAATAATTTGCATTTGGTTTTAATTGAAAACTCCGAAGGAGTGTTATTCTGGTAATTCTAGACGATATTAACATACAAACCCCGAGGGGGTGACATAACTTTTTGAATCATGCCATCCCTTCGGGATTATTGTGGCGATACCCTCCCTTTTAGAATACTTTCATCCCTTCGGGATTTTATTCCCAAAACTGCGGCAAATATTCTTTGTAACTTGTGAGGTAATCATCCAGAATTTTTCTGCCCGTTTCAATGTCTGTAATGACAGGATCAAGCAAAAGACATTGCAAGGCTTTCTCACGATTTCCTTCAACGGCTGCATCAACACCAAGTTGCGCAGTGGTAATTTCCCTGCGGCAAAGTTCTGCCACCGGTTCTGGCAACGCGCCAACGTGGACAGGATGAATCCCTGCCCCATCGACCATGACAGGTGTTTCGACGGCCGCGCCAAGTGGTAGATTGCTGATTTGCCCTGCATTGGGAAGATTCGCGGCAAGATGATAATGAGTCGTTGCACTTACTTGATTCTCTATCATTTCCAGCGCACCTTCCGAGTCTGTTTCTAATAAATGCTCAATGGTTTGGTTGCCACTTGCCATTTCATTAATATGATCGAGTCCAAAGTCACGGAAGGAAGCCATCAGGTCCCAATCATAGAGACGAATGTTGTATTTATCCCAAGGCTTGGTCTGTGCGTCAGTGAGCCACGGAAGGTATTCACATAGATGGGTATCTCCAGGGACAGGGAACAACCCGAACGCAGAGAAAACATCTCTAGTCAGTGGCTCAAAGGCTGGGTCCAGTTCAAAGAATCGTTTGCGAAATAACGGATAAAGATCCTCGCCCGTACGTTTGTCATGGATGGAAAGAATCCACGTGAAGTGATTCAATCCTGCGGCACGAATATCGATCAGAGGAACAGCCTGTTGGCGCATTTGATATTGCCCTGCAAATTGATCTGCTGCGGCATGCATCCCCGTGAGGCCTTCAGGTACTTCAATCCCTAAATCCTTCGCAAGAGCAACGCCAACCATGATATAGCCCGCGTAAATTTGATGGCATAAGCCCACCGCTTTGATCTTGCGCGTACACCATATTTGATGGGAATCTCAAAATCCTTTTTCCATAAATTTTCACGCGCGCCCACTTCAATGGCATTGACAACGAACTTACTGCCCGCTAATGCATCACAATGGTCCGTATGCGCTGTGATCGTGAACTGCGCGTCCCATTCGCGGTTGAGTCGGTCTGCTAAACCATGGACGATATCCAAACTATCCGCGTTCTTATCCACCAAGGCAAGCGTGGAACCACGTAACTTTTTCGAACGGACGATGGCAGAAAGTGTATTCTCACCAAATGACGCAGAACCTGCACCGATGACTGTTATTTTTGTAGGAAGAGACATGTATCTAACTCCAATATGTTTTGTTTGTTGATGAAAACGAAAGACGCGGTGATTATAAATCATCCGCGCCTCTGTTCATTATTTATTGATTTTCATGCACTATTCTTCAATTGTCACTTCTGCGGTCATACCCCATAATAAATTCTCAGGTTGTTTGTCGAAGGCGATTGTCACTTTGAAAACCACATCTCCGCCAACGGTATTTGCTCTTGGCGAAATGCCAATAACTTTTCCTGTAATACTTTCATTCGAGGCTTCGATGGAAATATTTACAGGTGAGCCAATTTTTACTTTTGTAATATCGCGTTCGCTTAAATCTGTCGTTTCGAGTTGCAACGTGTGAAGTGTGGCAAGGGTAACGATGACTTGATTCTGTTCCACATATTCACCCGGAACTACCTTGACGAAAGCCACGGTTGCGTCATGAGGCGCGACTAAAGTAGATTGAGCCAAGATAGCTTGTGCCTCTTCCAATGAGGCCTGGGCTTGTTCAACATGCGCATGCGCAATTTGTCTTACCTCAGGTGGGACGACATCAAAGAAGACCTTGCCATTTCTTCTGTCTTTAATCCTTCGATAACTCTGAACTTTTTCTTCTCCAAGTGCAGAACGAAGTGCAGCTTCTGCAGCAGTGACGTTGTATTCCGCCTCAGGCGTATTCAGTAGGACAAGGGTTTGCCCGGCTGTGACTTCATCGCCTTCTTTCACTGAAATTTCCTTTACGAGCGCGGATGTCATAAACCCCAATTCTGTGATTTGAGCGGGGACGACAACAGCGGAAGCGGCAACCGATCCGTTTTGTGCAGCCAAGGCAGGCTTGACGAAAAGGGCCAGAAGGAGGGTCAAACTCAAAAGCATTGACCTATAGAATGATTTCATTCTTTTCTCCTGCTTACTTGGCCGTCTCGATTTGGACATCCGCGCTCATACCCCACAGCAACCCTTGAGGTTGTTTATCAAGATCGATTGTCACTTTGTAAACCACATCACCGCCAAGCGTTGACGAGACGCGGTCGATATCGGTCACTTTGCCGCTGAACTCTTCACCCAATGCTTCGATGAAAACATTGGCAGATTGCCCAACCTGGACTCTGGTCACATCACGCTCGCTTAAGTCAGTGGTTTCGATTTGATATTTAGAGAGGTCACCCAAGACGATCACAACTTGTCCGGGCACGACAGTTTCGGCAGGGTTAATATCAACAGAGACAATGGTCCCATCGAAGGGTGCGGTTAATGTAGATTGTGTGGCGAGCGTCGCTTTTGCGGATTCAAGCAAGGCTTGCGCGCGGGCCAGGTCTGCCGCAGCCGATTCATAATGTAAGGGATCGGTGGCAAGGCGATTCAAATAGCGGATTTGCGCGTCAGCCGCCAGTACACCTGCTTCCGCCTCTTTGACTTTTGCTTCCAGAATGGTTGTATCGAGCGTGACAAGCATTTGCCCGGCTGTGACTTTATCGCCCACTTTGACATTCACAGCCGTGACTCGCCCAACCGAGGAAAATGAAAGTTGTGCGTCATTGACCGGCACAATGACTGCCGAAGCCGAGACCGAATTCGCATCGCTGGATTGTGTACTCGGTGAAGAGTTGTTGTTATCCAGCGATATCGTCGGAATGGAAGTTGGTGTGGATGCTGAGGCGCAAGCACTTAAGATCAGCGCGCTGAGCGCTAATACGATTAAACAAACTTTCTTCATTCGTGTATTCCTGATACTACTTTTTTGGTGAATTTCCGTTGTTTTCTACAATGAGACCATCACGCAATGTGACGACGCGCTTTGCATAACCGATGACGCGCGGATCATGTGTAGCAAACACAAATGTGACGCCAGTCTCTTTGTTGAGTTTCGCCATGATCTCCATGACCTGCTTGCCGTTCTCAGTATCGAGATTGGCAGTCGGCTCGTCAGCGAGAATCACCTTGGGGTTGATCGCAAGTGCTCGGGCGACCGCGACGCGTTGCTGTTGTCCGCCACTCAACTGATCGGGGCGGTGGTGGCCGCGGTCGGAGAGTCCGACTGCTTCCAGCATTTCCAGCACGCGGGCTTTGCGTTCGGCGGGTTTTGTCCCGTTCAACAGGAGCGGCATTTCGATGTTTTCGTACGCCGTCAGTGTGGGGATGAGGGCGAAGAACTGGAAAATGAAGCCAATCGTTCCTTTGCGCAGGTCTGCACGCTTATTGCGATTAAGTCCCGTGGCATCCTTGCCATTGATGAACACATTTCCTGTGGTGGGCTTATCGAGCAAGCCAATGAGTTGCAGTAAGGTGGTCTTGCCTGAACCTGAAGGACCAACCAAAGCGGTGAACTCGCCGTCTTCGATGGATAGATTGACACCGCGCAAGGCTTTGGTTTCCACTTCGCCGATTTTGAATACGCGTGTTGCGTTGACTACTTTTGTGACTTCCATTTTGAACTCCTGGTACCTTCACCCCTCTCCTATTTTGGGAGAGGGTAGGGGTGAGGGGAAATTATTGTGCATGTAGCGCTTCGACTGGTTCCATGCGTGCAGCCAGCACGGCGGGATACAGCGAGGCGAGAAGAGTGATGACATAAGCCGCGATACTGAGATTGATCGCATCTGACGCCGCGAGAGCAGGATAGATTCTTTCTCCCATCAGAACGCCTGAGTAGGCTGCGGTGGCTGGGATCGAAAAGCCGACGCTGCCGACGTAGGCGCTGATGAGGCCCCCCAGGATCAACCCACCGATCACGCCTGCCGTGGCAAGCAGGGTTGCCTCTGTGAGATACTGTGACATGATGCGGCGGCCCTTCATGCCGATGGCGGAAAGAATGCCGATCTCGCGCGTTCGTTCGTAGACAGCCATTACCAGCGTATTCGTGACCACCGTGGCGGTGATGCCCAGGATAATCAGGTAGATCACGTACATGAACGCGTTAGCAAAGTCTTCGAGTTGGGTGGTTATTTCATTCAACTGCTGCCAGGTCTTGATCTGATAGTTCGAGGAGGCTAGGGCGGCGGCTACGGGTGCGGCTTGTTCCTGATTCTGCAATAGTACGAAGATCAGGCTGGCGTGATTCTCGGTGTGCGCAATGGCTTGCGCTTTAGCGAGCGACATGAAGACGGTGTTTTCATCGTAATACGGGGTCTTCGTGGAGAAGATGCCTCGGATTGTGAACAATTGCTCGTCTACGCTGCCATCAGAGGTGTTGATCAACAGGCTGACTTGGTCGCCGGTGTTCAAACCGAATTTCTCAGCCAACGGTTTTCCAATCAGGATGCCTTCGCGGTCATCGGCTGTGAGAAAGTCTCCAGCGATCAGACCCTGACGAAAGACTTGGTTCGGCTCTGCGGCTGGATCTATCCCGATGACCTGCATGCCTTTGGATTCATCCCCTAAGCTGAGGATACCGCTGGCAATCAGGCGTGGCGTGGCGGCGACGACCTGAGGCAGCGTCTTGAGCTGCTCGATCACCTGGTCTGGATCCTCGATCAGGTCTTCCCACGCCAGGCTATTCTTTGATTCATCATAAGAGGAGGCGCGGAGTTGAAGATGCCCTGTCTGTAAACGAATGCTGTTGTTCAAGGCGCCACCCATCTCTCCACGTATTGTGGCTGCTGCAAACAGCAATAGGGTTGTGCCCATGGTGACTGCCAGCGCGGAGAGGAACGAGCGCCGTTTGTTGCGGGCTAAGTCACGAAAAGCCATTTTGAATAGTTGATTCATAGTAAATATCTCTCTGAGACCTGACAGGTTTTATGCGGTGTGCGACAATCAGAACTTGTTCGCGCGGACAAAGTTGCGAATCGGGGAGACTCTCGCGGAAACCTGTCAGGTCTTCTTTTATACGTAATGTAATGCTTGCGCTGGTTCGCGGTGAGAAGCCTCACGTGCAGGGATCCAGGCAGCCAACGTGGTGATGATCAAGATGGTAAGCGCACGGCTAAAGAGCTTGCCCAATCCCAGCGTGGGGTACACGCGCCCGTTGATCAAAGCCATGAAATCGGCGGCGCTGGCAAACGAACTATAGTCGAAGCCAATCCGTTGGAAACTGGCGTTGAAGGCGATGCCGAGTACTACGCCGGCGATTACACCGACCACGCCGATCATCGTGCCCTCCAGAATGAACAAGGTGGCGATCTGGCGCGGCTTCAGTCCCATTGCGCCCAGCAAGCCGATCTCGCGTGTGCGTTCGAAGACAGCCATCAGCAGCAGATTGAGCACGCCGATGCCGGCAATCACTTCGATGATGACGCTGAAAATGTCCATTACGAAGTTTTTCGAGGTGAGCGCAGAGGCGATCTCAGGATAATTCTTCTCCCAAGACTCCACCTCGTAGCCGGGCATGGCGGGCATAAGCGTGTTTACCACCTGTGCCTCCTGACCAACATTGTTCAAGGTGATCTGTACCTCAGTAGACTGATTACGCAGGTCAAAGAGCGACTGAGCCTCCGCCAGTGAGATATAAACCGTCTGTTTTTCGATGGATGGCATGTTGATGTCATAGATGCCGATCACCGTCATGGTACGCTGGCGGTTCTGCTTGTGGGCGTCGCTGCCGACCATGGTGAGGCGGTCGCCGATCTGCACACCCATTACATCTGCCAGGCCGCGACCGATCAGGATCGAGTCCTGGTCATCGGCGGTCAGCCAGCGACCATCGGCGATGTTTTCTTGGATCAGGCTGACAGACGCTTCGACTTCCGGTTCGATGCCGATGATGCTGATGGAGAAGGCTCCTTCACGGTTGCTCATCAATCCGCCGGTCTGGATGCGGCGTGCCGCCGCGATCACGTCCGGGTTAGCCCGGGCTGCTTGAACCACGGCTTCGTCGTTTGGCAACGGGATCAGCGGATTGCTGTCCACTTTTTCACGGTAACCCACCGCGTGAACCTGGATGTTGCCGCCCAGCACACGGATGGCGTTGCCGTAAATCGCATTGTTGAATCCGTCCACCAAGCCGTCATACATCATCATCATTGCCAGGGCTAGCCCCATAGCTCCCGTGATGATGATCGTGCGGCGTCGGTGCCGCCAGATATTGCGCCATGCAAGGCGCAGGTAAAGTTGCATTTGTAGACTCCTTTCAGTACTACGTTGTTTTCAAATTGTTATAAGCAGCACAAATGCGCCACTCTTGGTCACACGTGCAACGGAGAGCGGCGCCTTTGTGTGACAAATTCTTCTACGGGTTGCGAGAACCGGGTATACCGGCTTCTGCTGCCAGGTTGGCTAGCATACCATTGGCTGAAAACCACTCGTTCAGCGCCTCGGTATTCATAGGGTGAATGGAACCTTTGGGGGCGCCCAGGATCCGCTCCAGCGCATCACTATAAGCGGCAAACAGTGTTTCGGCTTGCTGCCATGTGGCGCTTTGCTGTCCATCCTCCGAAATGAACAAATAACTAGACACATATGCCAGGTCGTAGATCAGGTTGATCATGATTTGGCTGGCGATCTCAGGGTAGGGCGTTGTAAAGACACCCTCGCGAACTCCCTGCTTGATGATTTCTGTGAAAAAAGGTCCAAGATGCTGCGTGGTCCTGGCAAGCATTTTTTCCCGTGCCACGATGTTCTCATCCGAGTACCAGATCTTCACAAGCTCTACAAAAAAAGCTTTCTTGGAAGCCTTCCAGCGGGTCGATGTCTCGAAATAGCGGTGGAGCTTCTCGAGGGCTGTCATGTTTGGATCCTGCACGATGGAGAGGAATATTGGTTCCACTTGTTCTGTCGCCATACGTTCGACGAGTTCCTCCAACACAGCCGCTTTTGAGTCGAAATAGTGGTAAAAGGCGCCCTTGGAAATCCGGAGTTGATCCAGGATATCCTGAATGGTCATTTTGTCGTAACCTTTGGAGTAAACCAGCTGGAGAGCTGTATCCAGGATTTCGTTGCGCCGGGCCAAGTATTCTTCTTCCTTTACAATTCGAGCCATTGTTCCTTCTCGGAGATCCCGTATACGCGGGATTGGTAATAAACCGACCGTCGGTTTAATATTACGGTTATTGTAATCTTTCCATTGTTTTGGTCAAGGGAAAAATGAGCAAAATGGGGTCAAGATAAGGTTAAGACCTTTGTTATTTTCTAAATGCCTGGCGTAAATTCTGATTCTGTCTTTCGCAAACCGTATTCCATTACATATAACAGTTTGTCGATTGTTTCCTGAGTCTTCGGCGAGCGCATCCACTTCACTACATCTTTTTGCTTCATGCCTTCATTCAGGACATAGTTCGTGATGGCGTTGCTCCATGTTTCCATGACCATGACAGCGAGTTCCACATCCACACTTGGATCCACTTCACCGCGTTCCATGGCACGTTTAATCATCATCGTAAGTGCCTGCGTGGTCTTCTTGCGATAGTCTGCAAGATTCTGTCCGTAATAGTAGCCTTCGCCAAGCAATACGCGCCAGGCAGCTTGAATCTCACGGGGGTGGGCGAGACCGAATTCCATGCCTGTTTTCACCATCCAGCGAAAATATTGGAACGTGTCCATGTTTCCGCTCGGTGGATGCTGCTCTTTGAAAAATTCCAGTTCCTGTTTCTCGATTACGTCGAGTAAATGCATGAAGACATCCTGCTTGTCCTCAAAATACTGGTAGAAACTTCCTTTTGCGATGCCGCTATTTTTTACGATACGATTTGTAGACGCGTTCTCCAAACCATATTCCGCAAATTCTTCCACAGCGGCGTTCATGATCGTTTCGCGTTTTTCTTCGGGGAGATTGATAAATGTTTGTTTGGGCATAAAATGTGACCTGCGGGTCATATGACCACGAGGTCACATTATAGGACTAATTTTTTCCATGTCAATAGGATTATGAGTGACAAATGTCACTTCTTTACAGATTATGTGCTTGGTTCGTTTCGATATGGCTTCGCCACTCAACGCGGCGCCTGATCAGTCGATGCTTGTAGATTGTTCGAAAAGCCGAATCTCCCCCAAAGGATTTTCAGCATTAATCCTGCCCGCCAAAAAGCGACTGCCGCCATCCCATGTGCAAGGACTGCAAATAGAGGCGGCGTTTGATAGGTGTAATAAGTCCAACATTCGCGCGTCGTACCCCACAACTCGAGGTAATATCCAAGCCCTGAACCGGCAATAAATGTGAGCAATGCAAAACGGTGATCTGTTGGAGTCAAGATGAGAAGAACACACAACCCAAGTGAGAGCCAGGTAAAGGGTTTGTCAAATGTCGGGGCAACGAAGATCAGCATCAGGCTGAGAAAAGCTACAAATGTAATCCAATAAAAAATCTTAAACACCAAGGGCACGAAGGTCACAAAGGTTTTCTCTTCGTGTTGCTTGGTGACCTTCGTGGTTAAAAGATTTAGTGCGCGTGTTGTCCGGTCAATCGAAAGACTTGCAATCGGCCAGGCAGGGATAATCCAGAGCGGAGGACGTTCGGCCGTGTAATAGTGCCACAAGTTTGTCTGTGTCCCCCACGATTCGATTGCCAATCCTCCGCATACACCAACAAAGATAATCAATCCATCTGTTTTGAGATTAGCGCGGCTAATGATGGTTACAGACATAAACCCGAAAATGCCCAATAACAGCCAGTCCATGTAGCGCCACCACTCACTATTCCAATCTACATAAGCAAAATATTCCACTGCAAGCGGCCACCAGATATAAACAATCAGGATAATTGTAACGAAAAACCCGCCCAACAGAATACTGCTGTCGCGGGTCCAGATCCGACTGATTGCAATGCGAACGGCTGACATTGTTGGCATTATAGCAGGAGTCTTATTCGCAATTTTCATGATATTTAAACAAGAGTTTAAACAAACATTAACTTAAAAAACCACCAATAGGTTACAGGTCACCTTGCGTTTTTGTTCTGTCTCACCTAAAATGGACAATAGTAGAGGGAATTCAACGGTCAAAGATTGTATGTGAGTGCTCTGAAAGAGTTGAGGAGGTACGTCGCGTTCATCAAAACCGAACTTCACACCAACCCTAAGCCTAAATGGCGTGTTTTCAATGTTCCAAACAATTAACTAGAGGAGAGTAGATGAGAAAGCATTGGCTCAATCTATGTTTCGTTTTATTTCTGAGTGTAGGCTTTAATTTCAAATCTGTGCAGGCAGAGGCGGGTACCTTGCGTACTTACATTCCTATTGGCAGTGATTATCGCCGTTCAACACGATACAAACAGTATCGTTGATGTCCTTGTCATCCCCATTACATTTGCAACCGATCCATTCAACATCTCCAACGGCGAACGACAACAGAATCTAACTCTGGCAGATACGCGGCGCGGTCAGGTGGAGAATGCTTGTAACGCAGTCAAAGGATCCAGCCAGACTTGCCGCGTGGTTCTTGCGCCGGTGCTGGTGCGCGATGATGCATATCTGCAAAGCAATCTCGATTTGTTCCCTCTCGAACTGGATGGAATGTATATCCTCGGTGGTGATCAAACCATTGCCATGCAAGTCGTTGCTAACACTCCATTTGAAGAGAAAATGGCAACTGCGTTCAATGCTGGTGCGGTCGTCAGTGGCAACAGTGCTGGGGCCGCGGTTGAATCGCTCAACATGATCGGCGGCTACACCGGCAACAACGGTCCTGAGAACGGATTCGAGCAGGGCAGTGTCGATCTCTGGCTGCCAGGTGGGGTTGATCCTAACCACCGAGGCTTGAGTTTCGGGATCACGAATGCAGTATTTGATCAACATGAGTTCCAGCGCGGACGCATTGCGCGCCTGATTAATACCAGTTTCACTACCGGTTTGCTGGGCATTGGAGCAGACGCGGGTACTGCCACGGCGATTACCGATGAGTCCACGCTGACCGATGTCACCGGCGCGACCGCCGCCATTGTGATCGACCTGCAAACATACAATGCAACCGGACACTTCGCAGGTCCCACGGACAGTCTTGCCGTTCACGGCCTGACCACTCATCTGATCCCGCCCGGCGGGTTTGGATACGACATAACCCATCGCCGTCCCCTCGTGGATGGCAAGCCGCTTCCTGCGCCGACGATCACGGGTCGCAGTTTCGAGGCGCTGCATCTCCCCTCAGGTTATGGTCCGTTAATTCTGGCAGGTGATCTTAGAAGTGACACATCAGGATCAGTGACTCAACGCTTCGTCGCACTCAGTGGAGGGGCAAATGCACGGCTTGTTGTCCTGACACTTGGTTATGCAAAGAAGACCGACGCGCAAACGGATGCCAAAGCATTGGCTTCTGCTTTGCAATCACAAGTAACGAATCCTGTTCACTGGTTTGTGGTTGACTCAAAAGCCAATCAAACTGCTGTTCAAAGTGCAATTGCCAATGCAACGGGAATTCTCGTCACTGCACCGGATCAAGCGCTGGTGCTGAATGCTTTTGCAAGCGTGCCTAACATCACGTCCGCGCTTCGAAATTCATGGGCTGGTGGAAAAGTTTTATTAGCAGATAACGCGGCAGCTGCTGCGCTTGGTCCAGCCACGAGTGTAGATGCCACGCCTACTTCCGCCAGCCTTGAAGGTGACTCATCGGGCGACTTCCTGTTCAGCGGCGTCACTATCCAGCCTGGCTTGAATTGGATTGCGGGTGTTGCGATCGAGCCGCGCATGGTGATGGATCGTCACTGGGGACGCGTTTATAACCACCTGCATCGCAATCATTCCTTGCTCGGTCTCGGCGTGGATGTGAATACTGCGATTGAATTCACAGCTACAGGCGCGAAGGTTTGGGGCAAAAACACGGTCGTCGTCTTCGATGGGAGATATGCAAGTTATGCTTTGGGGACAAACAATGCTTTGAGCGAAAGATATATTTTGTTGGATACTTATGTAGAAGGAGATATGATTATGCCGTAGAAGCCAATAAGTCATTATTCTATGCAGATTCATTCTGTATCAATTTGAAAAATCATAGAGGAGATCATATGAAGAAAAGTTTGTTCAAGGCGTTTTCAGTAATCACGATTCTGGCTTTGATGTTGATGGCTTTGCCGATGCAGAGCGCACAAGCAGTTTCGTCCAACATTGTGATCAGCCAAATTTATGGAGGCGGGGGAAACAGCGGCGCAACCTATACTCACGATTTCATCGAGTTGTTCAATAGGGGCACTTCCCCTGCATCACTCACTGGATGGTCAGTACAGTACGCCAGCGCAACAGGCACTGGTAATTTTGGCGCGAATTCTGGTCAGCTAACCGAGTTGCCTAGCCTCTCACTTGCACCTGGACAGTATCTACTGATTCAGGAGGCATCTACTGCTGCTGTGGGTTCACCCCTTCCTGCTCCTGATGTGACTGACGCAACTCCTATTAGTATGAGTGGCACAGCTGGCAAAGTCGCGCTGGTAAACACAACCGCATCTCTGGGTTGTAATGGTGGCTCGACGCCTTGCTCCGCTGCTCAATTAGCCCAGATTATTGATTTAATTGGTTATGGCAGCGCCAACTTTTTTGAAGGCTCGCCGACTCCTGCGTTGAGCAATACAACGGCAGCATTGAGAAATGCCAACGGTTGTACTGAAACAGATAATAACGCATCCGATTTCACTGTTGGCGCACCAGCTCCGCGTAATACAGCTTCGCCGCTGAGCCCATGCCCAACAACACCCAACTTAACAATCAACGATATTTCCGCGAACGAAGGCGATTCTGGCACAACCTCATTTGACTTCACAGTCAGTCTATCCGGGCCCGCGGGCGCTGGGGGCGTAACGTTTGACATTGCCACTGCCGATGGCACAGCAACCGTCGCCGATAACGACTACGCCGCCAACACCCTGACAGGGCAATCAATCCCTGAGGGGAGTTCAAGCTATACATTTAGTGTAGTAGTCAATGGTGATGCAACCGAAGAAGCTGACGAGACATTCTTCGTCAACGTCACCAGTGTGACGGGCGCAACTGTCACAGATGATCAAGGCCAAGGAACGATCCTCAACGAAGACACGAATTTCTGCGCCCTCGCATACACCCCTGTCTATCAAATCCAAGGTAGTGGCTCTTCCGCAGCCATCACAGGCAATATCACAACGCAAGGTGTCGTTGTTGGTGACTTTGAAGGGACAGCCAGCGCATCTGGTTTCTATCTGCAGGACGCAACTGGGGATGGCAATACAGCAACCTCTGATGGCATCTTTGTCTTTACCGGCAGTGCGAATACAGTCAGTGCTGGCGAGGTGGTCCGGGTTTCAGGCTATGCTCGAGAGCGCTTCAACCAGACGACTATCAATGGCTCGAACAGCAACACCTCTCCAGTGACCGATATTATCAACTGTGGCACTGGCAGTGTGACACCGGTCGATGTGACCATGCCATTTGCAAGCCTTACAGAACCGGAGCGCTTCGAAGGGATGCTGGTACGGTTCCCGCAGTCGCTGGTCATTGCTGAATATTTCAACTATGATCGCTTTGGCGAGATCGTCCTTGCCCTGCCTCTCGATAGCGAAAGCCGTCCCTTCACAGGAACAGCGATTGAAGAGCCTGGCGCCGCGGCGAACGCACGCACACTTGCTAACAGTCTGAGCCGCATTACACTCGACGATGCGCAAAGCGCCCAGAACCCCCCCACTTTGCGTCATCCGAACGGAAGTGCATTCTCGCTGAGCAACCTTTTCCGCGGTGGTGACCATGTTCAGAATGCGGTCGGTGTGCTCGGCTTCGATTTCAGCTTGTACCGTCTCGTCCCAACGGGACCGGCGGATTACACGTCGGTGAACCCGCGACCCGCTTCACCGGAACCAGTAGGCGGCAGCCTCCGCGTTGCGGCGATGAACACGCTTAACTTCTTCGTCACGGCAAACTATCCAACTGGAGATCCGTTGGACAACAAATGTGGTCCGTCGAATAATCTGGAGTGCCGTGGTTGGGACAGCGACCAACCCACCGAATTCACACGCCAGCGCGACAAACTTCTCACAGCGCTTTCGGGTCTCAATGGTGACATTATTGGCTTGAATGAGCTGGAAAACTCGACCGGAGTTGAGCCGCTGGATAGTATTGTCTCTGGCTTGCCGGGCTATGACTATATCCATACCGGCACGATCGGCACAGACGCGATCAAAGTGGGACTTATTTACAGACCTGCAGTCGTTACACCGGTTGGTGCGTTCCAGACTCTTGATTCCAACGACGACCCGCGTTTCATTGATACCAAGAGCCGCCCATCGCTGGCACAGACCTTTGAAGTGAATGCCACCGGCGCGCGCTTCACCGTAGTGGTCAATCACTTCAAATCCAAAGGCTCTGCTTGTAATGATGTTGGCGACCCAGATCTTTTGGATGGTCAGGGTAATTGTAGCCAGACCCGCCGGGCCGCGGCAGAGGCGTTGGTAGATTGGCTTGCCACCGACCCAACCGGCAGCGGCGACCCAGACTTCCTCATCGTCGGAGACTTGAACTCCTATGCGATGGAAGATTCGATCGATGAGATCAAGGCTGGCTCTGATGACATCGCTGGCACCAGCGACGATTACACCAACCTCATCTCACACTTCCACGGCCTTTACGCCTATTCGTACACCTTCGATGGACAGGCCGGTTACCTTGACCATGCGCTCGCAAACGCGAGCATCTTCTCACAGGTCACTGGCGCGGCGGACTGGCATATCAACTCCGATGAGCCGGATGTGCTGGATTACGATACAACGTTCAAGCCTGCCGCCCAAGAGGCGCTGTATGAAGTAAACCCCTATCGCACCTCTGATCATGATGCTGTCGTGGTTGGCCTGGATCTCCTCAATACGCCACCAGCTGCCGTAAATGATAGCTATAGCACCAACGAAGATACAACTCTAACTGTTGCAGCACCAGGTGTACTCTCAAATGACAGCGACGCAGAGAACAGCCCACTGACAGCAGTTCTAGGGAGTGGTCCATCTCACGGCACGCTAACCTTAAATGCGGATGGTTCCTTCACTTATACTCCTGCGTCAAATTACAATGGACCAGATAGCTTCACATACAAAGCTAATGACGGGCATACAGACAGCAATGTAGCAACGGTGTCTATTACGGTGAACGCCGTGAACGACGCGCCAGTCGCGAACCCAGATTCTTTCACTGTAGCGAAGAATGGCTCCGGAGTCGTCTATGCCCTTGCCAATGACACCGATGTAGATGGAGACTCACTTACAGTCGTCAGCTATACCCAAGGCGCCCATGGTACAGTTAAGTACAGTGAAAAGAATAATAATTTCAGATATACGCCGAATAAAGGTTTCAGCGGCACTGATACCTTTACCTACACCATCAGCGACGGGAACGGTGGAACTGCCACAGCCACTGTGACAGTCACGGTGCAATGATTGATCTGTCACACAATAGCACATTCGAAAAGGCAAACTTCAAGTTCATCAAGTAAGCTTTGAACCAATAAAAGAAGGCTGGCAAACGCCAGCCTTCTTTGTTTTTAGAAGAAACTTTATGCATCAATCAGTCCGATGATGCTAACTTCACGGCCAGCACAATAAACTGAGTCGCTTGATTGGCGGCAAAGTTATTATCACTGACGAGAATAAGAGGCAAACGTCCATCAGGCAGCGCGGGCCCGAAGGCCATGCCCTCAATATTGTCCGGTTCGATCCCCAGGTCTTCTTCTACATTCAGGATCAGGCGCTTCGTCACGGGGGTAAAAGAAATGGGAGGTTGCCCAACCCCGTTCGGGTAGAGCGAAAATTCACCTGATACATCTGTTGCTCCTTGCGTTTGAATTTCGTAAAGCCAAATCGTATTGCCTCCCCCTTCCGCACCCACGGAGAAGGACCGTTCCAGCGCTAGCATGGTACCGACATTATCGAGAGGCAGCAATTCCACCAATCCATTCACGCGGAATTGTGTGGCAGGAACCGGAACTTCGGCGACCGGATTGACAACGTAAACATACTCGTTCCCTGGCTGTCCAGAACTTAGACGATATTGCAAAATGCGCGCGAAGCTCGACTGCCCCAGATTGGCGGCGGGACCGTCCTGAGCCAGGGCGCCTTCGGAAGCAGTGAAAAGATAACGCTCATCAGGTGTGACATTCAGGCTCTCAAAGGCCAGATTGCTGCGCACACCTTGTGTACCGCCAAGATTAGGAAGAAACTTATCGGGAATGATCAAAGAACGATTCTGGCGTCCGTTCAAATTCATTCGGTCTATGAATGGGTCAACAGGAGGAACTCGAGCGGCAAAACCCTCTGACGTGAAATATAGCGATCCCTCGTGTGTCAGAATAAGCCCCTCGGGATCAAGGGAAGCAGATGTGTAAGGCATTCCAGAAGCATCCGACATGGTAGTGACATCCAGGAAGGTGATGTCGCCAGGGTCAAGCTGTCCATCCGAAACATCGATGGACAATGTATAGTAGCGTACTGGGTCAATCGTGCCCTGGTCATCTGAGATGGCGTAGTAGACACCCCGATTGGGATCATAGGTGATGCTGGAAAGGCCACCTATTTCTGTGTTTTCGAATTGCGTGCCTGTAGGAATGCTGGTTGTGCCGATCAGCTCATAGCTGGCTAGTGTGACCTGGTTATCTTTGGCTGTGACGCTTTGCACGCGAAAGCCAGCCAGGACAGATAGCACGAGAAAGCAGGTTAGCAAGAGCCGGATGAAGGATGGATGGGAACGCGTAGGAACGAACATCTTATCACCTCCAGAATAGTTGGTTTGGTCTCTATACACAGACGGTAGAGAAACAATATAAGTTGAACGGTGAAAGGGCTGGGTTGATTCTAAGGAAAGGCGTGTCGAGACACGCCTTGAGGCAACAAGCAGATTTTAGCATAAGAATCGCGGGCAAGATTATTTTTTCGAATACACCTGTGGATTCACACAATTCGGCAACCGCTCGCCCTCTAACCCCGCAATCAGATTCTGCGCCGCCATCCAGGACATTTTCTCGCGCGTCGTTTTGCTGGCGCTGGCGATATGCGGAGCAATGACGATGTTACCCAGTTTCAATAATGGGCTATCCAATGGAAGGGGTTCTGGTTCGGTTACATCCAATCCCGCCCCGAAGATACGCTTTTCTTTCAACGCTTCATAGAGTGCATTCATGTCAACGACGGGTCCACGTGATGTATTCACCAATACTGCATTCGGTTTCATTTTTGACAAAGTTTCTGAGTCGATGAGGTGACGTGTATCTGGTGTCAGCGGTGTATGAAGCGAAATGAAATCTGATTCTTCGAGCAAGGTTTCAAAATCCACGCAGGTTGCTTTAATATCGGGATCTTGCTTCTTTTCATTAGGGTCATAATAGATCACACGCATGTCGAATCCAGTTGCGCGGCGTGCCATTGCTTTTCCAATCCGTCCAAAGCCGACTAATCCAAGTGTCGCACCTTTCAAGTCAACGCCGAGCAAAATCATAGGACCCCAGGTCTTCCACTTGCCTTCATGTACATAACGCTCTGCTTCAGGGATGCGGCGAGCGACAGCCATCATCAACGCAAAGGCAAAGTCCGCGGTTGCATCGGTTAGCACATCAGGCGTATTGCCCACGGGAATTTTACGAATGGTCGCAGCTTGCACATCAATATTGTCAAAACCCACTGCATGATTGCTGATCACTTTCAATTGTGGCCCCGCTTCATCCATCACTTCACCGTCAATCTTATCTGTGAGCAGACATAACAAACCATCTACGCCGCGTACATGTTGCAACAATTCATCGCGGCTGGGTGGCAACTCGTTGGGCCATACGTCCACCTCACAAAAATCTTTGATCATTTCAAATCCTTTTTCAGGAATGGCACATGTGACAAATACTTTTGGTTTCGACATCATCCCTCCGCAATATGTTTCTGATATGATAACAGATATGGATATCAATCGTTTCGCCACGCACAGTTTACAAGACGCGCGGCTCAGACGCATTTTATCTGCCGCGCTGGAGGCTGTGGACCCGTTCAAGGCGGTGCAAAAATATCTTCCAAAGATCGAGGGCAGAGTTTACGGTTTAGGAATTGGAAAGGCTGCAATTCCAATGATGGACGCGCTCGCGGAACGGATTCCACTCTCGGGCGGACTCGCTGTCACGAAGTTCACTTCTGGATTAAGCCGCGAGCTATATACCGTTATGGAAGGTGGGCATCCCATCCCGGACGCGCATTCACTTGACGCAGGAATGCGCGTTCTGGAATTTGTTTCGGCACTGAATGAAGATGACACGTTGATCTGTCTACTTTCAGGAGGGGGTTCGGCTTTGGTCACTGCCCCCTATGTGCCTTTGGAAGATTTACAAACGCTAACAGCGTTGTTGTTATCCAGTGGCGCGCGCATCGACGAGATCAACACGCTTCGGCGGCAACTTGATCGCGTCAAAGGCGGAGGACTGGCGCGTGCGACCAAAGCCAAAGTTATCAGCCTGATTTTGTCGGATGTCATCGGGAATCCATTGGAAGCCATTGCTTCAGGCCCTACTGCCTCCGATCCGACAACGCGAGAAGATGCGATTGCTGTTTTGAAGAAATACGATATTGAGAAACAAGTTCCTATCTCAATTCTCCAATTTTTGGAGTCAGCCAGCAAGCTGGCTGGTAACAAGAATCAAGCTTCTCGACTCCAAAGTCAAAATATTATCATCGGCGATAACAAACTTGCATCGCGCGCTGCGGTGCAACAGGCGGAACTTGAAGGCTTTCATGCTGAGATCCTGACGAATGAACTGCAGGGCGAAGCGCATGATATAGGACGAGAATTGGCTCATCATCTGCGCGTAGACACTTCCAAGAGAACTCATCCCTTTTGTTTAATTGCTGGTGGAGAAACAACTGTCACCCTAAAAGGTAATGGTAAAGGTGGGAGAAATCAAGAGCTGGCTTTAGCTGCTGTGAATGAATTAAGAGATTTAGAAAATGCGCTCTTGATCTCATTTGCGACCGACGGGGATGATGGTCCTACCGATGCAGCTGGCGCAGTCGTGACGGGCGAATCCGCCCGAAGAGCCGAGTCGCTTGGGTTGGACGCGGTCGGCTATTTGTCCCGAAATGACTCGTATCCCTTTTTCCAGAGGTTGGGAGATTTGCTGAAGACGGGTCCCACCGGAACCAACGTCAATGATTTGGTCTTCTTGTGCGCTTTGTAACATTTACATTGACAAAGCCTGCAATCGTCATATAATTGATGTTTTCGACAANNCAAATGAACGCCAGTGGATGACGCCGAAACAGACACTGACCTAATTAGAATTTGCGAGCCCACTCCCTCTATGATTTCAAATTTAACGAACACAAGGATCATGTGTAATCGGCCCGATTCCTTGTGCCCCCGTTTTCTTTCCTTCTAACTAAGGCGAAACCTCTCCGTTCCATCGGAACGGACGGTTTCGTCTTTTTGCACGCGGCATTTTCAACAATAAGGAGGTGATGCGTACATCGATAAGTGAATAAAAGGATCTGCTTAGATGATTTCCAAACAATCACAAGGAGAAGAAAAAGATGTCTAAAAAAATGTGGTACAGCTTAATGGCTGTGCTAATAGTAACTATGCTATTGCTTTCGGCTTGTGGTCCTGCGCAAACACAGGCGCCGGCTACCCAGGCTCCTGCCACTCAAGCCCCTGCAACAGAAGTTATGACCGAGGCGCCTACGGGGGCAGCGACAGAAGCAGCAACCGAGGCGGCTACAGAGGCCGCCTCTGGCCAGGTGGAAGTATTCTCATGGTGGGTTGGCCCCGGTGAAGCCGACGGCCTGGCGGCGATGGTGGATGTCTTCAATCAGGAATATCCCAACGTCGAGTTTGTGAATGCCGCGGTCGCTGGTGGCGCTGGCACCAATGCGAAGGCTGTGCTGGCAACCCGACTTCAAGGTGGAGATCCGCCGGATTCCTGGCAGGCTCATGCGGGTGAAGCGACCTTCGCCTATGCAGACGCCAATCAGATTCAGCCGCTAGATGATTTCTTCCAATCAAGCGGCTTCGCAGATGTGCTTCCCGAGACCCTGTTGCCCCTGATTTCAAAGGATGGGCATCCGTATTCGGTGCCTGTGAACATCCATCGCTCGAACGTCATGTGGTACAACCCGAAGGTGTTAGAAGCGGCAGGGGTAACGGTACCCGATGGCGGGTTCGCGAATTATGACGACTTCTTTGCTGCTTGCGATACGATCAAAGCCGCTGGCCAGACCTGCCTGGCACTCGGACCTGCCTGGACTGCTGAGCACCTGTTCGAGAACGTTATGATCGGTACGTTGGGCGCGGACGGCTGGGCTGGCTTGTGGACGGGCGAGACGGATTGGGCCAGTGCTGACGTTACGACGGCGCTTAACAACTATGCCAAGGCATTGTCCTATACCAACAGCGATGCTGCGACCCTGTCCGACTGGCAGCCGGCTGCCCAGCTGATGACCAACGGGGATGCAGCCTTCAATATCATGGGGGACTGGGCGTACGGCTACTTTGCGAACCCGGCTCCCAACGGGCTCGCTCTGGAGCCTCACACAGACTTTGACTGGACACCTCCTCCCGGCACCAACGGTATATTCGTATTCCTAGCAGACAGCTTTGTTATGCCAGAGGGTAACAAGAATCCTGAAGGCACCATGGATTGGTTGACTGTCGCTGCTTCGAAGGAAGGTCAGGAAGCCTTCAATCCGCTCAAGGGCTCGATCTGCGCACGCACGGACTGTGACCAGAGCCTGTTCAGCGAATATTCGCAGAACGCAGCCAAGGATTGGTCCAGCGATCAAGTGGTTGGCAGCTTAACGCACGAGGTTGTCGGTAATCCATCCTGGGACAGCAAGGTCGCCACGGCCTTGGGCGTGTTTGTGGCAGACCCAACCAAGGTGGCTGACTTCCAGACGGCGCTTGTCGATGCCTGCAAATCCGACGGTACTTGCAAGTAGTAAGTGAGTAAGCAATAAGTAAGAGAATGGGCGGCTCATTGAGCCGCCCATTTTGTGCATAAATTGTTCTTTTATTGTGTAGAAATTATTTTAGTTCAAGCTTTTAAATGATTGAACTTGACAGTTGCAATCCGGGTCGCTATGATTGATTTTACTTGGCTGACCAATTCCCAGTTGAAAGCGAGATAGTCAATGCTGCGAAGTTTCAAGTTTAGCCCTCCAAGGCTCATCCTGGCAATTCTGCTGATGCTCATCGGTACAATCTCTTTTTATTTCCTTCCCAATACAAAACTCATTATTGCAGGATCGAACTATACTTCAATTGGCATCCTGGCCGGCGGGTTGATTTTATATGCTGGTGTCTTGGTTATCGTGGCGATGTTTGAAAACGAAACGATTCTCTCCATTGCCATGCTCATGCCATCGATTGTTGCAGTGGCGATTTTCGTTTATGGTTTTATTGCCTGGTCTGTCCGTGTTTCACTTAGCAAATGGAAAGGCTTATTACCGGATTATACATGGGTAGGTTTACAGCAATATACCTACCTCTTCCATGATACGCGCTTCTTGATTGATGTTCGGAATACGGCAGTCTTCACCGTTGGTTTTATTGCTGGTTGCCTCATTCTCGGACTTGGGTTGGCCATTCTGTTGGATCAAAAGCTTAAGGGAGAAGCGCTCTTCCGCGGCATCTTTCTGTTTCCAATGTCAATCTCGTTCATTGCTTCAGGTGTGGTTTGGGGCTGGCTGATGAACCCTGCGACTGGCAACCGTATCACAGGTATCAATCTCATATTTCAGTCACTCGGACTCAACTCTCTAATCAGCCTGTGGCATTCTTCGCCTCAACCGTGGGGAATGGTATTTACTGTAATCCCTGCTGTCTGGCAGCTCTCCGGATTTACCATGGCGCTCTATTTGGGCGGCATTCGCAGTATCTCGGATGATTTGCGTGAAGCGGCCCGCGTGGACGGCGCGAGTGAATTTGAGATTTACCGTTATATTATATTGCCAATGCTCCAGCCGGTGACGCTCAGCGCGGTAATCATCCTGGGACACATGTCGCTCAAGATCTTTGATTTGATCGTGGCGCTTGGCCACAAGGATCTTCGTCTGGATGTCCCAGGCATTTACATGTGGACGACTACCTTTGACGGCACCAACTATGCTCAGGGCGCGGCGATCGGCGTGTTGATGCTTGTGAGCGTGGCGATTCTTGTGGTGCCGTATCTTATCCAGAATATGCGCACGGAGACCGAGATATGAACCGGCGTATAGCTATTAAGACCTTTTTTTATGCAATCCTGATCATCTTGGCGCTTTTTTATCTGCTTCCAGTTTATCTACTGGTCCTAACCGGTCTCAAGCCCATCAGCGAGGTGGACCTAAAAACCATGTGGGCGCTGCCGGTAGCAGGCATCCACTTCGATAATTTTATTGCGGGATATAAGCAACTTGCCCCTAATCTTAATAACAGTTTGGCCATGGTCATCCCCGAGGCGCTGCTATCGGCTCTGCTTGGTTCTTTCAACGGCTATCTGCTTTCCAAATGGAAGTTCCGTGGCTCAAATGTGATTTTCTCTTTGATCTTGTTTGGGATGTTTATTCCTTATCAAAGCATCTTGATTCCGTTGGTGAAGTTCATGCAATATATCAAACTGTACGGGGATATACCAGGGCTGGTGCTGGTGCACATTATTTATGGTATACCAATTACTACTCTGATTTTCCGTAACTACTATGCCGGAATCGGAAACGAAATCCTTGAAGCCGGTCGAATTGATGGCGCGAGTTTAATGGGCCTATATCGATATATTATGTTTCCGCTTTCTGCGCCCAGTTTTGCTGTTGTGATCATCTGGCAGTTCACGCAGGCATGGAATGAATTTCTCTTTGCAGTGATATTAACGAACCAATCTCATTGGCCCGTCACAGTGGCATTGAATAATCTGGCAGGTAGCCAGCTCGTCCAGTGGAATGTTTTGATGGCAGCCACTTTCCTGGCAGCATTACCGACTCTGCTGGTCTATATTTTCCTGGGTCGTTTCTTCTTGCGGGGATTAATGGCCGGAGCGTTAAAGGGATAACTTCTTAATAGCAGTTATGATTGTTGTCGCACACTGGTTGTTTTAGTGGGCACTGCAAACTAGACTCGGGGCTACGAGTGTAGATTGCGCCTTTCTCGTCAAGAATAATTACGGCGAGAGCATCCACATAAAATTGTTCTTTGCATCCCAGAACGATGGTATCCACACCTTGTGGGAAATATCGCGGTTTATCACCCGGTAGAACAATTCCTTGTTCCCCTTTGGGGCCAATCAAAGTAAACGTAGTGCGGGGAAATCCCATCTTGATCACTGGGTAGAAATGAACTTCGCCTTCGTTCTCTATGTAATATCTTGGATAGAGGGCTCGACCCATCGAGATTTCGGCGTTTGGATTTTGTAAAAATGTGTTAATTTCCTGAAGATCCAACCCGGCGCTCGCGATCTGTGCCTCGTGTTCCTGAAGAGCCTTTGCAGCATCAAAGTCTTGATAACGGCTTGCATGCAAAGTTTCGGCAAGAGGAACCAGCGCTCCCACACCAAACAGGATCGCCAGAGTCACTACGATCCTGGATAAATTATTTTCTGTACGATTTTGCCCCAGAATATTCTGTCCTGTGGACTCGGTAAAAAGAGTCCATCCAAACCCCAAAGCATTTGCGCAAATGATGATTA
>WNFU01001555.1_pt1 | contig 32349 bp, 24 predicted proteins | sample 5400121 | NCBI WGS metagenome assembly WNFU01 (sample SAMN13153360, study PRJNA577476) | soil metagenome | isolation source: 100 cm soil or saprolite under grassland replicate 1 | place: USA:California | collected 2016-06-15
CCCGGCGACGGCAATCGTCGTAGACGACCTGGGCGCGGGGGCAACCGCGCCCAGGTCCTGCACCTCGTAAGGAGACCTCCCAGAGATGCGCGACCAGCGTAGCAACGTCGGCGCGCCCAACAACGGCGCGCAGTACAAGCGGTGTTCGCGGTGCCGAAAGACGAAGCCGATCACCGCCTTCTACCGCAATCCCAACTCCATCTGTAAGGGGTGCCAGAACCGCGCCTCGCGGATCTCCAACGAGGTCCGCCGCGCCGCGATCGCACACCTGATCGCGACGCACGACTCCGAGTACCGCGACCGCCTCGCAGCCGAGCGCTCGACCCGGGCATCGCACCTGGAAGGCGGTGGTGATGATGCCGCGTGAGCCCTTCAGCAGCGTTGACCGGGCGCCGGGCATGGCGGCGAGCGCGCAGCCGTTCCGCCGCTCCCCCAACCAGCAGCGCCTTCCGGCCGGACCGCTGCTCACCGCGGTCGGCTTCTACGCGACCAGGCGACAGCTCAGCCTCGAGCTGCTCTTCGACCAGGCCGCCCGGCGAACGCTCTACCGAGGGCGCCAGTCCGGTGAGCTGACCCTCAACGCGGTCGAGAGCCTCTGCGAGCGACTCGGCCTGCACCCCCGCGAGCTGTACGGCGACGCCTACGACCGTGCGGCCTTCACCTATATCGTCCGCCGCCCCGAGCCCGCACGCCTGCGGGAGCGGAGCCGCTGGGGAGGTGAGCGCTGATGCCGCACAACCCGAAGCAGCCGACTCCTCGCGTGCTCAGCGACGACGAATCGGTCCCGGACTGGTTCGTCTTGGAGTTCTGCGACCAGGCGGTCCGGCGGTTCCGCCAGGAGACCGCCGACGTCCACGAGCGCGACCCGATCCAGGAAGAGCAGGCGCAGCTTCGTGTGGTCGACGCCCTGGCTGGCGAGTTCCAGCAGTCGGCGGGGTCGCGCGAGTGGACCATCGCGGACCGGCGCGTCCGCCAGCTCGCCGGCGACGCGATCGGCCTGTCGCTGGAGTTCCAGCACGACCACGGCTACGAGCCGATGGGCGCCCGGTGGGCAGCGGTCCGTGAGTGCGTGGAGGGCGAGCAGGCCCGCGAGCTGATCGCCGAGCACGAGCGCGAGTTCGCCGCCGAGGCCGCAAGCCAGGGCCAGCGGACCACCGCTGCGGCCGAGGCGGCGCGGGTCGATCGCGGCCAGCCAACGACTCGGGGCGGGGGTGAGCGCTGATGCCGACCGAGCGCGGGAAGTTGACCAACACGGAGGTCCGCCTGGCCGAGCAGTACGTCAGCGTGCTGGATTTCGTGTCCCGCTGCGCCCAGGCGATCGATCACGGCGACTGGTTCTACCTGTCCGACAAGGCGATTGAGCTGGAGGACGTCGCTGGACGGCTGGCCCGGGTCGCCGGCGAGACCTGGGATGAGATCAGCGCTGGCAAGCCTCGACCTCGCCCGGAGGCAATGCGCGCGGCGGTGGCGCACTTTGGCCGCCACTACCGCGCAGCGCGGCTCCTGCACCCGAGCGAGCCGGGCCGCGAGGGAGGTGAGCGCTGATGCGCCGCTCCCCCAACGTCCCCGACGTCCGGCCACCTGATGAGGCAAGCGATCGGCTGTTGTTCGCGGCCGTCGTCGCGGCGCTCGGCGTCACGCTGCTGCTGTGGGTGGTCGGTCAGGTCGCCGCGGTGCTGTTCGGCGTGCACCACTGGCTGCAGGTCGGCCTCGGCGAGATGGCCGCGGTCCCGGTGCACCTGATCCACCATCCCGGCGATCCGGCGCTCGCCTGGCCTGAGGGAGTCCGCGAGCAGCTGCCCGGCCCGGTCGGCATGTACGTGGCGCTGGTCCTGGTGCTGAGCCTGCCGGCGGTGCTGTTCGGGCTGGTGGCCGGCAACCACTTCGGCCAGGACCGCAAGCTCCGCGAGCACGGGGCGACCTGGGCCACACGGTGGAACCTGCGCCACCTGATCGTGCTGGCGCCTCGGCCCGGCCGGATCACGCTGGGCCGCCGCGGCGGCTGGCGGGGCCGGCTGCTGCTGGCCGTGGAGTCGTGCCACTCGGTCCTGTGCTTCGGGCCGCCAGGCAGCTTCAAGACGGCGGGTCTGGTCATCCCGGCGGTCTTGGAGTGGGACGGGCCGGTGATCACCACCTCGATCAAGCCCGACGTGCTCCGGGCTACGCTGCGGCGCCGCCTGGCGCTCGGCGAGGTGTGGGTCTACGACCCCCTCGGCCTGTCCGGGGTGCCCGCAGCGCAGTGGACCCCGCTGGCGCACTGCCGCAGCTACGCCGCCGCGCGGAAGGTCGCGCGCAGCCTAGCCGACGCCGCCGACGTGACCGGGCTGCGGGAGCAGGACGCCAACTACTGGACGCTGCTCGGCGCAAAGCTGCTCGGAGTGCTGCTGTTCGCCGCCGCCGCAAGCGGCCGGACGATGCGCGACGTCGCCCGCTGGGTCGACGTGCAGGACCGCGACGAGGTCACCGAGGCGCTGGAGCTTGCCGGCGACCCGATGGCGCTGGACGCCTGGTCCGCCTGCACCGCCCGCCCCGAGAACACCTTGGGCTCGGTCTACGGGACGGCGGAGACGCTGCTGGACGTGTTCGGCGACCCGATGATCGCCGCCTCGGCGGAGGGCTGCGACATCGACGTCGACGCGCTCCTGCGAGGCTCCAACACGCTGTACCTGTACGCGCCCGCCAACGAGCAGTCCCGGCTCCGTCCGCTGTTCGAGCTGCTCGCCTCGACGATCATCACCCGCGCGGAGGAGCTGGCCGCCCGCGCTCGTGACGGGATGCTGAGCCCCAGGCTGCTGGTGTGCCTGGACGAGGCGGGCAACTGCGCGGCGCTGGCTAAGCTGCCGGAGCTGGCGACCACCGCTCGCGGGCAGGGCATCCAGCTCGTAACCGTCTGGCACGACCTGGCGCAGCTGCACCACCGCTACGGCCGCCGCTCCTCGACGGTCCTCAACGGCCACCGCGCCAAGCTGTTCCTATCGGGGCAGGCCGACGCCGAGTCCCTGGAGCTGGCCTCGCGGCTGATCGGCGACCAGGCGATCACCCAGACGTCCCACACCGCCGCCGGCGACGGCCGCTCATCCGTGACCGCTTCGACGTCGTACCGGCGGCTGGCGCCGATGGAGCTGCTGCGCCAGCTCCGCCCGCGTGACGCGGTGCTGCTCTACGGGCACCTGCCACCCTCGCGCATCCGGCTGCGGGCCTGGTTCCGGGTCCGGCGGCTGCGCCGCCTAGCGTTGGCGCCCGTACCCGTCGGCGGCGCGGTGCCCCAGCACGCCAACACCGACTTCGAGCTGGAGGCTGCCGGCGAGGGGGTGACTCCGTGAAACCGACCGCCGAGCAGCAGGCGATCATCGACGCCTATCTGGCCAACCACAACCTGGTGATCGAGGCGGGAGCGGGCACCGGCAAGACCTCCACCCTGCGGATGCTCGCCAACGCTGCGCCGCGCCGCCGCGGGATCTACGTGGCGTACAACCGCGCGATCGCCGACGACGCCAAGCGCACCTTCCCGTCCAACGTCACCTGCGCGACCGCGCACTCGCTGGCGTTCCGCTCAGTCGGCCGCCAGTTCGCCCACCGCCTGCGCGGACCGCGGATGCCGGCCCGGCAGATCGCCAAGACGCTGGGCATCACCCAGCCTGTGCGCATCGACGCCGGCCGGATCCTGGCACCCCAACAGGCCGCGCGGCTGGTGATGGACACCGTCGCCCGGTTCTGCCACTCCGCCGCTGGCGAGGTCGGTCCACAGCACGTGCCCAAGCTGCCAGGACTGGACGACCCCGCGGCCGTCGCCGCGCTGGGTGCGGTGGTCGTGCCGCTGGCGGGGCGGGCGTGGCAGGACCTATCCAACCGCGACGGCCAGCTGCGGTTCACCCACGACCACTACCTCAAGCTGTGGCAGCTGTCGGGCCCGAGGTTCCCCGCCGACGTCGTGCTGCTGGACGAAGCCCAAGACGCCAACCCGGTCGTCCAGGACGTCGTGGAGCGCCAGCACCACGCGCAGCGCATCCTCGTCGGCGACCGCTGCCAGGCGATCTACGGCTGGCGAGGCGCGGTCGACGCGATGGCCACCTTCGCCGCCGACCAGCGCCTGGCGCTGTCGCAGTCGTTCCGGTTCGGCCCACCGATCGCCGACGAGGCCAACAAGTGGCTCGAGGTCCTGGAGGCACCGCTGCGGCTGCGGGGCTCCGACCAAATCGCCTCCCAGATAGTGTCGCTGACGCGGCCGGACGCGGTCCTGTGCCGCACCAACGCCGAGGCGGTCTCCCAGCTCATGGCCGCCGCCGAGCAGGGCCAGCGGGCCGCGCTGGTCGGCGGCGGCAACGACATCCGCCGGCTGGCCGAGGCCGCGACCACCCTGCGCGCTGGGTTGGGCACCGACCATCCGGAGTTGTTCGCGTTCCGATCCTGGGGTGAGGTCCAGGAGTACGTCGCTCAGGACGCCTCCGGCTCGGACCTGAAGACCTTCGTGCAGCTCATCGACTCCTATGGCCCGGACGTGGTCATCGACACCATGGACCGGCTCGTCCCCGAGCAGGCCGCCCAGGTCGTCGTCTCGACCGCGCACAAGGCCAAGGGCCGCGAGTGGCCGCGCGTCCGCATCGCCGATGATTTCCGCGAGCCCAAGGGCGAGGACACTCCGATCCCCCAAGCGGAGGCGATGCTGGCCTATGTGGCGGTCACCCGTGCCCGCCAGGTCTTGGACCCCGATGGACTGGCCTGGGTGGACCGCTGGCTGGCAACCCGGCCAGCACCCGCGATCGAGCCCGCCCTCGAGCCGCGCCTGGAGGCGCCGGCGCCTGCCCTCCAGCCGGTCACGGTCGGAAGGGAGGTGGGCCATGAGCGCTAAGCCCGATGATGGAAGCCAGAGCGCGGAGGTCGCCGGCAGCGCCGTCGTCGCCGCGCTCGAGGATGCCTGGACGGCCGTTCGTGCCCACCACGCCGACGTGCCCCAGGTCGTGATCATCCTCGGCGCCGGCAGCGAGGCCCGAAAGGGCCTGTTCAAGTGGGGACACTTCGCCGCCGCACGCTGGCACGTGGCCGGCGCCAACCGCCCCGAGGTCCTGGTCTCCGGTGAGGGCCTGCGCCGCGGCGCCCGCGACGTCCTCGCCACCCTGCTGCACGAGGCCGCCCACGGCATGGCCAACACCCGCCAGATCCAGGACACCAGCCGGCAAGGCCGCTGGCACAACCGCCGCTTCGCCACCCTCGCCGAAGAACTCGACCTCAAAGTCACCCAGGACCCCAAGACCGGCTGGTCCCAAACCCACCTGACCGAGCAGCTCGCCGACCGCTACGCCGACCAGCTCACCGGCCTCGCCAGCGCGCTCCAGTTGTGGCGCCACGCCGAACTGCAGCTCAGCACCCCGACCGGCTCGCGGAACCTGCTGCCCTGCTCGTGCGAGTGTGGCCGCAAGCTCCGCGTCGCCAAGTCCACCCTCGAGCAGGCCCCGATCATCTGCGGTGCTTGCGATGAGCCGTTCACACCCGAACGGGACTTGACACTTAACCGTCAACCGAACGTGGAGCCTGGCCCCGCAGACCCTGACCAGCGAAGCATCGTCGCCGCGGCGACCGGGCGGGACCTGACCCTGTACTGCGCGGCCGACTGCGACCTCAACCACGCCGGCACCCCACATGTCCCGTGGGACTGCAACGCACCGGACGGGGCACCAACGCTTACCGTCGAGCAACGCGATGCGCTGCCCACGACCGAGCTGCCGTGGGTGCGGCATGCGACCCCGCTGGTTCTGTCGGCTGGCGAGCTGGATCGGTTGCGCGGTCCGATCGGCAGCGCCACCTACGCCTTGCAGGTTGACGAGCACGGCCAGGGCGTGGCGGAGGCACAGCGGCTCAGCCAGCGGCTGGAGGGCATCGGTGATCGGCTAACCGGCGCGGAACTGGACGCCGAGCGAGCCTCCACCGTCGCCGACGTGCCCGCCCGCTTGTCCTGCGCCGACGCCAACCTGCTGCGCCAGGTGATGAGCGAGGCGGCCAACCGCCTGGACGACTACGCCCGCCGGCGCGCCGCTGCCGACCCGCCCTACTTGCTGGGCACCGAGCACTTCACCTCGACCGCTTCGGCGCTGTGGGACTGGTGCGCGGCCACGCTGGACCGCCAGCAGCAGCGTGCCACCGCCACCAGCGAGCCGGCGGTCGCCGTGAGCCTCGAGCTGGACCAGGCCGACCGTGATCGCCTGCGGGAGCGGGCGGCAGGCCGCCGACACCACCTCGACGAGGCCGCGCGGCGGTGGTCGCCGTCACCAAGGGGGCAAGGCCATGAGCGCTGAGTCCAACGTGCCCAAGCACCCGTTCAATCAAGCGCTGGAGACCTGGACGGCCTGGTCGGACGCCAGCCTGTGGCAACACCTCCTCGACAAGGCACGAGCCAACGGCGAGGAGGCGGACCTGCGCCGTCGCCTGCCAGACCTTAACGAGCTGACGCAAGGGCCGGGGCCGCTGGAGGCGCTGCGCGCCAACCACCAGCTCGTCTCGTTCCTCGACGGTTGGCGGTGGCATGCCGTCCGGGAGGCGCGCGAGCAGGGCCGTGGTTGGCACGAGATCGGCGAGGCCCTCGACGTCAAGCCCAAGGAGGCCAGGGCCGCCTACCTGGAGCGGCTCGACCAGCAACGTGCTGTCGCCGCTCGCGACCCGGATGTCGGCCGGCTGATCGGCTACGACCCTGCGCTCGCGGAGCTGGCCGACGACAACGAGGCCGACCGTGCCTGGCAGCACCGTTGGGCCGAGTCCGGGCGGGACGGCGGCCATGAGCGCTGAGCCAACGCGCTGCAACTCGATGCTCGGCGGCCGGGAGGCCCTCCAACACGGCTGCACGCTCGAGCGCGGCCACGAAGGCCGCTGCTCCTGGTGGGACTGGCAGCAAGAGCAGGTCGCCCGTTATGAGCATGCGCGCCGCTGGCGGAACTGCTTGAACCCGCAATTTCGGCTGGAGGACTACCAGGGCTTCCTCGCCGACCGCCAGGCCCGCGCACGTCTGCGAGCAACACCCCACGACCTGCAGGGAAGGGAGACCGGCTATGAACGCTGAACAGAGCGGACCGACGCTCCCAACCGCTGCGATGCCGATCGTGCAGTTCGCGGACCCGGTGCTGCGCCGTGGCCTGTCGATGGTCATATGGCTGATGGCCGCCGCTGTGGCCGGCATCGCCAGCCTGGCGTTTTGGACCAGCTTCGAGGCGATCCTCGACTTCGCCACTCATCATGGCGAGCAGGACTACGGCTGGCGGGTCCCGCTACTGGTCGACACCTTCGTCCTGGTCGCCACCCTCGCCGACCTGTGGTGCTCCGCCACCCGCACCGGCCAGGAGTCCAAGTGGCAGCGGGTCGTGCTGTGGTGGCCGAAGCTGCTGCTGGCCGCCGCGGTCACCGCTTCGTTCGCGTTCAACGTCGGCCACGCCAAGCCCGACCTCGGCAACCGCGCCGTCGCCGCGATGCCGCCGGTCGCGCTGGTGGTCAGCTTCGAGCTGCTGATGTTCATCACCCGCCGCGCGATCGCCGCCCGCATCGCCCGCCTCGCCAGGGCGACCACGACCAACGACAACCCTATGGTCGCGGCGGCTGTTCGCATCGAAGGCGACCAGGCGACCACGCTCCCGATGGTCGCGGCGACCAGCGACCGGCCCGCGCTGCCGGCGACCACGCCCACCGCACCGGCGACCAGGACCGCCGAGCGAGCGGCCGACGACCGCCAGGCGGCGGCGACTAGCAGCCGCGAGGCGACCTCGGCCCACGCACGAGGAGCGACCTACCGCAAGATCCGCGAACTGTACGAGGGCGGGACAACGGTCGCCGCGCAGATCGCCCGCGAGCTGGGCGTCTCCTCGAGCTACGCGCAGCGCACCCTGCGGCAGGTCAAGGCCGACCTCGCCCGCGAGGCGACCAGCCGGCCTGACGGTCGCGCGACCACCGACCAGGCGGCCGACCAGGCAACTAGTGACCGCCAGCCGGCGACCAGTTCGCAGGAGGACCAGGCGACCGCGACCGAACGCGCAGACGAGGCGACCACCGAACGCGGCGACCAGGCGACCACCACCGATCGCGGTGACGAGGCGACCACGACGGCGACCACCGATGGGGATCGTCATCTCAGCCTGGTCCGCGACCCGGACTCCGACCGGGGGGAGGTGCCGTCCCGGTGACGGCGCCAACCATCCTGGTGACTGGCGGGCGCGACTGGCCTGATCCCGAGCGGCTCGCCGCGGTCCTCGACCACGCCGCCGGCGGCGAGCAGGTCCGGCTGCTGGTCGGCGACTGCCCAACCGGCGCAGATCAGCAGGCCCGCGCCTGGGCCGAGCGGCGCGGCATCCCGGCCGAGGTGATCCCGGCTCGTTGGCAGCAGATGGCGGTAGAGGGCAAGCCGCGCCGGGCGGCAGGGCCGCTCCGCAACCTCGCCCTGCTCGATCGGCTCGACCAAGCCGAGGGCCGGCGGCGAGTCCTCGCCTTCCACCAGGACCTCGGCCGCTCTCGCGGTACCCGCCATTGCGTCACCGCAGCGCGCCGGCGCGGCTATCCCGTCACCCTCATCGGCGCGAGCACCAGGCAGCTCCTCCCCGCCGACTCTCACCGAGGCTTGGCGATCACTGACGCGAGCTCGCCCGGTGAAGCGGCACTGGCCTACGCCGCGCATGGCGTCCAGGTCCTGCCGCTGCGCGGCAAGCTGCCCCGCATCCCGAAACGAGCGGGCGGCCGTGGAGTTCACGACGCCACCTGCGACCCCGACACGATCCGGGCCTGGTGGCGTCGCTGGCCCGACGCGAACGTCGGGTTGCGCTGCGGGATCGCGTTCGACGTCATCGACGTAGAGGTCGCCGGCCGGCGCAACCTCGAGCGGCTGCTGGCCGAACATGGCGGCGAGCCCATCGGTGGGCCTCGGGTACGGACCGGCTCCGGCGGCTGGCACCTGTACGTGGAGCCAACCGGCCTGCCAGACAAGGTCGGCGTACTCGACCGCGTCGACTACCGCGCCGCCGACCGCTACGTCGTCGCTCCCCCATCCCGGCATCCCGAGACTGGGCAGCCGTACCAGTGGGTCCGGGGCCGCGAGGTCGGCACGCCGCTCGGCCTCGTCCCCAAGGGACTCCGGGAGCTGCTCATCCCCTCGCCCAGAAGCACACGCGACGCCGCCCCGGTCGTCCGGCCAGCGGAGTCCGGCCACCCCTACGGCCTGGCGGCGCTCCAGGCCGAGTGCGCCGAGCTGGCCGCCACGCCCAAGGGCGAGCGCAACCGTCAACTGTGGGAGTCGGCCCGCAACCTCTACAACCTGGTCGCCGGCGGCGTCCTCTCCGAGTTCCAGGTCGACCACGCCATCCACCACGCTGCCGCGCAGTGCGGCCTGCTGGAGCAGGAACCCCGACAGACGGAGGCGACCCTGGCCTCCGCCCGCAAGGTCGGCCTGGCCCACCCGCGCGGCATTCCCGACCACACCCGCACCGCCGCCGATGCTTCGTCCCACCAGCCGCCCCGACCGATGCCCGAGCGCACCCCAGAACGATGACCACCCTGCGCCCGAGCGCAGCGACCACGAGGAGGTGACACCCGACCAGACCCGTTGTGTTGGCTGGGCGGTGGCGCCCATCCCGGCAAGGAACCGCGCCACCGCCCCGGACCCACAGGAGGCACCCGTGGGACCCACCCGGACCGTACCGCCCGACCCTCGAGCAACGCCACGCGAACGGCGCCAGCTCGACAACAACTCACTGGAGCTCGACCGGCCTCCGGCGACCCCGGCCGAGCCGAGCACACCTGTGGAGGGATGGCCGCTCCGCGCCACTCCCCTCGACGGGACCCGTGAGGAGCGCGACCTCGCAGCCGACCTGCTCGCGCCCGAGCCCCTCCCCCACCACGTGGAGGTCATCGACAGTCAGCGCCAGCCGGCCGAGCCGCTCGGTCGGCGCACCCCCGAGCCGCTGGACGCCGCCCGTGAGGGGGTCGAGCGATGACCATCCGCGAGCGACTCCACGACCTCGCCGACACGATCCGTAATTACCCGTATCGCAACGCGCAGGACACCTTCTCCCGGCTCAACCCGACCCTCAATGGCCTGCACCCCAACGCCCTGATCGACGACCGAGCGGCGCACGCCCTGGAGGACGAGAACGACCCCTACGAGCCGCCGGCGCAGCGCCGCCGTGTGATCGAGGACCGCGCCATACAGGCACAGGCAATCGCCTCCAAACGCGAGCACGACCGCCAGGAGACCTTCGCCCAGCTCAACCCCGACTTCGGCGTCCTGCCCGACTCCCGTGACCCCGAGCAGCACCGATTCGCGCAGCAGCGCGAGCGGGCCTTGGCGCTCGGCCAGCGGGTCGCCGCGGCCGAGCGGCCTGCGCGGGAGCGTGGCGAACCGTCCGCCTTGGCCCGCATCGCGCGTCCGCCGGCGGAGCGCCAAGGAGCGGAACGCTGACCATGACCAGGGCCGCCAGCACCATCCACCAAACCCGTAGGGATCGGCGCGTGCCGATCGATCGTCGACGACTGCCAGCCACCCCGCTGATCGAGATGGTCCACAGCGCAGCCCGGCGGCGGCAGGAGCCGCTCGACGAGCTGCTCGGCGGGGTCGACGGGCCGCACAACCCCTGGCTGGTCGCCGCGCTCCGGCAGGCCGAGACGACCGGGACGGTCACCGTGCTGACCGGCGAGCACTTCTGCGACGTCCTCGGCTGGCACCCGCGCATGGTCTGGGGCGACACCTACGACGCCACCATCCGCGACACCACACCCCACACCACCCCCGCGCCACCCGGCACGACCAGCGCATGGCGGCAAGGCTGCCGCTGCCTGGACTGCCGCGAGGCCAACCGCGCCGCCGTCGCCCGCAGCGCCGGCCGCCACCGCCCAGGAGGTGAGCGCTCGGCCTGACGGCTCGCCACGCCACGACCCACCCGTCCCTCATCGGATCACCGCATCGACAGGAGGCCGACACCATGGCCAACGACAACTTCACCGTCCAGATCGGCAACCTGACCGACGACCCCGAGCTGCGCTTCACCCAAAACGGCACCCCGGTCACCAACTTCGGTCTGGCGGTCAACCAGCGCATCAAGGACGCCGACGGCTCCTGGCGCGACGGCGAGACGAGCTTCTTCCGCGTCAACGTCTGGCGCGACCAGGCCGAGAACACCGCCGAGTCCCTTGCCAAGGGCAACCGCGCGGTGGTCGTCGGCCGGCTCCGTACCCGCAGCTTCGAGACCAGCGAGGGCGAGAAGCGCACCGTCGCCGAGATCGACGCCGACGACGTCGCCCCCAGCCTCCGCTGGGCCATCGCCAAGCCAGAACGCGCCACCCGCACCCGCGCCAGCACTGAGCGGCCGGCCGAGCGCGGCCAGTTCAACGACGACCCGCCGTTCTAACCAAACGTTTCGACGCTGCCAACGCCCTCGGCTCCGACCGGGGGCGCTGGCTTGCCGGGGATCAGGTCCGCTACCCGCTCATCGACGCCAAGACGCTGGGCTGGTCATCTCGGAGGTGTTTTGACATTGCGCAGCCTGTTGGTCGAGGGCACGGCCACCTGCTCGTCAACGCCTGGGCTGGGTCCGTAGCCACAGCGAGACTCGGGTCGGCTGCACCGTGTGGTCCACCACCCGAGCAATTCTGCGGTCAAGGTGTCCAGGTCCAGCTGACCGCGCAGCCGGGCGGTGAACGCCGCGATCGTCTGGGCGACGTCGTAGCGGGGGCGATTGAAGCGCCGATCTACTGCGTGCTGGACGCGGCGGCGCAGCGGCTGGAACGCCGTGGCGACCGCCAGCGTGGCGCTCGCCACGGCCAGGCTGGAGCGGTAGCTGCCAAACAGTCCCCAAGCACCAGCACCGTCATGGCGTAGCCCAGCCCCAGCGTCGCGGTCACTACGCCGTAGACCAGGGTGCGGTTGATGAGCTGGTCGATGTCGTACAGCCCGTGCTTGAGGATCGCGATCGTGCACGCCAGCGGCACCGCCGCCCCGAACCCGAGCGATGACGGCGTCGAACCAGGGGATGATGGCCGTGACCCTACCGGCGAGCAGCCTGCGGCGGCCAGCACAAGCAGCGCCGCGATCGTGACCTGGCCGCGTAGGCGGACAGCTTCAGCTGCTGGCGTTCGGCGCCCTGGGCGTGGCGGACGCGGGCTAGCAGCCCGCCGATGGTAATCGCCAGCAGGCCCAGCTCGACAACGAACAGCGCGAAACCGATGGGAATCGGCCAGCCGAGCAGTGGCGCGAACGCGTGATGCCGGTGGGGGTTGGCGACCGCGGGGAGGTCTCCTACGAACCGCAAAACTGACAAAGTCCTACTAGGTGTCCACCGCCAGTCTGGTTGAGCCACCATGCTTCGTCACGCGAGGTCGTAGGCGGAGCTTGACTGCCCGACGGGTGAAAACCGAACTGGTCGCACGATTCGCCCAGACGAACGCCTCGCCCGGTAACAGGCCGGCCAGCATAGGCGGCGTGAGCTCACCGAGTGCCGCGAGTGATTTTTGAATGTGCTTAACCCAGCTCGGCGCGTTGAAGCGGTGCAGTACAACCACCGACGATAACTCGATGACAGCTGGCGGCACATGAACCGGATCCTGTGAAGCGATTACGAGCGAGACACCCTTATGTCGCATTTCACGGATGACCTCGACCACTTGGCCGATGAGCGGTCCACCAAGGTACTTGTGTGCCTCGTCGAGCACGATCAGCTTGTTGAACTGCTCGGAACCCATCCCAGCGCCGGAGAAGACATTCAGCATGGTGACGAAAAGGCCGAGTGCCTCGTCCCGCTCGACGAACTCGTCGCGGAGGTCGACGATGACCACCCGGCCGGGCACGAGCAGCGAGCGCAGTGATCGCGTGTCGTCGATGAAGCGGGCAGCGAAGTCGATCCTGGTTTCGGCCAAGGCGCGCTGGGCGTCGCTCAGGTTGGCGCGGGCGAGGCCAGCCCGGATTGCTTCCAACGTGAGGTCCTGACGGTTGACCCGCATCACCTCGTTCAGGAGCTTAAGGTACAGGGCGTCGTTTCCGGTTGCGCCCATGAGGAACCGCCAGTCGGCCACCGTGAGTTCCCGGCTCGCGAAGGCGATGGGCTCGACCTGAATGCCCGAGAATTCGTGTCGTCGCCGGTCGACCATGTCGGCGGTGGTCAGGACGAGCACGTCCCGGACGGCCGCCGGAGCTGCGCCGTATGCAGCTAACCGCTCAAGTTGGTCGGGATCGTCGTTGGGTTGGGTCATCGAGACGAACTCGGGCGGATAATCCTGGGTCTGGTGGTAATGGAATATTACCGAGGCGAGTGGCTGTGGGAGCACGTTGATGCCCGGGAAAGGACGCGTCGCCATCTCCAGGATGGAACCTAAGGTGTAGCTCTTGCCCCCGCCCTGGACCCCGAATACCGAGATCGTGTTGCAGCCGTTGAGATCGAGCGCCACTCGCTGCCACTCTTCGGCTGCGACAACTCCCAGTAGACCGAACTGCTTAGTTGGCCTGGAGTCGCCTAGAAGGATGTCGAAGTCGGGTGCCCTCGCGATTCCTTCGTGCCCTATTGCAGACATGTCATAAGAGGCGATCGTCTCTGACTCTGTCGCGTTCGAGACAGATTCGGAGCCTCTATCTGGTCCCATAGCGCCCGTCGGGCCATCCTCCAGCCCGGAAACCTCGGTACTCGGCGAGCCAGCTGAAGTAGATGTAGCGGCGGCCGGTCTGCCCGTCCCACCGACAGTGGGAATCGAGGCTGAATACGGCGGCTCACCGGTCGCGGCGGGACGCCCGAAGGTAGACCGGACCCGCTCCCAAGTCGGCTGACCGGTCATCGCGTCTCGGACGGTGGATTCGGACCGGTCTGCCTGCTCCGGGGTCGCGCTTTGCCGCATGCCCACAGTCAGCAGGCGGCCGATCACGTCCCGACCCACCACCCAGATAGGAAGATCGGGCTCTTCCGTGTCCAGCCTGGTCGTCTCGGCGTCGAGCCTAAACACCAATCCCATGCGTCGCACCGACAAGGAATAGCCTTGGTCGAGGCTGGTGAGGAATTGACGCCGCGCCGCCGAGCCTGGGTCAGCGATCAGGTCGTACCGCTCGGCTCGGTCCGAATAGAACGAGAGCACGGACGACAGCCTCCAACTCAACACCTGCCGGTCGATGCGGTCGTCGGGCTCGCCTATCTCGAACAGTTCCTGCAGCGCCGTGGCGCTGGTTACCACCTGGTCGCGGATACGGGCCCGCAGACCGGCGTCCAGACCGACGCCGCGATGGCACTTGGTCTCGACAACGAGCAGGTCGAGGTGGCGCCGGTCGGAATCGGGCGTGACGATCAGAAGGTCACCACGCAACGCCGGGCCGCCCTCACGCTTCGACAGCTCCGGATGGGCGTCCAGTGGGATGACCATGGCTTCGGTAAGCAGACCGTAGCCCTCGCAGAACAGCTTGGTAAGCGCCATCCCCAAGGCCCCCTGGGCTTGAGTCGGAGATGCCAGGAGGCGCAAAGCCAGCCGGCCCGATAGCGCCCGCATCGACTCGACCAGGAGCTTGGGGCCGTGCCCCTCCCGGTCCAGGCCAAGCTGCTCGACCAGCGGCAGGACGAGCCGCACGAGCTCGTCGCCTGCCCTAGTAGTAAGAAGAAGCTGCCGCCCGCCCGAGGGCACGAACTCTGGAGTGAAGTCGAGCAGGTAGCCGGGCCGGTCACGCCGGTCGCTGGCATCGAAGTACTCGAGCCCCAGATTGCGGTCGAGCGTCAGCACCCAGGTCGAGACCGCATGTGCAGTGTAGAGAAGGCTCTGGTCTTCGGTCCTGAGATGAAGCTCGCTCACCGCCAAGTCCGACACGCTGCGCTGCCCGGGGGCCAGCGTTCGCGCTTGAGCGACGGCGATCGCCGAGACCAGCCGGGCCATCAGATCAGACCGACCAGGAGCGTGGGGCAGGTCCGGACAGGCGGTCGGCGCTGGACGCCGGATCCACCGGTATGCCGTGCCATGACCGACGGACCGTACCGGAGGTGACTGAACCAGCCCATGCACGAAGCTCGAGCGGTCTCCGGCGTCCTGTTGAGCAACCCGCAATCGGAGCTGGAAGGCATCCAAGATCAGGGTGACGTGCGCACTAAATTGGTCTGGTTGCTTGAGTAGTTCGTCGAGGTGCTTCCGAGACCAGGTGAGCTTAGGGAACAGTGGAGAGCGCCCGGGCCCAGCCAGCCGGGCGGCGGCCTCGGAGAGCTGACGATCCGGGTCCATCAGCTCCCTCAGCGCGTCCCCCACCAGCTCGGGGCTCGCCGTCCTGGTGAACAGGCGCAACTCGTAGCGCATTGAAGCGCCGCCCCCGAGCCGGCGCTCGAGCTCGATCAGCGCGTCGACCAACAGGGCCGCGTCTCCGGGGTTGATCACGTTGACGACGAGCGCATCGACGTAGGGGTGCTGTCGAGTGAACGCCTCCAGCTTCTCGGCGACCATCGCGGCGGTCGCCTCGGTAACAGGAGGCACAGCCGGCATCCCGACGCGGCGCTGGACGAGCGCGAGCGCTGCCCGCGAGTCGGCCAAGCGGGGCGGGAGGTGGATCCCCCAGCCACCCGGCAGGTCACCCGCCTCAACGAACCCGTCACCATCCGGCAGGACGACGAGTGATGGCAGCCCAGCTGTTGGTAGCGCGGAACGCCACGTAGTAAGCAGGTCGGCCCTACTGCCTGGTCGGGCGGCGGGTGTCTCGCTCCACGCCCGCGCGAGCTGCTGCCGCTGAAGCAACCAGAGCAGTCGTAGGGGGTGTGTTGGCGCAACGAGCGTCGCTCTCCCCGCGCCCTCGACATCGGCCAGCACGACATCGAGCTCGAGCGCCGCAGGGTCGCCGCTCTCCAGCCAGTCAGCATAGACGGCCGCGTACCGTTCGATCAGCGGCGCCGCAGCAATCAAGTCGGCTAGCGAGACTAAGGGCGCGGCGAGGTCCTGCTCGGCCGGGTCGGTAACTTTCGTGGCATTGATCGCCTCGAACACCGCCATGCGAGCCTGGGCCACCATGAAGGGCAGCTCGACCGGTGCGTCGGGATCAGCGAGCGGGGCCGAAGGCGACCTGGTCAGCATCACACGCCACATGCCGCCTCGCTCGGGTTGTCTGAGGATCGCCAGCTCGATCCTGCGCAGCCGCTGGCTGAGCCGAATCTTGTACTGGCGCCGTGTGTCGAAGCGGACGGATGCCATCGCAGTCTCCGCGGTAGCGCCGATCCCGGTGAGCCAGGACCGCTCAAGCGGCCGTGCCTTGTGGGTGTCGCGTCCCTCGCTGGCCAAGCTGAGCCGGGCGAGCAGTTCGGCCTCTGCGTATGACCCCACGACGGTGGCTGTCACCGGAGGCGGCACGTCCTCGTCGATGTCGCCCGGCTCCAGGAGCAGGAAGTCGTCGCTCTCGTTGATCCGCTTGCTGCCAGTCAGGTCCGGATCCCGCGGCGGCTGGTCACCGAGCGCGTCGCCATGCTCGGACAGCCCCACGACTCGGAGAAAGTAGACCCCGCTCGGTAGCTCAAGGTCCTTGAGCTGCTTCGAGCGTCTCGACTGCCTGGCGGCCGAGACCTTGAGCAGCGCACTCTCCCACGCGACCTCGCCATCGGCGTCGACTACCTCGATCCGGAAAAATGCCAGCCCAGGCGCGTCACCCGGGGGTGGGTCGGTGCGCCACCCCACGGTCAGTCGTTGGGCCGCGTCGTAGATCAGCAGGTCGTCGTCCGGGCGGCGGGGGAGCCGGAGCGGCTCGATGTCGACACGGACTCGTCCCGGCGGCGGCAGATTCTCCGTGAGCGGCCAGCGGTCAAGCGCGAGCGCCCGCCACCGCTGGGTTGTGGCCACGGCCTCGCCCCACGCCTCGACTCCGTCGCCGTTGCCGACGAGCAGCAGCTCGCCCAGGAGCTGGCGAAATCCCTCGTCGGCGAGCGGCAGCCGCAGCAGTCGCTCCAGCGCTGTCTGATTGGGGGTGCGCAGCCGCTCCACGTTGGGGAGGTTGCGCTGCCCCAAGCGGTATCCAAGCTGGTCGGCCTGTTCGAGTAGCTCGAAGTCGGGGAGTAGACCAAGCGTATAGAGCGCCGCCCCCACGATCCAAGGCTCCGGTCGTGGTTGTGCGGCGAGCGTGGTGAGAAAGCGCAGGCGAGCCGACGGTCGCAGCGGCCACCCTCTCCGGTCCAGATAACGGAGCACCTGCTCCGCCGCCTCGCGGATCGCCGACGGGAGGTGACCGGCGATCCGTGCCTCGACCTCTGCCCAGAGCCCATCGGTCGGGATCGTACGGAACGTCGAGACGTCGACGCTGTCGCCAGCTGCCAGCCTCACATCAGGTGGAATTAGCGCGACCACGACCAGCTCGCCCACGTTGCGGCGGGCGACGACCCTGTGCACCCCGACTCGCCACGGCTCTGGGCCCGGGTGGTGGTCGACCAAGTACACCTCGGCTGATCCAGCGCCTGCCGCGCGCTCCGCCAGCGCCTCGAGCAGGTGCCGGGCCAGCCCTTCAAGCCGTAGACATTGGCCTGGGCCGGCCCGCTGGATCTCGCGGGCGAGCCGGCCGTCGAGCACCGTGAGCCAAGCATCGTCGACCGCCGTGGCCGGTGGGAGGATCAGCAGCTCAGGCATGTTCAACCGTGTACCGCGGTCGCAGGGTCTGGGAGTTGTAGGCGTCCGACAGGTCGGTAAAGAAGCCGATCTCGTGCAGTCGCTGCCGCAGCGCGCGCTCGTTCTGCCGCCATGCCTCCAGCTCCTCGGGTGGCACCTCGCGGTGAGCAGGGGCGTAGACCACAAAGCCGTAGCGCCATCTGATCCAGCCGACGAAATCGTCGAGCAGGATCGCACGGGTCCGGAGCCCCCCTTCCGGGTCCTGGTCCACCACCGCGATCTGCACGAGTGTCTCGAGCAGGTGGCTGTCGAGGGTGAACCAGCGGGGAGCGGACCGCCCGGCAGTCTGGCGAAGGAACCCGCCCGGCCGGTTCTTCTGGGTGAGTGAGTCGATCAAGTCGACCAGCCGCTTGCGCTCCAAGGCCAGTCGTTGGCTGCAGATCAGCTCCACGAACCGCTCAATGGCCGGAAGGTCCTGCGCGAGGATGGCGTCCACGATGGGGTCGCGCTCCTCACCGGATTCGAGGTCCAGCGCCCGGTAAATCTCACCCTCATAGAAGCCGTCCATGTTGGTTGGAGGGTCACGCAGTAAGCCGAGCAGCTCGGGAACTGAGCGGCGGGCCCCCGGGTTCTGTACACGGTCACGCAGCCCGGCGAAGTCCTTGAGCCGGTTGAGTAGGAAGACCGCGCGGACGTAGATAGGAAGTTGGTCGAGTACCGCTGCGGTCGAGGCTCGTGCGAGCCTGCCTGGTCCGGACCACGGGTCGTCGGTCAGGTCCATCGTGAGTTCGGTGGCGTACGGGCATTCGATACACGCGGGCTCGTCCCGCTCCTCTATGCGGCAGCCGGGCGGTGCCTCGCGCCGCTGGGCTGCCGCGATCTGCGCGGGAAGCAGCCGCAGAAGGCGGAGCATGAGCAAGGCTAGATGCAGGCCGATCATCGTGCGCATGTACCCGGCGAGGACGCGTCGGGGGACGGTGTCCTCGTAGGCGAGCAACCGGCGGAGGTCCTGGGCGAGCAGCCGTCCTTGGCCTAGGCAGAGGGATCGGAAGGGTTCTGGCCGAGGTGTGCTGGTCGCACTGACGCGGATGGGGTCCACTAAGCCGAGTACCGCGAGCGTCTCGAGATCCAGGCCTGTGACGCCGTCATACTGGTCGAGGGCGGGGTCGAGCCCGGGGCCGAAAAACCGCTTGAGTCGGGCGAGCAGCGGCCGGTCGGCATGGTAGAGCAGCGCCCAAACCTGGTCCGAGGCGCCGTGGTCGGCGACCGCGCTGGCGTTGGCGAGTTTGAACGCGTTGAGGTGCAGCGGGCGGGGCCCAACGACCGTTTCCCGCTCGCCCTTACCGCGATTCATGACTTGAAGCAGGTCCGCTTTGAGCCATGCGCCAGCCACGTCCTCATGGCCGTCGAAACCGGGAAACCGGTCGGGTGTTTCGGCCATTAGCCGAGCTAGCTCCTCAACTGTGATGGTCATGCGGCGCCAGCGAGCTGGGGGACGCCCGTCGAACCGCAGCAGCTCGAATAGCTTGAGCATGGCCCGGTCGAGCAGGATGGACTTGCGGTCAAGATAAGTGATCTCGTCGGCCTTAAAGCCGACCTGCCGGCGGTCTAGCCTCATTGCGTCCCCTCGGCGATCTCGGTTAGCTCGACCGCTCCGCTGGGTCTCGCCATGATGCGATGGAGGCCGCCGTCGGTGAACAGCAGCAGCTCCTGGGTGGATAAGGCTCGGAGGCGGTTGAGGAACAGCTGGACGTGCACCAGCAGGCCTCGCTCTTCGTCGATGGATGGGAGATAGCCGTCATGGAGCCGTTCGAGCAGCTCTAGCACGTCGAGATCTATGGTCAACGATGTCCCGCTCGGGGTATGGACCAAGTCGAGCCGGTCCGGCTCCGACTCGACGTACGGCGGGCTGCCGGCGACGATGCGGATGTCGAAGTCTGCGGCCTGGAAGCGGCGGTACCCCCGGACTCCTTCGGTATCACCACCGGCCGCAAGCCACAGCGAAACCATATCGTCCGGCGCCGTCACCAGCCCCTGCGAGGCCGATAACGCCCGCACGAGCCGGTCCCGCAGTCCGCTTCGAATCGAATCGCCATCAGGTCCGAGTGCTCGCTCGATGGTTTGGAGTTGCTGGTACGGAAGCATGTGTAGCCAGCCTTCGTCCCGGCGTTCAAAGAAGATCAGGCGACGCAGGGCCGAGTGCGCCCACCGGACAGCAACGGCATCAGCGTCAGCGCCGGCCCCGGCGTTCTCGTAGGCGCGGGTGATCAGCTCGTGCGGGTAGTCGGACTCGCGGCGCGGGAAGCCCATGCGCGCCGGTCCCCGGCCGATGGCCAGGGCGCGGTCGTCAGAGGGGTTGGCCGTAGCGGCCACGTCGAACTCGGCCAGCAGCTCGGCCCCTCGCTCGAGCGCCGTTTCTGAGGGTATCCCGAGCCCACCCGGTGCCTGGAAGTAAGCCAGATCCACGATGGCCCGTCCGTCGCCCAAGGCCAGCAGCTGGGCGACCTCGTGGCAGTCCCGGTCGCGAAACAGGACGTGGGAGATGAGCGAGCGGACGTCGCGCATGGTCAGGTGACGGCGGCGGCGCAGCCGCACGAGGTCGACCAGCCGGCGCAGCCGTTCGGTCACCGCCGCGCCAGACACCGGGTCGGCGAGGGTGTCGACGTTGTGCTTGAGCGGGCATCGAGCCCGGTGGTCGCACGACTGGCAAGGCTCCCAAAAGGGTCCGTCGACGATCGCCTGTACCGTCCGCGAGAAAATGCTCCCCGATCCGCCAGCCGTAACCGAGCGAAGGTTCAGATTGACCAGCACGACCGGGCCGTCCCGGTCCCGGCTGCCGGGCTGATCCAGCTCGCCAAGCAACTCAATCAGCCCTGGAAACCGATCTCGATGGGTCATGATGAAGTCCCGCAGGCGACCCTCATTGATCGCGGCCAGCCTGACGGCTCCGTCGTCAGCGGCGCCGGCCGCGAACGGGGCCAGAAAGCCGCCGAGCACCTCGTCGCTGGTCCGCTCGTCCTCATCCTGGCTGCCGTCGTAAAGTGTGCGCAGCAGGAGGCCACCGAGCCGCAGGGTGCTGCCGTTGGGCCCGGCTGGCGCCTCGAGCGTGGCTCCTCGCTCCAGGGCGTGGGCCTCAGTGCGCTGGATGAAGGCGGTCTTGCCATCCCCGGCATTGCCAGTGACGATAATCAGCCGGTGCCGTCCAGCTAGGACCGCCTCGGTCAGCACCTGGTCCAGCTTGGTCTCGACGTAGGTGCTTTCCGCTACCTCGGAGAGACCCCGGGTCTCACGGTTCGACCGCCGTGCCTGGCTCGACAGCGCGAGGAACTCGGTAACCATCGGGTTGACGTTCGGTGGTGCGGAGCGCATGAGGTCGACGAGCCGGGCCGAGATACCCCCGGCGTAGCGGATGGTCACCGTACGCAGGGGGTGTTCAATTGCTGCGAGCGCATCGCGCATCTCGGCGGCGCTGGCGAATCGCTCGTCGGCGTGCGGTGCACAGGCCTTGACGAGGAATGCGGCCAGTTCCGGTGACAGGTCAGGACGGAAGGTGTGCGGATCGATAGGATGCCGGGCTGCACTGGGCATGCCGCCCTCATACGGGTGCTCATGGCAGATCAGCTCGTACAAGGTCACGCCGGCGGCAAACAGATCGACGTCCGGGCGCCATTCCCCCCGAATGGCGTCAGGCGGCGCGTACGGAGGCGTCCCGGATTGGGTATCGATCGGCGCGCCGGCCGGCGAGGCGATATTGAAGTCGATGAGGACGACGCCGTCACGGGAGAGGAGGAGATTCTGCGGCTTGACGTCGCGGTGAACGATGCCGCGGGAACGGAGCTCCATTAGCTCCTCGCCCTCTTCGGGGGTGAGGCTACGCTCTCGACCAGCGGCCGTCAGCTCGTCGATGCGCCGCTGATCAGGATGGATCGCCTCGAGAGCGGCAAGGAGCTGGTCGCCGACGCGCAACACCTCTTCCACGCTAAGCCGCTTGCCACCCAACGCGTAGTCCGTCAGGGGCTCGCCCTCGACCAATCGGCTCAGCAGATACCATTGGCCCTGACTGGTCTGACCGGCCCAGACGACCCGCTCGATGTTGGCGTGATCGATCGACTGCAGGATCGAGATCTCCCTCTGTACCTCGGAGAAGCCGCCATGGTTGAACACCTTCAGGGCGAACTCGGCGTCGTTGAGCGCTCGATAGACGCGGTACACCGTGCGGAACCCGCCCATCCCGAGCCGGGAGCGGACCTCGAACTGGTTATCGATCAGATCGTCGACATCGTAGGCCTGTTTGATCTCAGCCCTTGTCCCGGCTGTCCCCGAGCCGCGGAGGGTCTCGACAATGCGGAGCGCCTCGGCGGCACCGGCCGTCCGGTCTTCGGGGTGCTCCTGGAGCAGGTTGTCGACTAGGTCCGCCAGCTCCAGCGGCATCCCTGGCGGAACCGAGGCACCCGCGTTTGGCGAGCGAGGTGCGTGGCCGGCGAACAATTCCCAGGCAATGCGGCCGAACCCATACATGTCGACGGCCGGACCGATCGCGCCAGACGCTGGGCGCAGCAGTTCGGGGGCGAGGTAGGGTCGGTCGTGGTCGTCGACGGCGTCCATGTGCCAGACGGTGGGCGAGCCCTGGATCTCCAGTTTAGACAGCCCAAAGTCAGCCAGCTTGGCCCGGCCGTCGTCACCGAGTAGGACGTGCCCCGGGGTCACCAGCCGGTGCACGACCCCGTGGTCGTGGGCATGGACCAGGGCCCGGCTTATATCCGCCAGCACGCCGAGCCGCTCCTCGACCGTTAGCGGAGTCCCGCTCGCAAGGCGCTGGCGCAGGCTGCGAGCATCGTCGGCTTCAAGTACGACTACGATGCGCCCGTCGTCGTCGCGGAACGCCTCCTTGGCCGTCACGATGTTGGGATGGGGACCCATGCGAAGTAGGGCTTCCACATCTCGGAACAGCCGAGCCTCCCGCTCCCTGCGGACCTGCTCGTCGAGGAGATAGGGCGAGAGAGCGACCACCCGCAGTCGCACCTCTGGCGCGGCCGGCATGTCTATCCGACGAGCTCGGTACACCGCCTCGTCGTCGGACTGCTCAAGCGTCTCCACCGCCTCGTAGTCTCTGAAGCGGAGGACGCGCGGACGGGCGTTCGTGCGGCGCAAAATGGCAGCCCGGGCGACCGGCGCCAGGGCAGCGATTGAGGCGGGTGCCTGTCCGACGGCGGAGGCGTCGATGAGCAACGCGACCAGGTCATCGAGCCGCACCACCATACGCCCACCCTCGGCGGTCAATCCCAGCACCGCCCGTTCATTGGCCAGCACCACCACCGCCTCCACGCGCACGCGCCCGAGCGCCTGCGCATGTTCGGTGAGCTGCGACTTCAGCACCTTAGCCTTGCGCTCAGTTAGCGTCATAGGGCTCGGCCGGCGGCGGCCATTTACCAGCCATTCGTACCGGTCGCCGCTGATCTGGCCGCGCCACCCCTTGATCTCAACTACGTAGACGGCATGTGGAGCAACCACGACCACGTCGTACTCGAACCGCTGCCCGCCACCACTCGTCACCAGTAGGTTTGGGATGATCGTGTAGTCATCCGGCAGTTCACGCACGAGCCGCTCGACTACCCGCCGCTCCCAATCGTCGACTGGCCCGTCCCCACCTGGCGGCTCGATCAGCCGAGCCATGCCTCAACCTCCCGGATCGCCCGCTCCTCGTTGGCGTCGGCCTCTTCGCGAAGTCTCAAGGCACGGTTGGACTTTTCGGTCAGCTCGGCGGGCAGTGGCGGCGTGACAAGTCGGCGAAGAGCATCCGGTACAAGATGCGGGATCTGATTTCCACTTGACCACCGGACAAGTGCACGACGACCCACATCGCTTCTCAGGAACGAGAAGACGCGACCTCGTTCGCCTGGGATACTGACACGAATTCGGAAGAGCAAATGTCCTGCGCTCCATCCGGACAAGCGACTGCCGACATAGCAGGGATGACCGATCAGCCCATTAAGCTGTCCGTACGCTTGTAAGAGGAGATCCCCTTCCTGAACATAGGCGTTAACTTCATCGGCGGCCCACTTTGCTAGGCGTCGCTCAGGGTCGGGTCGAAGCGCAAAGACATTTGTGCCGGTTACGAATGGTACTCCGTTGGGGGCCCAGACTCGCCGCATAGAGGACACCGACCAGACAGCTGCCAATTCTCGAAGTTGAGGTCCTGGCATTGGCGGCACGGCGGCCCACCCCATATGGTGAAAGGCGTCGAGCCTGCGTTCAAGCGCGGATCGCTGAACCGCACCGACGGATAAGCTGTGATAGTGGCTGGCGCCACCCGTTGCGAAGCTGCGGTCGAAGTACTCGCTAGCCTCGTCCAGCAGGCTGCTAGCCTCGCTTCGCTTGGCTGCCGCGCCCTCGACCAGCTCATGGATGCGACGCTGTGACCCCGCGTCAGGCAGCGGGACGGGAAGGCCAGCAAGGCGACGCGGCTCGATGTGCTGTACCACGCTGCCGTAGGTTTGCTGGCGAATCATTGCCTGAGCGGGCGCCGAGGCGAGGAAGGCGAAGAGGTAGCCAGGCCGCACGTGGCCCTGGCGTGGACGCACATGGATTACGTCCTCGCTGACCGCCATGCCGTCCATTTCCTGCCGCCAGTACACAGTGCGGCCGATCGTGCCCGACCGCGAGATCAGGGTGGAACCCGACACGCTGGTGAGAGCGTCGAGATTCGGTGCGGCCTTGCGAGATAGCAACGGCAGGCCCTGAAGGTCGGCGAGCAGCATGTCCGAGCTCGACAAGAGTGGTACGCCCCGCACCGGGTCGTTGACGTACCGGCGAGTGAAGCGCGGGGGTAGGTAGGCGGTGGCCATCTCCTCCAACGGCTCCCACGGCCAAGGTCCGGCCTTAATGTGATCGCGGGCGGCGAGGCCACCCTCACCGTACGCCGCGGCTTCCAGGCGGTAGCCTTGGTCGGCGAGCCAGCCGCTCTTTACCAGGTAGGTGTGAGCGGGCATGGGCCTATGCGACGGACGCGAGCTCGCCGGTCTCAACCCACCGGCGGTACGCCTCCGCAATCAGCGGCAGATCGTCGGCACGCTCGCGCCGGCGTACGGTTCGCGGCTGCCCGTCCGAGACGACCTCCAGCTCGATCTCATAGTCGCTGTAGACCTCGAACCCGTCGGGATCGCGGCGGAAGACGGGGTTCCCGCGGCGATCGTGGCCAACCTGCTCGGCGATTGCCATGAAGATCGGGTAATCGCGCTCAGCGCCAAGGGCGGACTCGGCCTCAGACCGCTTCCTCAGGAAGAGCAGCGATGCCTGGACCCCGACCTGGGGAAGGAACGCCTCAATGGGCAGATCGATCGATGCAAGTACATCCGCGTGCTCCAGGATCCAAGCCCGAATCGGCTCGTTATCCGGATTGCCGAGGATGCCATCGGGAACGACGATGCCCATCCGGCCGCCGGGCTTCAGCCACTGGAGGCAGCGCTCGATGAAAAGGATCTCGGGCGGCATCTTTTTTTGCAGCTCGTCGCGCGGCATCCAGCGGCCCTCGCCCACCCTTGTAAAGCGGTGGCCTAGTTCATAGTTGGCCAGCACTTGCGGGTCGTCGATTGGAATGTCGGCCCCAAACGGCGGATTGGTCAACACCACGTCGAAGCTGCCGAGCCCGACCTGGTGTCCGGTCGCCTCGAACACGCGCGGGGCGGTACCCACAGTGACCTCGAGGCTGTTGGCATCGACGAGGTTCCCGTGGCCGTCATTGTTGAGAAGCATGTACATGCGGGCCGCGCGGACCAGCTCAGGGTCCACATCAATCCCGAAGAGCTGGTCACGGGCGTACTCGGCGGCGGTGGCGAGGATTTCCGGACTGTTGCGGAACCGGCGAGCCTCCACCCGAGTCCTCGGCCCCTTCGCTTCGGCGACATGCTGCCGGAACCGGTCCAGGCAGGCGACCAGAAACCGCCCGCTTCCGCACGCGGGGTCGAGCACCCGCTCGTTGAGCTCAGGGGCTAGGATTTCGACCATCGTCCGCACCACGTTCAGCGGAGTGAAGAATTGCCCCCGCTCGCGCTTCATGGTGTTGGCCACTATGGCCTCGTAGGCCATGCCCTTGACGTCGACCTCGGCCTCCAAGAGCTGATAACGCGCCAACTCTGATGCGACCCAGGCCAAGGGAGCATCCTTGAGGTCGATCTCGTCGCTTTCCCGGAAGGCGCTGCCTAGCTCGGGGTCCTTCTTGACCTGGTTGAACAGTTCCCGGACCCTGCTGGCGATCGCCTGGCGCCCATCGAGAGAGTTGCGCTCGGTGAGGCCCACCCAGAACTGCCGGACGTGACCGGAACGGGCACGTACCAGCCGCTCATCGTAGATCTTGGAGAAGATTAGCTTGACCATCTCCGCGAATACGCGCGGCGCCTGCATCGACTGGTTGCCGTACAGGTAGTCATGACACCGCAGCACCGTCTCGCGCAGGTCCTCGGCGACCGCTACACGCGGGGCCGCCCGCCGGTCGGGTCGGTCGAGATCGTCAAGGGATTCACCGTTGCCCGGGAAGTCGACCAGTTCCTCCCAGTCGTTCATCACCGGCTTGCGCACCTTGCGCAGGTAGACGACGTCTCGGCCGTTGGTCCAGAGCCCTAACTCGCAGCGCTCGACGCCATCCAGCAGATCCTTCAGGAGGTCCACCCCCTGTGCCCGGTTGCCCGGCTTGGTCCCCGGCTTGCGGACGACCACAATCCGCTCCGCGTTACCGAGGTCATGCGGGTAACCCGGGGTGAATACGACAAGATCGGCGGTCTTGCGCTGTCGACGCCCGTTTGCCTCAACGGTCACGGGTACGTCCCGCTCCATGGCTTCGAGTGGAAACCGGTATTCCTCGGCCAAGACCAAGAGCATCCGCTGCATTAACTCTTCGAGTTCCGTGGCCTTCCGGCGCTGAGTAGTGAGGAGGTCGATTAGGAAGGCCTCGTCCGGATTTTCTTCTATGTCAGCTTTACTTTCGTCGTCCGTAGTCGGCCCCCTGTGGACGAGTTGCACCGGATAAGCGACAAGAACGCATCCTATCGTGGGGCCCCTTCCTCCCGTCCATCCCCGATCTGGGCCTCCCTGAGGGCTCTGGGAAGGCTCAGTGGGAAAGTTCTGCGATGGGCTGGACGACCGGCAGGCACCCATGTCGTGGAGGTCAGGGCCAACGCTTCGGCCTACCCCGAGCAGGTGCGCCCGGCGGCCCCGGCATATCAGGGCAAGGGTCACCGTCCCCCGGTCGCGGTACCATCACAGGCCGTCCTCGCTGAGGAGCTGCCTGGCGGCCGGCGAGCAGGCCGAGGTCGAGCTGATCTGGCGGCACAGCACAAAGGCCTGCAGCCACAGTTTGGCGCTACGGGTCCGCCCAGCGCAGGCGTTACCCGGGCCGCCAGGCCACGACAAGGCGTGGAGTTCGGATCAGATGGCGGGATGGATTTGCCGCCGCGCTTGCTCGGTCAACAAAGCGAGCTGAACCTCGTCTAGCAAGGGTGGCAGGGCGCGCAGAGTGGTCGTCACCCGGTCGGCGGCAAGCACCGGGATGCCCTCGACCATCAGCTCCCCCCAGGGCAGCTGCGCGTGGTGCACGCAGAGCATCGGGGTGACGGTGGTCCCGAGCGTCTGGCTGAGGACGGCGGCTTCCCAGCGAACGGTGGCCAGCACGCCGGCCAACGGGTGGTGGCCATACCAGAGCGAGCCTTCGGGGGTGAGGGTGAGCCGGCCGCGGTAGTGCTTGGAGTCGACCAGGAAGACTCCGGGCGGGCCGATGACCAGGTGGTCGACGTTGGCACGCGATCCGGGGATGGCGAGGTCGTGGAAGACGGTCCAGCCGCGACCGAGGCGGCGCAGGCGGCGGGCGGTGAGTCGCTCGCCTTTGGCGCCGCGGCGCCAGGCGGTGGTGTCGGCGGAGACGCGGAAGCGCAGGAGGAACGCCAGGCCGCCGGCAACGACAGCCGCGGCTGGGATGGCGAGGCCGAGGGGCCAGGCGAAGATGCCGACGACCACGGCGGCGGCTGTCATCGCGGCGAGCCGCAGGAACAGGGTCCGACGGTAGTCGGCCCATTCGGCGGCGCGGCGACGACGGTATTGCGTCACGGCCGATGCGCCGGGCTTGCCGAACACGATGGTGTGGCGGCCGACCGGCTCTGGCGGAGCCGACACGACGGGATCGGGCGGCGGCGGGAGGGGTGGGAGCTGGTCGGCGCGGAGCGGTCGGATGGACACACCGACCGTGGGCTCCTCCTCGTCCGGCCAGTGTGGCCAGGGGTAACGGGCCATGGGGGCCCTCCTTCAGTCTAGCCGGCCTCCCGCTCCGGACCCTGGACCGGATGCTGGCCGCTGTCGCGGGCGTCACGGCGGATGGGCTGGTCGTGATCGTGAGGAAGCGTCACGACATTTCGTTGGCGGTCACGGTTTCGTTGGAAACCGCGGCGGGAAAAGCGCTCCAACACGTCGTGGGCGGCGCGCCATGCCTGGCGCTGTTCGGGGTCGCGGGGCCGCGTAGCATCCAGCGGCTGGCCGGGATCGGCAACCGGGTAGCGGTCGCGGTAGTCTTCGATCAGCCGGGCGGCTTGGTTCCAGGCGCGCCGGCCGCGGACGCTGTCGGGGATCTGGCCGAGGACCTGGAGGAGGTGGGTGGGCTGGTCGACCTCGGCGGCGGTGGCGCGGGCTCGGCGCCGCCAGGCGAGTTCTCGGACGACGTCGCGGTAGGCGATGCCGAGGTCGGGGTGGGCCTCCATCCAGGCCTCACGCTGCTGCTGTGCCTTGCGGGCCTCCAGTTCGGCATCAAGCGCGCGGGCGGCTTGCTGGGTGGCCAGAGTGTGGGCTGCCTCCGAGTCGCCCGGCATGTCCTGGCCAGGGCGAGGTCGCCTTGAGCTGGCCGGCTGAGCACGCTCGATCTCTGCGAGTGTCTGTTCGGCCTGCCGGCGACGATCGGTGGCGCGCTCGAGCACGCGGCTGCGGTCCGGTGGGGCCTGGTCCAGGAGTTGGCGGAGCCGGTCGCGTTCGCCGCGCAGCTCTGAGGTGGGAACGGCGCGGACGTCCAGACGGCTGGACGTGTCGATCGCCAGCGTCTGGCCGCCGGGGCGGGCGAGCGCGGCGGCGAGCTGGTCGTAGGCGTCGGTGGGCTCGCGCTCGGGGAGATCGACCTCGCCGGCGTTCTGCTGGGGTTCGGGGCCGACGATGGTGAATAGGCGGGTCAGGTGCTTGGCGCGGGAGAGCTGCACGTACAGCCAGTTCGCGTCTTCCTGGCCGGTGAGGCGGACCAGTGCGCGCCAGCGGGTCAGCCCTTGGGCCTTGTGCCCGGTGGTCGCGTAGGCGAGGTCGACGACGCGGCGTCCCTTGGGGGTGGGACGGTCGAAATACTCGGCGTCTAGCGTGATCTGGTGGCCCTGCTCGGTGCGGATCGTGATCGCGCGCTGGGCGAGGTGCAGGGCGGTGATGGTGCCGCGGGTGCCGTTAGCGACGCCGAGGCCACGGAGGTCGTTGCGACCACAGATGAGCTGGTCGCCGACGTGGAACGTCCGCTCGCCGATCTGGAGGTGCTCGGCGCCGAGGCGGCCGTTTTCGGCCATGACCTGCTGGCAGACGGTGTTGAGCCGGTCGACCTCGTCGCGGCGGTAGGCCAGGATCACCGCGTCCTTGCCGGGCTCGCCGGCGGACTCGGCCGTCTCGGCTTGCTGGTGGGCGGTCCACCAGTCCCGGACCAGCTCCAGGGTCAGCTCGGTCTTGGACCGGGCGGCGACCACGCGGTCGTGCTCGCGGTAGGCGGCAACTGCTTGGTCGACCTGGCCGTCGCGGACCAGCTCGAGCGCGTCGCGTTCCCACGCCTCGTGCTGGCGGCGGTTCTCGGTGAGCACGCTGGCGCCGAGCCGGAGCCGCAGGCCGCGGAACCCGCCGCCGGCGTCGATCGCGCCAAGCTGCCGGTCGTCACCCACCAGGACGACTTTCGCGCCGGCCTGCCGGGCGTGGTCGAGCAGGCGGGTGAGCTTCCGGCTGCCGACCATGCCGACCTCGTCCACCACCAGCACGGTTCGGGCGTCCAGCAGCGGCTCCGGCGCGGCGTGGCCGCCGCGGGCCAATCGCTGGCCGGAGGGCCGGGCGGCCTGGTCCAGCTCGACCAGGAGCCGGTCGACGGTGGCGACCTCCTCGAATCCCTCGGCCTCCAGGCTGGTGGTGGCGATCCCGGTTGGCGCGGTGCCCATGACCCGGTAGCCGTCCAGGCTGAAGGCGTGGCGCGCGACGCCGAGCGCGAAGGTCTTGCCGGTGCCGGCCTTGCCGACCACCACCCCGACGCCGGCGCCGCGGCGGCACAGGTCGCGGACCATGCCCGCCTGGTCCTCTCCGACCGTTGGGTGCTCGGCAAGCGCAGCCCTGACCGCCTCCGGCGAGCACATCCCAGCCCGGTCGCCCTGCCGCTCGAGCGCGTCGGCGACCAACCGCTGCTCGACCCCGAGCAGTTCCGGGGTGGCGTAGCGGCGCTCCTCCACTGACCGCTTGGCCACCACACTGACCGCCCGCTCGGCAAGGAACCGGTCGGCCAGCGTCTCCAGCCGAGTCCGGTCCGCACCGACGAGCTGCGCGCCGAGTGCAGCGATCACGTCCTGACGCGCAAAGGTGGACGCCTGCGCGGTCAATCCCTCCGCGCCGGCGAGCTGATCAAAGACGCCGGCGACATCTGCTTCCGAGTCCGGTGCGGGCTCGCCATCGGCCGGACGTCCCAGCACGTCGCGCAGCAGGCCCGGGACGTCGGCGCCGTGCTGGCGGGCCTCGGCGCGCCAGCGTTCGGCCAGCGTGGCAGGGGCTTCCTGCCGCTTGGCCTGGCGGGTCGCGTGCACCACCCACTTGACCAGCTTCGGCGTGCGCACCCGGCCCTCGCTCTCCAGCCGCTCGACCTCCAGGTCGATCGCGTCCGCCCGCTTGGAGAACGCGCGCACGAGCGAGTCCGGGATGTTGGCGACCTCACGGTTGCCGTACTGGTCCGGCCCCGACCATGCGATCCCCAGCGACCGCGACAGCGCGCGCTGGTAGGCACCCCGATAGATCGCGTCGGACGCCAGACGGTGCCGGTACAGGTCGCGACCATCCATAGCGGTCCAGCGACCATCCGGCCCCTGGACGCGGTTCGCCACGATCACGTGGGTGTGCAGCAGCGGGTCGCCGGCGCGGCTGGTGCGATGGTCGAACCCGACCGCCAGCAACCCGTCGCCGTCCACATGTTCGCAACCGGCATGGCCGCGTCGGGCGCCGACGTGCTCCTCCAGGTAGCCGAGCGCCTCGGTGGTCGCCTGATGGTGCGCCTCCAGCACCACGCCGGCGACCTGGGCGTCGCCCAGGCCGTACAGCAGCGACACGCTCTTGGTCGGCCGGAACACCACATCGAAGGCGGGCACCCCTGTCTCGCCGTACGCCCGGCCGAGCAGCTCCCCGGTGTCCGGGTGGCGGCCGTGGAACATCCGCACGAACGCCTCGGTGCTGACGGTGCCCTGCTGGCCAAGCGCCGCCGCGCCCGAGCCGAGCCAACGGCCCAGGGACTCCCCGTGCCCGGTGAGGTACTCCTCGCGGTTATTGGCGACCTCGCGGACGTAGTAGTCCTCCCGGCCGACCGACAGCTTGGCGACGTCCACAACCACCCGTGCAGCCCCTTTACCACCCGCTCTTGACGCGAATTGACGCTTAACTGTCAACCGCTGTGTGGGCCAATGCAGCACCCTGGTGCATTGCTCTCCTGCCTTGATTTCGATGGTACTCGCGAGGGCGAGGCGCGAAAGCGGATGCGGGTCGTCGAGGGGTCGCGGGTGAGGATTGGAGGCGCTGGTGTCTGCGGGGTATCGTTGCAGGTAGATGTGCTGGTGATGGAAGAAGACCGGGCGGAGCCCTGCAAATCGTGAATGCTTTCAGGGCAGTATGTTCACACGATAACTGGAGAAATTATGCTCGGCCTCGAGCAGCGTCTTCGCAGGTCGGCGCACCGTAAAAAGCCAGCCAACTCTTAATCAGCGGGTTCGGGGTTCGAGTCCCTGGCGGCGCACTCCCCCACACCCCGCTGACCTGCGGTGTCTCCAAGAGACACGCTCGAAGCATCCTCGTTGCGCGGGCCCCTACAGTGGTTGGCCGGGACCACAATCGTCGATGCCGCAATCGCCACGCCATGGGCGGCGATCCCGGCACGAAGCGCCCAGCAGTTCGGCACACTTCACCTCACCGGTGTCCGCGGCGTCCTCGTCGTGGAAAACCTCGACACCTTCGAAGCCATCTGCCGGCACTCCACAGTGCACGAGCGATGGCTATGCCTGTGGGGAAGCGGATACGTCAACGACAGCCTCATCAGCTTGGTGCAAAGAATCAATCGCCCGCTGGCATGCTGGTCCGATCTTGACGCGCATGGCGTCGCCATCGTGGGCGACATCCAACGCCGTTCCGGCCTGATGGTCCATCCGATCTTCATGGATGCCGACCTTCACAGCGAATCGGCGTTCCTGCCTCAAGACGATGAACAAAGAGGCAAAGCCCGCCGGCTCGCCCAGGACGGGCACCCGCAACTCCGTGAACTGGCCGGCAGAATCGCTGCCAGCGGGCTGGGCCGGGAGCAGGAAACAATGCATCACCTCATCCCAAAGCTAGACGCCCGCCTGTCACAGGTGGAGATTTCCGCATGCGGCCAGTGATTCCACGTCATTACAGAGCTTCGCGGTAGTTGGTGAATGCTGTGGGTTACGTAACCGTCCTCAGAGCGCGCCTACTCGATCCGCAATGGCGTCGGCCGAAGAACCAGCTGGTTTGCGCACCGCAAAAGTTCCGCCA